>JACCDO010357689.1_pt1 | contig 31742 bp, 33 predicted proteins | sample 7446101 | NCBI WGS metagenome assembly JACCDO01 (sample SAMN15323440, study PRJNA562643) | freshwater metagenome | isolation source: river surface water | place: USA:Blue River Watershed | collected 2017-08-16
TATGTGGCTCTTGCTGGGCTATAAGCGCAGCTGGTATTATAGGAGATAACCATGTAGTAGCTGGAACTGTCGATTGGAAGCCTAATCTATCAACAACTTGGTGTCTAGCTTGCTATCCTCAATATCAATGCCAAGGAGGAAATCCTGCCGTACTTTATGGTGATGTTGCAAATACAGGAATAGCATCTAATAACTGTGTAGACTACTCTTGGTGTTCTCAAAATAATAGCTGTAATGGCAAAGCAACTGAACACTTTTCTACAGAAGGATTATCTGGTTTAATTCCAAGTTGTGGATGCTATAATGGAGATGTTAAACATTATCTATACAAAATTGATAACCCTACATATGTATCAATTGGTCAATCTGACTTAACAGAAGACAACTTTGCAACTACACTCAAAAAACATATATATACAAATGGTCCAGTTCAAGGTGGATTTTTAGTATTCAGAAACTTTATGTCTGGAGGGTTCTCTAAAGTAAATGGTGGAGTATACCTTGAAAATGGTGTATACGATGAGAATGGAGATGTGAGCTTCGATGACAACCAAGTATCTTCTGATAACTATGCTGGTTCTCATGCTGTAGCAATCATTGGATGGGGAGTTCAGAAAGGAGTTGTAGTTGACAATAATGGTACTAAAAATGATGTTCCATATTGGTATTGCAGAAACTCTTGGGGAACTAAATGGGGTGATGGAGGATACTTTAAAATGGCAATGTACCCAGTTAATAGAGTTGTTCAGTTTGATAAGTCTGTTATTATAAGTACACCTTCTGGAAACTTCCAAGGAGGTGGTATGATATTAATGACTGCTACATCTAAACCTGAGTTAAAAACACTAGGACAACTTCAAGAAATCCAGGAAAGTATCAGAGAAAAACCAGATTCATATTACTCAACTGAAGAACAAGATAGAGGTACTGGTGGTGGAGGAGATGATAGCGGAGGAGGAGATGGTGATGGTACCGGTGATACTAGTAGTTCTAGTAAGCTAATGAAGATTGTAAAATATGTAGCATTAGGTTTAGTTATTCTATGTATTATTGGGTTGATAATTTTCTTTATAAGAAAATGGAGAATGAGTAGAGATGTAGGTAGAAATGTAGATAGAAATAAGATTGTTATTCCACCTATTCCACCTGCTCCACCTGCCCCTTCTAGATCTCCTCCTGCTTACGTTCGTCGTTCTCCAAGTGTTCCTAGTAAGACTATGATGACTAGAGGTTCAGATATGGTAGTTGGACGTGCTTCGAATTATAGTTAATAAGTAGTATAAATTTTATACAATAATATGTATGAAATTATATAATATCTGTTGTACCAAGTACAATAGATACTTCTTTAGCATTTTTTTGTATTGTAAGTTCTGATAAGTCTACTTTCTGAGCAAACTTTTTGAGACTTATATCCATCTTCTTACTACATATCCAGTAATAGGTAAGTGCACTTGCCACAGATTGCGGCCTTGATCTATTCAACTTGGATGACTTATTTTTAGTTTTGTTATATAGTTCAACAACTTCATTCTTTTGTGCTTGTGTTGCTGAAAACTTATCCATAATCTCATAGATATGATGAACGGCAGTTAATGTTGATGTATGTATCTCTGAATCCTTTGGAGAGTTTACATTGACAAGTTTTAAACCTTTTAAGCTATTCTTCTTGTTCAATCCAAAGTTCTCCATTAAGTTTTTAGGAGTTTGACACTTACCAGCAATTTTATATGCGTGATATATACACGCAAAAATTACAGCCTTTCTTGATTCTCCACGAAAAATTTGACCTCTAGTGACCTGTAAATATATTTCATTGGCTTTGGAAACAATAGTTTCTGAGAAACCCATGTTTTCAACGTCCTTGTTTATGTTCTTGTCTTCAGACTTTCGCACTTGCACTCTTGTTGGATCCGATGATCTCTTGTTATCAGATCCACCATAAAAGCGCCATTCCTTTTCGTGCATAATAGTCTTTTGTATCTGTTCTCCGCAGTCGAGACAGCTAGTAATTCCATTCTCATTTACAACGTCTATATGTTTACATAAAACAACTGGTTGTATATATTCATTTTCTTCTTTATCCTCGGAAATTCTAAAAGTCTCATACTTAGCAAGAGCTTGTTCAAATGCTTGTTCAAAATCGGTCATATGATAAGTTTCTTTATAGTCAATATTTTATGTAATCAAAATCATTTTCAATTTTTCTTGCTTATAGGAACTACTATCCACATATTTTTTGCCCTATCAAAAAACAGTTCTTCTGGTTCGTAAGATATTTTTGGTATATCTGGAGTAGAATATAGAAACTTTTCTCCACGTTTCTGTAAAGAAAACATTCCCAAAATAGTATTCTGTGTTTTTTTACTCTCTTTAGTATCCTTACTCTCTTTAGTATCTTTAGTATCTTTAGTCTCTGTATTCTGTATACTCTGTATGTTCGTTGGATCCTGAGATACTTTTTTATGTCTTATACAAAAATTCATATTTAGTTATATACTATATGAATTTTTAGATCTCAAAATTACTTCCTAATTACTTCATAATTACTTTCTAATATCGTTAGTATAATTTTCATTAAACCATGTCACTGTATCTAAAATACCGTCTTCTAAAGAAGTAAACTTAAAGTCTACTAGTTTTTGTAACTTTGCATTTGAAACAGTCTTCTTATACTGTCCATCTTCTTTACTCGTATCATATACAACTTCTCCAGTATACTTCATACACTTACATATAGTATCACACACATCTGTAATACTATACTCTTCGCTACTACTAAAAATTATTGGTTGACTATCTTCATAGTTCTCCAAAGCCCATACAAGAAGTTTCGCAATATCAATAGCGTATGTAAATTGTCGTAGAGGCTTCCCTGAACCACTAATAACCAAATTAGATGATAATTTATTAGAAATATAACATTTATGTATAAGAGCTGGTATAACATGTGAATCCTTAAGATTAAAGTTATCATACTTTCCATATAAGTTACCCGGAATTACAGAAATGAATTTAGTATTATGTTGCTTATTATAAGTTCTGCTCAATATATCTACAAGTCTCTTTGAATATGCATATCCTTCATTACTCCAGTGCGGAGGTCCATCATGTAAATACTCTTCTACAATAGGATAATTTACTTTATCTGGAAAAATACAGGTAGATAGCATTGATATAAGTTTTACAACTTTTGCCTCAAAACTAGCTTTCATGACATTTACATTGATTAGCATGTTCTTTGTAAAGAACTCTACGCCCTCATCCATGTTTTTATATAAACCACCAACATAAGCGGCTAGATTTATTACATGTGTTGGTTGAAAAGTAGAAAATAGCCTTGCAACTTCGTCATAATTAGTGAGATCAGCATCCTTTGAAGATGCAAACAACCATACTCCATCAATAGAGCTTGTTTTGACATAGTCATTCAAGTTTTTACCAACTAACCCACTTCCTCCTAGTACTAGTATACGCATTTTATTATTTTTAAACATAATTCTTAGACTAGAATTAAACGGTAGAACTACGTTTAACAATCATAGAACCAACAACTACAAAAAATAATAAAGAAATAATCATCAATCTTTTTTCAGGCATGTTTATATAATCAAAACTTTATTTTTTCTTCAAACATAGTTCCAATAGGAACAAATGTTGGATTTTTTCTAGTATTACCATGACACTCATACTCAATCTTATTAAAACTTTCTCTAAACTTCATTATATTCAAATTTCCACCGTATTGCTCTAACAGACGCCAATGTGGAGCTGGCATAATATTAAGCATAGTAACTCCAACCATATTGTTATACATCTTCATTAAAAGCATCATAGAATGATCATATAGCCTATTATGTTTGTTATCATCTATCCAAGACTTACAGCAGTTAAAAGAACAAAAAACTCCATCAGTTTCATAGTATTCAGCAACGTTAACTCTAATGTTGTTTATACCTTCTGTAATACTATTAACACTATCTTGTTTATTTACCTCAAGCCTTTTTCGAGTATTAACAGTAATATTCTCTTTTATAGTGTAGTTTTCTCTACTTATGTTAGAATGATAAGTATTTTCTATCTGACTTGGAACATACTTAATTGGACATCCAATAGGCTTCGTGTCAAAAGGATGTCTACACCAATAACAATGATATCTAAGTAGATTTACATTCATTCCAGAGTTAAAGTCAATCATACATATTTGACACATATGTAAACGCTTAGCCTCGTCCAAAAATGAAACTACAGATGGAGTAAACTTATCAGCGTTTAAGTCTGAAATCTTTGTAGTATTAGGTGTTCCTACTTTATCTTCATCAATTTTGTCTATTATATCAATACCATAAGTATGAAGAATCTTAGAAGTATTTATTCCAGTAAGAGTAAAACTATACTTGCTCTTTTTAACACGCTTGCTCATTTTATTGTTGTAATATTATCAACTCTTTAATTTCAAATTCAATTTGAAATTAAAACTCTCTATTCTTTTTTCTCAACCTCTAGTACATTTAAAAATGTAGCTAACACTAACCAACCAATCAGAGGAACTATTAACATCTTACCAATGTCACTTGCTACGGTATAACACCATAAACTAGCTGTTAACGCTGTAATGATAACATAAACAGATAACTTCTTGTTATTTTTGCACGAATAGACATAAACCCATAAAAAGAACACAATGTTAAGTAAAACATAAAAAGTATCAACTAAACTTTTACTTCTCATGCTAGTAACACTATTTCTAGACATATACCAAGATATACCAACTAATAAGTATAATATACTCCAAGCGATAGAAAATACTCCTGGATTAGGTCTAATTTTTACTACTGAGCCAGAATCTTTACTCATAGGACAAACTATAGTACTAGCAAAACCAACTATTAATGGTAAAACTATTGGAATATAAGACATGCTATTCATTTTATATATACAAATATTTTTGTATATCTAAAGTGTAATATCATATAAGACAAATAGTAAAGAATGGATGATGAAAGATATCACGATACACGAGCTCTTGCTATAGCTGAGGCTACATCTGCTATAATAACTATAAAAGATACAAAGACTGACATTGACTATCTTTTTCAAACAGATATATTCGATATGAGCAGTATATCTAAAACTAATGCTGGGAATAGCAGTATAATAGACTCAAAAACACTACTACGTAAAGTAAAAGAATGTATGAAATTTATCAAGAAAGCTGATACAAGTGATGACGCAAAAATTAAGATAGGAGACTTCTTGTGTAATAAACTATATAAAATATATAACCTTTCATATGATAAACGTCAAACTATAATCAAAGAACTAACAAATTCAATTATGAATGCTAGCGAAAGCATGCCTATACCTCTAAGACTATTCTTCTTAAAGTTTAGAGATGAATCTATATCATATCCTATAGCAGTAAACCTTTTTCACAATGATATCAAAAGTAAAATACGAACTATTCCCTACTTTCAGATTCTCAAGTATATTCTTCGTTCAAATGCAGATATAAGAGAAGATAAACATGTAGAAGAAGTTTTAGATGAATTTGAAACATTGTTTAGTAACGATGAAGTGTCTATATACACAAAGATGGAAATAGCAGACATATTCTTACTTAATAATAGAACAAGAAGAGGTAACGAAATGATTGACGTTCTTAGAGCACTTGAACTAAATTTAGTAAATAGAAACGAATACGTAGAAGATAGCCATAAGTTTACAGTATATAAAGATAGTCAAAATGTTCATGGAGGTGATATTAATAATTCTGTTCTTAAATCATGTGTTTATCTAATGGAGATTGAACCTCCAAATGGATACAACGAAGAAGAAGTTAAAAAGATACTCAAAGAGGTATCTCCAAAACATAGTGAGATTATTGACACCGTTTTAGAAAGAATAGATATTGATACATCTAGATTTAAGTGTGGAGATAACATGTTTTCACTATATAATGTTTTCTCATCTTTATGGTCATATATAACAAAACATGAATATTCTAAAGATATTCAACTACGATTAGTAGAAGAAATGACAGCCATGGCAAAGTACTGTACTACTGGACACTTATCCCGCTTTATTAATAGTATTCAAGGATATACAGAAGATGAAAACCTTTCTATACGAATATCAAGTGAACAACAAATCATAGCCGTTGTAATACACTTTCTAGACACAATATGCTCTTCTGCACCAGATAATGTATTAGATTCTATGATAGAAAGAGATAAAACACCATTTTATAACTTTATAATGAACAAAATGAACGATAAGATCCCTCAACTATGTATGGAATATGGAGATGTCCAAGAGTATATTCTTATACCTATAAAGAGATATACAAAATGTGATGACTGGACTATTTATGATAATATTTTAACATATAAGTTATAACAGATAATATTGAATAAAACATTTTATTCTGAATAACAATAAAATGGAGCAAAAGACATACTGTATAAAAGGACGAAAGAGTCCAAACAAGTCATGTAGGCAAAGATCTAGAAAGTATACAAGAAGTCACACTAGAGCTAAGTTCTTATATAACCCAGATGATCCTAAAAAGTCATTTGATGTATACATAGACAAAAATCCAGAAGATACAATACATATAAAGTATACAACTGTACAAGATGTAAAAAACACTATCAAAAAACTAGAACAATTATACAAGAGTAAACAGTATACACATAAAAGAATATGGCAAGTAGGTATGATTATGAAAGTTCGTCTAGAAGTACTAAAAAATACAAAGAAGGAACAGTATAAACTAGCAAAAGACTATTTCGACTTTCTAGGTAATAGAACCAAACTAAGTAATACAGAAAGATATAAAGCAACCTTTACTCTAAATAAAAAGTCTCCAACTAGACGTTCTCGTAAACCATGTAAGTCAAATAAACGTTGTAACATGAGAAAAACACCAAATAAAAAGTGTAGAGCAAACCAGACTTATAATCGTTCTACTAAACGTTCTACTAGACTTTGTAATAAGAATGCTTAAAAATAAGATTATATATAACAAAATGCTCATTGAAGTTCTACTAGTATTACTTTGTATAGTACATAAAAAGAGACTCCTATAGATTGATTATTCAAGTATTATACCATACTTGTTCAAAAATCATTTTTTTTATTTTTCTATTCAGTAAAGATGGTTCTAACATGTCAAAAAGACACATTCTGGCTTGAGCATCTTGGAAGTTTATTTTGTAGTTATGAACTCATTCCAGTAGCTAGTATGAATTTTGTAGAACAAATGAATGCATTAACTAGACTAGTAATACTCATATTTATAGTACTATTTCTAGTAGGTTACAAACAAAGTGTATTGTTTCTTCTTCTATCATTATTATTTATAATTATTCTTTATTATATACAAATGAAGACTGTATCAGAAAATTATACCTCACCTAACATACAACAATCGAACGTGAATGTAATAAGATGCGCTGATTTAAGCAACTCAAAACGATTTTGCAATGACATTAGAGAACTAGATGGAACTCCAGATAATCCTGGAGCATTCAATAATAAATCATGGACATCTGTCAACCAGAGACTAGCTGGACCAGCAAATCCAAAAACAAAAATACCACCTGTTGTTACTGTACCTTCTCATGATTTAAGTTATTGGAAAGCTAATAACATGATAACACACTCAGCTATCAACGATGAAACTCAGAATGACGTATACCAGTCTGGTTATCAAGTTTCTACATGCTGTGCACCAAGTTACGATTGCAGGGAAACATGTGGAATGATAATTCCTGGAAAACAACCTCAATATGAACCTGAGTATCAACCAAGATATCAACAACAATATTACCAACAAGCTGTAAGCCAGCAAGCTATGAGCCAACAAGGTATGCACCAACAAGGTATACACCAACCAACAGTTGAAAAGTTTGGTAACGTTCCTTTTTTAAGAACAACTCCTATTGATAAACTAATAAACAACTATTCTGACTATGGAATGATAAACACTGAATGTGGATACAATCCTAACCAGCTTTTCACAGCTGGACTACCTACAAATCTACCAGCTGGTGCATGCGAACAAGATCCAGCTCTAAAACAATACAACGAAAACTTATACACACAAACTATCCAGCCTGGTGTATACACTACTAGTCAAGTTAATCAACCAATTAATAGCAACATGGGTATCTCTTTCACGCAGCAATTTCTCCCTACAACTCGTGAAATAGACATGATAACTGGAGAAGTAAACTACGTAGAACATGACCCTAACATAATTGAACCATTACCAAAACCTAAACAACAACCTACAGTAAATGAAGCTAATGTATATGATCCAAGATTTACTGGCTATGGTACTTCTTACAGATCTTATAACGATCCTGTTGTTGGACAAACAAGATTCTATTACGATGATATAGATGCTATTAGAATGCCAAACTATATTTCTCGTAGTAACATAGACTTTGCTCCATTTGCTGATTCATACGGACCTATTCAAGCTGGAAATGAGTTTGGTAATAAGTATAATGCTGATATTAGAGCTCTAGCCAATGATGCTTTTCTAAACTCAACTATAACTCAACGTACATCTTTACAAAACTCGTTGTTACGTAAGAGAAATAATGAGATGTGGCAACTCAGAAAAGCTCCTCAAGGTCCAAAACAACGCATGGTTGGAGGTATGGGAAGCTGGTAAATATATGGTAAATGTATGGTAAATATATGGTAATTTTAAACATATTCTTAAAGTACTACACTTTCAGAATAAAACTGTCTATATTAGAAGAATGGATGATGATTCCATCCTAATTCTTCAAATAAAACTTTACAGACCTCGTCATGGAAAAACTTTCTATCAATCGTCTTAAGAACAACAAACTCTTCTTTTTTACATGGGTGACGATGTCTTAGGAGTAACTGGTATAATACATATTGAGTATTAATAAAGTTTTTTCTATTGATATGTTTAAACTTTTTATCATATAAATCTGTAAGAGCATCAAAGTCATCTAATAATAAGTCTTCAAGATGACTTATATCATCTGGCTTTACACCAGTTAAGACATAATGTATAAGATGTACATTTTCATAGTGCTTAGCATAGTTTAACTCTTTTAGAAATATCAAAATATGGTTTTTTGTTATTGTTTGGAATCTTATCTCTTTTGGATCTGAACTATTACCTTTTAGTAGGTGATGTTTAGAAAATTGTTCTGTTAAATCTTCATATATTTTGTCTGGTATTGTACTATTTTGTTTTCCTTGGTACTGATTAATACAGTCTCTAAAGTGTACTTTACGATCATATGTATATTTACTAGAAATATTAACACGATCAATATCATTATATGAAGATGTATGTTTCATTATGTTCTGACGGGCATAACACTTAGTACAGATAAAAGTATTATTATCAATAATATCAAACTCCTTCTTATTAGAACAGTTTGGACATGTTATTTTATTAGACTTTATATCACGTTCAACTGTAATATTAACATACTTACTAGCTATCTCTAAGTAACCAGTTAAAACTTCTGTCTTTTCTTTGTCATTTTTTTGTACTTTACCCATAAAGTTTACTTTAACTGGGATTTTTATTATGTTCTTATACTGCTCTATATATGGAAGAGATTCTGTTACATAAAAATGGTAGTTTACCTTCGTTTCTAACTCTTGAATATGCTTAACTAAGTCTTGTTTCGCCTTTTCTAGGTTCACTCTTACTCTACGACGAAGATTCTCATTTTTAAGCGACTCTTCTATTTCCTGTAATGTCTGATTGTATTCAGGTATTCTTTTAAACTCTTCCTCAAAGTTTTTTCTAATATTAGCATCTATATTTAAAATGTCTAGATCTGTCATACCTTTATCATCATAACAGTCTTATTTTAAGCTCATAATTAGATTTTGTAAACAAATTCATTTAAAAGAAAAACAATTGATAAAAAAAAATCTTGTCTAATATAAAAAATGGCTTCTATCTGCACCTCTAACGTAACCTCCGGTTTTATTGATCTCGCTACTTTCGACGAGATTGAGAAGTACCTCTACGGTGGCCCCGATGCTACTGCTTACTTCGTTCGCGAAACAAGAAAGGCGACCTGGTTCACCCAGGTCCCCGTCGTCCTCTCCCGCTCTGCTGGCTCGCCCGCCTTCAACCAGGAGTGGTCCGTCTCGATCTCCCGTGCCGGAGATTACATGCTCCAGACATGGCTTCGTCTCACTACGCCTGCTGTCACACTTTCTGATGTAAACGGCGCTGGTGGTGAAACTGGACGTCTTCGCTGGACGAAGAACTTCATGCACAATATCGTTCGTGAGTGCTGCATTACGTTCAACGATCTAGTTGCTGCCAGGTTCGACAACTACCACCTCGATTTCTGGGCTGCTTTCACGGTCCCTGCTGGTAAGAGGAACGGATACAACAACATGATTGGTACGTTCGATGAGATGACTGCTGGTAACGCTCCGGGAATCCCTATCCCGGCGTTCACGCTCAACTTACCCCTTCCCTTCTTCTATGGAAGGGACAGTGGAGTTGCTCTCCCTACGGCGGCGTTGCCTTACAACGAGATGCGTCTCAACTTTGCTTTCCGTGACTGGACTCAGTTGCTTGTTTTGTCGAACTCGTTATCCACTACTAACCAACGTGTTCAGGTTACATCGGCTGACCTAGTTGGTGGTGCGCCAGTTCTTGGCAACACGCAGGTCTGGGCTAACTACGCTATCGTCTCGAACGATGAGCGTAAGCGCATGGCGTGCGCTCCTCGTGACATCTTGATTGAGCAGGTTCAGACTGCCCCTCGCCAGTCGTTCACGCCCAACACGAACCCCACTCAGTCATTCGACATCCGTTTCTCGCACGCTATCAAGGTTCTCTTCTTCGCTGTTAGAAACACGACGTCCCCTGCTGACTGGTCCATTTACACGACCTCGTCGCCCGTCACGCCAACATCTGGTGCGCCCGTTAATTACAGTCCTCTTGGAACTGCGGACCCGATCCTCCAGACTTCGCTCATTTATGAGAACACGAATCGTCTCGCTCAGATGGGATCTGATTACTTCTCGCTTGTTAACCCGTACTACAACGCCCCCGTTATCCCCGTTGAGACTGGTTTCCACGAGTACTCGTACTCGCTTGACTTTATCAGTCTTGACCCGATGGGATCTACCAACTACGGCAAGCTCACGAACGTTTCGATCGTTCCTGAGGCTTCGCAGGCTGCTATCGTAGCGTCTGCTGGATCTGGCGGAGAAGGTGCTAACTACCCGCAGACATACGAGTTCATCATCACGGCTGTCAACAACAACATCATCCGTGTCTCTGGTGGAGCGTTGGGTTTCCCGGTTCTCTAAACATATACTTGTTTACTCAAATTATTTTTATATGGAAAATATTCATATAAAAACTCATAATAGACTCATAATAGACTCATAATAGACTCATACTACTTAATTGTGTGTAGTTTTTAGCACTTGCCGTATTTAGAAGTCATATCTTTTGTGGAGTCTCTTGCAATGAACTTTGTGAGGGATGTATCACAATAGACGCACTGACCTTTTAGAGTAGGTGTCATTCCGGCACGTTTGTTTCTGTATACTTTGACACACATGTCATTAGCTTTTACTGTAACAGCTTTTCTGCACTTGACACAGTAAAATTGGGTTTCGCTTAGTTTTGGCATTTGTTTATAAACAAGAAAAAAATGTTTAAAATGTGTAAATTTATCTGGAGAAGTATGAGATAAGAACTAATATTAGTATTATACCAAGTAAACCTAGTATATAGTAAAGTCTTGGTAATGTTGTTATAGTTGGTGTTGTTTTTCCATATTTAAACTCGAGAGCCAATTTTTCACTCTTATCTATAGATGATTGTAGTGATTCTCCATATGTATTCTTGTAAAACTCTGCTGGAGTTGGTCCATCCTCTTTTGGATACATATGATATATCCAATCTACGTCTAAACCTGATAATTTTACGTTTTGTTGTGTTCCTACGTTGTTAGTTGTTAACTCAGCTGGAAAAAAGTACAACATGATAGATTGAGGATCAAAAGAAGATCCATTGATAGAACTTATGTCATATTTATCTATAATATTTTGTTGTGTAGTTTGTTTGTCCCATCCTTGTGTTTCTTTTGCCCATTCATATACTTTTTCATCGTCCCATTCTATACTTTGTCCTTGTGGATTTTGGTGTTCATGTATCATTCCAAGCATGTGTCCCATTTCGTGCATTATAGTTGGTGCATCGAGCCATCCAAAGTTCATTGTAGGGTATTCAATTTCTTCTAGATTATCAGTTCCAACTAGTGACCATGCTCCTCCATTGGGGTCGAAACTTATTCGTATGTTTGCTTCGTCAGGTGAGTCTACAAAGTCAATATCTAGGTTTACAAGTGGTATAATACGTTCTCTTACTACTTTCTTTACAGCTTCTTGTGCTGATAAGCTTTCTATTTGTTTTTGTATTGGGTCTATACTTTTGTCATAAATTTTGGATACTTTCATGTTGTTTCCTGATTCTGTGAAACCTATTCTAATTTTTGTGTCTAATGGCCATAATTTTTTTGTATAGAATGCAGCACCTAGTTTTTGTGCGTGTCTAGTTGATGTTGCTGACTGAAGAATCTCCTTAAGTTCTGTGCGAGAGTTTGGTGTTAATTTTTCTACGCATATTCTTGCTTGTGTAAGATTAGGAGTTATTGACATTTATTATATTGAGCTAAAAAAATAATATATATCAATAAACAAATATGTCAGCAGGTGGTTTAAGTTATTCTGGACTTGTGACTAATGGTAAACTTACTTTACCGTCAGTTGATAGTTGGGGGACAAATATTAATATTCTCCGAGATCCTACGAAGTCTATCATGACTTCAAGAATTAATAAAGTAGGAGAGACTAGTTCAATTACATCGATGATTGATGATAGTGGAAATCGTGCTTGCGAGGCTATTCAGGTGTATGCTCGTGGAGTCAATCCATTTGTAAGTGTATCATATGGAAATGAAGGTAATAACGGTGGACAACGTTCTGGTGGTATTACTGGTACATTTCAGACACTTACTGCAGCTAAGCTTCCATATTCAGTTATGAAAGATGGTGCATTCCGTCCGCCTATTCTTACGCAATATGATTTATATCCTCTTTCTAGGTTACCTAGAAATATAACATCATCTTTTACACAACCTGGTTTTGCGGACTTTTCTCGTAAGATGAGAACATGTGGAACAGCTGAGAATACAAAGGAGGTTAAGGACACCATGTTAAAAGCATTTGTACGACCTACGGCTGTGTATACAATCGAAACTCCTATATCACAACCTTTTGAGGTGAAATATGTAATTCAGCCTACAATAAAGACGTCTGCACAGAGTGGTATGCGTACTATGGATATTACACAGCAGCATGTTGGAAAGCCGACTAAGGAGATTGATCAAGTTCCTCTTCATGCTATGGCGCATCTTAACCATACAAGTGATCGTAAGTATGTAGATAACAATAGTTTTAATCCTGAGAGGTATTTACAAGATACTAATTCTCATTATGTAAATAGTAATGTATCATCTAATGTAGGAGCTTATACGGATATAGAAGATGTACTTGATTTGTCTCATTTACCTGTAAAAGAAGAGTTACGTCATGTTAGTGCAAGTGCTCCTTTTAGTGGTTATGAAGATACTAAGTACTTCCATGATGATATAAAGTTGGCTCGTGCACTTCCTGAGTATGAAGCTAGTACAAATATTGGTAATACTAACATATATAAGCGAATGGATTATGAGAATGAGATTGTAAAGTCTCGTAATATTCCTATGAATAGTTATGTAACTAATCCTACAACTAGAGGTGACTCTGAAATTGGTTCTAGAGATATAAGATTAGCTCAGAAGCCAGCTATTGGTGGTTTTAATGTACCAGGACAGGTTCCTATGCATGGAAGAATGCAAAATGTAAGAGAAGATGAGGTTGAGACAGAGAAATCTAGGATAAATAAGTTTGTTATGCAAAATATGCAGAATAGGTTTGATAAGCCTCTTCCTCAGTATGCAATTCACTAAAATATTTTTATATATTTTTATATAAAAAACAGATGGAGTTAGCCACGAGAAATTATGTACAGAAGAAAGTTTCTTCACTTGAAATATGTAAAACGTTAGATAGTCGTACTGATATATCAGATGTATCAGTAGACTTAGTAAGTAAAATGTTAAAAAAAGACTTTTTGAATGGTCCAGATATGAAAGCTCTTATGTGTTTGTTTAATACCTTGATAAAATCAACAGAAGTTGAAGTGAAAAAGCGTTCTGGTATAGACATATTATCTGACAAAGTAAATAAGTGGATGATTAAGATAAATGTATTAAGTAAATCTAGTCAGGAAGGTGATGTATACTTAGCTAACATTTTATCTAATGATATACAAGTTGTTATAAAAACACCTAAAAAAATTGATGGTTATGTTAATGTTGTTGATATTATACGTGAGTATTACATTGGTATAGCAGCTGTCAACAAGTTACGATACATAGTTCCAACATTTGTTTATACTCTAGGAGCATATGTTTGTCCATATTATTTAGGTGTAAGTGGTAGGAAAAAGTATAATATGTGTGAACCAGGTGCAAATGCTAAGGTAGTAGAGTCTACTTTTGTAATATATGAAAATATTGTTGGAGCATCCCTTGGTAGTTTACTTATGGGCATGAAAATAACATTTGAACAATACTTGCGACTTTTCATACAAATTCTAATAGGTTTAGAGGTAGCTCAGAGGGAAATCTCTTTTACACACCAAGACCTACATCCTTATAATGTTATGGTGCGTAGTATATCATCAACAACTAATGCTAGTTATAAAGTTCCAATTGATAATGATTTATATAGTGTAAAGAATCCTGATAGTATAGCAACTATAATTGATTTTGGATTATCAACAGTAAAGCCAGACAAAGTTCCTATTGGATCTTATAGTTTTCCAGAATATGGTATGCTTCACATTATGGTACCTGGATATGATATGTATAAACTTCTTACATTTTCTATAGTATATGCTTCATCTCCTGGATTAAAGACTAAACTTATGAACTTACTTAAATTTTATGGTAATCATGACCCATATGAAGTTATAAAACTAGGAAATAATGCTCTAACTAAACTTTCAAAAGAATACTGTAAAGGTGTTATAGGTTCTGTAGCTGCTGCCCGTACACCTAAAATGATGCTAGATTGGATATTAAGTGAATATAGTAGCGTCTTAGGAGGTAATATAGTAAAAACTCAACGCAATGTATTTCGTTCTATTAGTTACTCATCATTTAACAAGGAATATTATGATATTTTGAAACAAGATAAAAAAGGTACTGATGATGCTATAGAAATAGCTATGAAATGTGCCAGTGATAAACCAAAAAGTTATATTATGTCAAAATATTATAGTTCTATACTAAAGAAATATGCTAATACAATTAGTGGTCTTAAACATGGTAATAAGCTAGATAATGCTATAGAAGAGTTAAGAATGTATGAAGATAGTAATAGAGATCAACTTATAGAGTTAGATAAAGCAATGTTAGATAATGTGTATAAAATAAAACTACCTTCTCAAGATGTTCTTGATGCGACTCATGTATCTCTTTATAAACTTCCACCTATTGGTGGAGATGAAGTAGAGATTCTGGACAGTGTAATTTTACTCGATCGTAACATAAAGTATGAAAAACAACTAGAACCATATTTACAGTTATACTACACAATACAAGAAACACAATTAGGGGCAATTTATGTAGACTGGTTAGATAAGTTTCTTCATTCAAGTATATGGTATTTTTACTTAAATAATGTAAATAAGAATGCTGCTTCCAAACGTTGGAGAGAAACACTTATGGATTCACTTACTAAATCATCACATATTGATCATGCTGCTGGGGTCTAGTTAGGTTATCTAAACACATAGTTTGTTAATTATGAGTAATTAACAAATGGAAGAAGAATGGGATGATATACCAGTAGTTACACAACCAAAAAGTTTGCGTAAGAATTTATATAGACATCAACTTGCTAGTATTCATAGAATGGAGACTTTAGAAAGAGAACAGATGATTGACTATGAAGATGGTTTTAGAGAAACTAAACTTGGAATAAATGCTGACTATACTGGATATGGTAAAACATTAAGTATGATTGGTCTTATTGTTAGAGATAAAATGATATGGGATATGGAAACACCATTTACAGAAGAAATTATAACAACTACAGCAGCTGGTCTAATAAAAACCAGAAAAATATATAGGTATGATAGACTTCCAGCTACATTGGTTCTAATGTCACCATCTATTGTATCTCACTGGAAACAAGAGTTAATACATACTGATCTAAAAGTTGGTATAGTTGATAACAAGCATCAAGTAGATAATATAGTTGTAGAAGATTATGACGTAATATTAGTTACAACAGGTATGTATAATGCACTATGTCATAGATTTGCAACATATGCTTGGAAAAGATTTATATTTGATGAGCCAGGCCATATACGTATTACTGGTATGAAGGATACACATGCTGGATTTATATGGTTCATAACTGCAACTCCAGAAGCAATAGCTATATACCATAGATCATGTAGATCTAGTTTTATGAAGAAAATTGTTGGTGATTGTTACTATACAAATTTTTCTGACCAATATAAAGGTATAATCATAAAAAATGACATTGAGTATGTCAAAGCATCCTTTAAAATGCCACAAACATTTCATTATTATCATAACTGTATAAGACCTATTGTAAAAGCTGTATCTGGTATGGTAAACAATACAATTCTTATGATGGTTGCGGCTGGTAATATAAAGGGAGCTATTGACGCTCTTGGAGGTAAGTCATCAGATAACATAATAGAACTTGTAAAGTCACAAAAGCTAGAAAAAATAACTAGACTTGAACGTGAAAAGTCACAAACAACTAACGAAGAAAAAGTACAAGAATTAACAAGAAAAATTGATATTGTAAAAATACAGATAGATGAACTTAACAATAGATTTGAGTCAATTTTATCTGATAACTGTGTAATATGTACTGAACCAATCAAAAAACCAGTTATGGAACCAAGTTGCCAGCATGTATTTTGCGGAGAATGTTTACTAACATGGTTAAAAAGCCATAATAACTGCCCTACTTGTCGTTCAAACATTAATAACACAGATCTTGTGTATATTAACAATGAAACGTGTAACCAACAAGACCAACAAGACCAACCAAAACAACCAAAGGAGAAAAAGTTTACTCCTACAGAGAAAGTAGTTGATCTTATATGTTCGAATCCTTCCAAAAAATTTATTATATACTCCTCATATGACTTTACATTTGAACTAATATGTAGAAGTATACTAGATCTAAATGATATTACGTATACTACTGTCAGAGGGGCGTGGAAATCACGTTCTAATGCGATTGAAAGTTTTAAGTATGGAGATACACAAGTTATTTTCTTAAACTCTTCTTATAATGCAGCAGGTATAAATCTACAAGAGGCTACTGACATCATATTGTATCATGAGATGGAAGTAAGTACACAAAACCAAATAATTGGTAGAGCTAATAGGATTGGTAGAACTGTTCCATTAAATGTACATCATATAGTAAGTGAAAAATAATCATATTACATAATATTCTTGTATCTTAATAAATGACTGATTATAAGATAGAAAGATGGGATGTTGTAATGTTTGGATCTTCAAATACTAAAATGCCAGTTATATACTTCAGACCTGACTTGGAATTCCTAGAGTTTGCCAAGAGTAACAATCATGCTATAGCATGTAACATAAAAAATACTGGAACAATATATGATGATAAAGTAATACCAGGTGTACTTGACGAAAGCTGTAATATTCCAAATTATAGACCTAATTTCTGTCAACAAACTGGTCTATATGTAGTAACTTTATGGTCAAACTGGTATGGATATCCAGAACCTGATAATCTTGGATTAGTTAGCTTCTCTGGACGAGCTGTACTATAATTTTTGTATAATGATTTGATAATATATTAATATCAAATCAACGTATATTTTACTCACGACGTGTTATTCACAACGATTACTTATTACAATCTCCAAAAAGCTTCTTGATATACGCAAATGCATTTTTTCTTGATACTATAGCACACTTACAACTATCATCTTGACTACTATCATCTTGACTACTATCAACTTCAGTATCTTGCTCACATTGAGTACTGTTGTTATCATTTTGTATACGTATACGTGAAAATGCAGAATTAGTATGTGACTTAAATTCACCTTTTCTTTTAATAGAAGACATTTCTGTTAAATATCAATATATGTAAACATAAAAATCATTTTTATTCTAAGTTTATCCTAATACTATACGAATAGAGGCTGGATTTATTTCTGTAATAGTCTCAGTTACAGGCTCAGATACAGGTTCAGTTACAGTCTCAGATACAGGTTCAGTTACAGTATTAGGTACAATATCAGTTATAGTATCAGTTATAGTATCAGTTATAGTATCAGTTACAGTCTCAGTTACAGTCTCCGTTACAGTCTCAGGAATAGTCTCAGTTACAGTGTCAGAAATAGTATCAGGAATAGTCTCAGGAATAGTCTCAGGAATAGTCTCAGGAATGTTTAGTGTGATACTAGTAGGAACAAGTTCAGCAGAAGGTTGTGTAGTATTATCAACTACAGGTGTTAGTATATTAGAGTTAGTATTATGTACACTTTTATCAATAGAATCAGACTGTAATGTCTGTTCTAGTATAGATTGTGTTACATTTTCACTATTAGCACTAGTATCAACTAACAAGCCTTTATTTTTAGGACAAAATCTGGAAATAAGTTCTGAAAAGCAGCTCATTTTACTATATAACAGAATGAATCTATAAATATTATTTATCACAATACTATGAGACTAGATAAAAATGATTTTTATCAGTAGTTATCATATAAAATTATGTTAATATGATTAAGACTGGAATTACTAGAGAAATATGTGTCTCTTATAGAGAGATTGGATATGAGAGTATTGGTAAGCTTAATACATTTTTTCAGAACGATGATGTTGTTAAAAGTCCTGATAAGTTTATTGAGATAATACCACCTCAAATTAACAAGAATCTGAGAACAGAGGTTAAATTATGTTTAAATAGGATGAAGCTTGAGGGTTATACAGATTATGTGTTAAAAACTCAGATAAATGATTTGGAAAGTCATGAGTTCGTTTTTATGGTTGTTGACATGTTTCAGAACTCAGAGATGATGCTACTAGCAGATGAAGTGTTGTCTTATGTTGGATATCCAGAAAAGAAGATAGTGTTTGATAGAATGTATGAAGATGTATATCATCCTTTGTATGGTTATAATGGTACTATACTTGCAAAGTTAAGAACTTATTATTGGGTTGACAATAGTGATAAACCAGTTGGAGTTATAAATAATATGTATATTGATACTAAGAATGGAGATAATGTTGATAGTATTTATGGTGTAAGTCTAGATCGCTTTATGTTAATGAATGGTTATAAAACACACAGTACTCTTCATGATGATTTACTAAGAACACTGAATGAAGGACTTCCAAAGAGGCTAGTTTCTAAATATATAACTAATAAGTATGGTTATACTTATCCATGCCATAATGTACATATTATTAATGTTCCATTTCCTCCGTATATATCAAAGTTACGTCGAGAAAGACGCCCTACCGGAGTTCCTGACATTGGAATTCCCATAGGAATAGATGGTACGGAAAGATTTGATGTAATTTGTGAAGATATTAACACAGATGATCATATTGGAGTGCTAGATATAAAGATTTTCTTATAAATAAAATTGAAAACTAAAGACAAATATTTAACTATTAGTGAACTTATAACAAGAATGGAACGCAAACGAATATTAGAAAAGCAATCTATATCAGAGGAGATTAAGTTGCTAAAAAAGTATATTGAGACTGATCAAGCAACTATTGACAGACTCTATAAGCAAACTAACTGCACCGACTACACTACTGCTCAGATTGACAAGTTAACGTTGAAGAATGAAGAAAGGCTAGTTACTATAGAGAAACTTGAGCAAAGGTATAATGATGTTGGGCTTGGACTGTGTGATGATGAGATAAACACTGAATATAAACAGACTGCGATAGACATAAAGGCTAAGTCTGTTGAAACCAAAAGGAAGAAAATAGTTGAAAAAGAGGAACAGAAAGTGTTAGAGGAGAAGTCTAAAGTGTATTATGATACAAGTCGTCACTCTGATAGACAACATAAATATGACCAAAAAGATATGGATAGGTCTTATAACTACTTTCTTAATGTGTGTGGTAGTGTACCAGAGTATATGAGTAAAAAGCTAAAAAATATGCCTAATAATAAGGGTTACATTTGGAGAGGTGTATTTTGCTATGGAGAGAAACCAGCTGAGGAGAATCAATCAATATGTATGTTTGAGAATAAAAAGGGTGTACTATTAACACATGAGTGGACTTCTACTGATTATAATGTATGGATAAAAGAAGATACTTCTAGTATTAGGAAGCTAGTGTCTACAGAGAAGAGAAAACATAAAAATGCAGGTTTTAGTTTGTTTGACTTTGTTAAGAAAAATGATAATGTTCCTGAAGTAGTTTCTGAAATTACTCCTGTTAAAGAAGAATCAAGTGTTGCTATGGAAAATAACAACATAAATAACAACCGTAGATATAATAACAGAAATAACACTGATAGTGATAAAACATCTGTAAATAACAGAAGATTTCATAGTTCTAAAGATAGTCAAAATAGTGCAAGTAATAATCAAGGATATAGAGGTAATCGTAACAACCAAAACAATAATCAAGGCAATAATCAAGCAAATCATGAAGGTAATGCAAGTAGTAGTCAAGGATATAGAGGTAATCGTAACAACCAAAATAATAATGAAGGTAATGTAAGCAATAGTCAAGGATATAGAGGTAATCGTAATAATCAAAATAACAATCAAAATAACAATCAAGGTAATCATAAAGGTAATAATCAAGATAATAATGAAGGTAATGTAACTAACAGTCAAGGATATAGAGGTAATCGTAATAACAATCAAGGTAATAATGAAGGTAATGTAAGTAATAGTCAAGGATATAAAGGAAATCGTAACAATCAAGGTAACAATCAAGGTAATAATGAAGGATATAGAGGTAATCGTGACAATAAAGGTAATAATCAAGGCTATAGAGGTAATAGGGAAAATCAAGCTGTTAGAAAGTAAATAGTATGTGTTGTACAAGTTGTAAGTAAAATAATACAATAAAGTTGTATTATTTTAATCTAGAATGATTTCTATTTTTTAACATAAAAAATATATAACTATAGCTAAAGATGACTTCGAAGCAGTATTGTTTTGACATCCAGAATTCGTCTAACGAAGAGATAGATGTTGATAAGTTAAAATATTTTATACAGAAATTATATGTAGGTAAGAAGAAAAATCAATTTACTAAAGATGAAACTCCTCCATTTGTTGTAATACATACAAAATCAGATAATAACGTTTGTATACTAATGACAAGTAAAGGCAAAAAGAACATTGAACGAATTGAAGAAATAAACAGCACAATTAAACCATCTGATCTAAAGTTTACTGATACAGTCTACTTAACTAAACCATATGAGTTTAATGTAGAAGTTGTCCAGTGGTGGGATAACATACCAAAAACATCAAAAAAATGGAGTTCGTTATCACACAATGGTCCATACTTTGTTGATATTTTAGAACCTTATCAGTCTCTTGGAGCTTCTCTTATATATGAAGGTAAAAAATATCCTCTTACCAAATCAGAAGAAAAAGTAGCTAGCTTTTATGCTAAACGTAAGATATCAGAAAACTCTGGAAATGTAGTTGACTTATGGACCGAAGATAAAACATTTAATACAAACTACTGGAATGATTTCAAAACCTATCTAACATATGGTAATAAAAAAGTATTCAAAGACTTCTCCAAAATTGGATGGTCAGATTTAATAGCAAAGATAGAAGCTAGTAAAACAGCTCTTGATGACTATGAAAAGAAAATGAAGAAGATTAAGACTGAAGAGAAAAAACGTGAGTATGGATATGCAACTCTAGATGGTAAAAAGGAGAAAATAGGTAACTTTACTATAGAACCACAAACTATCTTTATAGGACGTGGTGATAATCCAAATAGAGGAAAAATAAAAAAACAAATATATCCAGAAGATGTTACCATAAACATCGGAGAATCTGATCCAGTTCCAGAGCCACCAGATGGCCATTCTTGGGGTGCTATTGTACATGATAAGAATGCTGTATGGTTATCTAAATGGAATGATAGTATCACAGGTGATACAAAGTATATACTTTTTAGTGCAGAAGGGCGTTTTAAAGGTGAATCTGACTTGGCTAAGTATGATAAAGCTAGAAAGATGGAACTTCACATAGATTCTATAAGAGAAAAGTATATGAAAGATGCATCATCTAAAAATTTGATTGAAATGCAACTTGGTACTGTTCTTTACCTTATTGACCATTTTGGAGTTCGTGTAGGTAATGAAAAAGATGAAAACGAAGCAGATACTGTAGGAGCTACCACTTTACGTGTTGATAATGTTAACCTTGATAACAAAAATCATGTAATCTTTGACTTTCTTGGAAAAGATAGTATTAGATTCTACAAAGACTTAGAAGTACCAACTTTGATATACAACAACTTTCTAAAATTAGTTGCTAATAAGAAAAAGTCTGACCAAATTTTTGATTCTATATCGTCTACAAGTATTAACACATACCTAAAAGAGTTCGATAAGTCATTTTCTGCTAAAGTTTTTAGAACAAGACTTGCTAGCGTAATCATGTTTGATGCATTAAAAACTGTAAAAATACCAGCAAAGTCTACTAAAGCTCAAAGTAAAGTTTTATTCAATAAAGCAAACGCAAAAGTAGCTGATGTACTAAACCATACTCGTAATGTATCTAAAAAGGCTCAAGATTCTGTTAAAAAGTTCAAGGATGAGTTAAAAGAACTAGAGAAAGAACTAAAAGCTCTCAAAAAGGAGAAGAAGTCAACTACATCTCTTGAAAATCGTATAGAAAAGCTAAAAACTAAAATTGAATCAAAAACAGATGTGATGGCTGTTGCTATTAATACTTCATTAACAAACTATATAGATCCAAGACTTATTGTTAGTTGGTCTAAGAAACAAAAAGTAGATTTATCTGCAATATATACATCTGCGCTTCTACGTAAGTTTCAATGGGCTGTAGACACAACAGACTCAGAATGGAATTGGAAAACAGCACTTTTAACAGATAAAACTCTAGACTCTTTAGACGAAGGAACAGCAGTCAGCGTAAGCTTACAAGAAGAAAAGAAACAAGAAAAGAAAGACAAAAAAGTTAGTAAAGTTAGTAAAGTTACTAAACCAAAACCACAAACTAAACTACCAACACAAAAACTACCAGTAGAGAAACTACCAGTAGAGAAATTACCAGTTGGAACAGTAAATGATTATAAACTATTACTAAGTATATGTAAAGATCCAGTTAAAAATAGAAAGAAGTTTGCTGATATTTCTAAATCTGCTATGGATTGGATATATCCATTCTCAAAGTACTTTTTAGATAATAGCATCAATGTAGTTACTAATAACTATATTGTTAAGTTTTATGAAGCAGCATACAAAAAGTAAAGATTATATAACACTTATGTGTTATATATTCATAATATTCTCATTACTCTTCACAAAACCTAGAATACTCTAGTGGAGGTTCCTTATAAAAACCCATACGTTTTAATGTGATGATAGCTTGTTCAGCTGCAACCTGCTGTGCATCGCTCTTCTTCGGAGCTACTCCTGAACCAATAGCAACCCATCCTTGCTGAGGAACAAGTATAGTATCAGCTCCAAATCCCTTTTTAGCTGGCTGCTGTAAAGTACCAACAGGCATCTGATACAATGTTGACTTAGCCATACTATAACCTTCAGTGACTTCATCACGACTATCTATAAACACCCAACCTCCAAGACCCTTAAAGTTATCAAATGTCTCTTTTAGACGAGTCTTTGCATCATATAGATCCTCATAACGTAATGACATTGAAATCTCGTCAAATATACTAGAAAGTATGTCATAAACTATTCCATAACCAACACCGGGCCTAAATGCTTGATCTAGTAGATATTCTGTACATCCTATAAAAGACTCAACACAATCTTCAAGAAGATCTTTCTTATTTCTAGTTCTATAATATGTATTTCTCTCTGCTCCATCTTCAGCTGCAGAGATATAAGGCCAAAAACCAAGTTTTTCACCAAGAGGACCAAAGAAGTTCTTAGATCCATAGTTGATCCTAAGTCTAGCAATAACCTTGACACCGTCTGTACAGTCAAGCTGTGGGAACCTTCTATAAGCATAGTTTATGATAAACTTGTTAGCTGTAACGTCACCAAGCTGTTCAAACCTCTCATAATTGTGTACTTTGTCAGCTGTAGTAGCAGTAAATGCCTGTCCATACGCCTTCATAGACTTACTGTCTGTTAATAGATCGATATATTTAGGCTTTAGATTACCTCTCCTCAGAAGGCTGGTAATCAAAAGTTTAAAATCAGCACCTCTCGAGCCTAAATATATAGTAGTAGTTGCAATAGTTGTCATAATAACTCTCTCTTAAATATAACAGAAAACCTTTAAAATTTCAAATTTATTTAGGATATACTGCAACACTTTCCATCAAGATCAATATCTAATGAGATAACCAAGACCCTAGACTTTAGCTCATCTATACTAATACGATCATCTACTCTTTCTTCTGTAGACAAAAAGATACAGTCATGAAAGTCTTCATTAACTATACTAGTTAATATTGGTCTATTTATGTTAATAGTTAGAGGCTCTTGTCTTGAAGTTATAAAGTATATTATTAAACCAATAGAATATACACAAGATATGTTAGATACACATGTATTTGTTCTTCTCATCTTAGGAGTATTTACTGTTTTAATATCAGTAGACATACTCAAATAATTACTATATCTATTTGTTAACTCAGGAGACCAGTATTTTTTATCATATGCAACAGTTCCAAAGTTGTTTGTTGATAGATGTTCTAGTGTATTAAATATATAAACACCTAATTTTCCATGTTTATTATACTCTACCCAAATATACTTTGGATTAATACTACATTCTGATAAGATTAGACGATTCTTTATTAGAAAGTTATATCCATCAATTATCTGTAAGATTATATCTGCAATAGTCTTTTGTTTAAGTTTTTTACTTTGTACAAAGTCGTATAGTGTCATACCTTGTTTAGACACCTTATAGAACGCAGAAGTTGCTTGCTGTGAAACTAATATACAATTATATGGATTTAATACGTTTGGATGTTGTGGTATACTTGATATATACTCTTGTAACCTAACATCACTAAAATATTGTACATTAGACAAACCTAGTTCATATGTTACTTCCTCATATGGAACAACGCTAATTTTATTAAGACCGCTTAGTCTACTTAATCTAGATGTCATTTTAATTATTAGTTTATTTTATATTTTTAACTTTATCTCTATATTAATTAAATGTCGTCACAGAGAACTATGTATGATATGTATATGTTAGAAAGATACAATACATATGCCAAACTATCTAATACGCAGCTTCCATCATGTGCAAGTTGTCATAGAAGACAAGATCCGGTAGAAACATATGAACCGATCATCAACTTTCGTCAACCATTTGACACACAAATTCAAAAAAGATGGCCTGCTCCTCAATGCTCTACTTTTAATGATCCATACTTAAGCCCATGGTCATACAAAAATGCTCCATATTAATTTTAAAAATCCTCTCTTATATAAAAATGTATCCTCAATATCCATCCACTACAAAGAGAGAGTATACTTCTGGTACTACAAACACAAATTCTGCATATTCATTAATAGGATCTTTAGGTGCTGATATTCGCCGTACGATAATTGCTCCTACACCTGTTACAGTAGAACCTGGTCTTTTTATTGTTATGAAACCAACACGAAATGTCCAAGTTCATGATAGAGTAAGTACAAGAAGTTTTAACTCTACTCCATACAAAACCATGTCATTATAATCTATAAATATAACATATTAGATGGGTTTAAACCTTTGTAAGATTCTATAAAATGCTTACAAATGAAACAATAACATTTGGAAAATATAAAGGGTCAACAATCACACAAGTTCTAAGAGATAGAAACTATTGTATGTGGCTACTAGAACAAGACTGGTTTCAAACAAGCTACGAATGGTTATATAACCGTGTAAAAGACTACAATCCACGTGACTACTTTATAAAACCAGATACAACCGATGACCCTTCATCAGACTTTATGGAAATTTATACTTATTTTAATCTCAAAACACCTGAAGAACTAGAAATACAGTTAAGTACAGTTGATTTAACATGTTACGAGTACTACTTGAAAATCATAGCAGAAATCAAAGACAAAATATTTCAACGTTTAGAAAATGAAGATGAGAATCCATATGACATCAAAGCACCAACAAACTGGCTTAATAGGTTTGAGAAAGAATGTGGAATACAAAGACAGGACTTCAAAGACTTCTTAAATGCTTATGATCTTCCTAACATTACATACATAATTGAAAAAATCAAGAAAGAAGGAGGAATAGAATATAAAGGAGCTTGTTCTTTCAAGATCGCTAAAGCTAGGTCTCGTGAACAAGAATTATGGTGGGAACAGATACTAAAGAATGCATATGGAGAACAGTTAGGTTCTCAATATAAATATGGTAACTGTATTTTTGATTTTATATGTATATCAACAAAAACTATATTTGAATGTAAGTTAGGATTAAAAGACTTTGATGAAACTCAACATTCTAAGTACAGAATAGCTCTTAGCGAGTATCGTATAATATACTTAATAGATAGAGATTGTGTTGTATACATGGAAAAGAATACCATATATACTACAAACTTTGAAAAATATAAACTGTACTTATATCAAATACCTATGTTATCTAATAGGAGTTATTTAGATGACATCATTCAAGAGTTTAATGTAGTAGTTGTTGATGACTTATCAACACTTTTTGGTTAAAGAGTAATAGGTTACGTACAGTTAGTACAAGTAGTACTCCAACTTATTGGAACATCTATTCCTTTTTCTTTTAAAGCAGCCCACATATGCTTTGCTGGAATCGCTCTCTTGCAATTTGCACAACTAGTGAAGTCAATAACATTTCTAACAACAAAACCAGCACGTGTTAGCACTTCTGCAAATATTTTAATCACTTTATGTGAGTCATCAAACTTAATATCTTCAACTAAGATAATCTGAGCTGGAATTACTTTCATTGCATCACACACCTTAACCCAGTTTACAGAAAAATGTGGATAATCATTAGAATATTTATCCATAACTGTAACAATCCAACTAGGGAAAGTTTCATCAATAAACTTCTTAATCTCTCCTATATTAGGAAGAGTTTTTATCCTATCAATAATTTCTGAACTATTATCAGGATCTATATACCTATCAATTTCAACCATTTTAATTATATGTAATATATCTTTAAGCAAAAGTGGTAAGTATACCGTTTTCACGTTATTTAATTCTTTTCATTCATTTTTTTATTATTTTTTGTCTTGTAACATAATAAAATATGTCTCTATCTCTTGAAGCTGCTATACGTACATGCAAAGTTGAAACAGGATGGGCCAATAAGGTCGAGTCTGATAGATTTCTAAACCCAAATAACATGGTATGCCCTATTTGGAACGGAGTAGACACTGCTGGAAGAAGTGTCTGCCCAGATTCGTTTTACACCAAGAATGCTGGATGCAACAGTGCGTCTGATCGTGTAATTGTTGAGAATAACGTTTCTAGACCTCAGTACATGGAGTACATTACTCTCTCCTCGAATGGTATCAATGGTAACATCTATGGTAATACAATGGGATACCAGAACTCCAAGTTACGCACAGATGCTATTGGTCAGATTCCGCAGGTTACTGGAAACTTTGGACTCGATTTTGGTGCCAACGTCATCCCCTCGTGTGGAACAACTCCTTACCGTGAGGCTATGTCTCAGGAGGCTCAGCAAATGCGCCAGGAACAGGCCATGCAGAATGGATTCGAGGGTTACTCGTTCAGAAAGTACCACGATGCTGGTATCACGGAGGGATACTCCGCTGGAATGAACTACGGTTTCGACAAATATTCGTACAGAAGGTAAATTCCTATAATACTAATTTTTATAACTAAAAGTTATAAAACTATTTAGATCAATTTCCAAGAGCAAACTCCATTCTTATTTGGCTTCGATATATACATTTTACCATCATTTCCTTCCATTATTTTACCACAATTCTCATTTGCAGGATACGGAGGAGATGGACGATTTTTATACTTATTCTCACGACTCTTTGTTATCTTCTTAGGACTAGAGAGTTTACTAGAGAGTTTACTAGAGAGTTTACTAGAGAGTTTACTAGGAGATTTAACTACACGAGAAACAGACTTCCTGGACGCTCTAGACTTCTTGGAAGGAGACTTACGAGAAGCAGACTTCATAGACGCTCTAGACTTCTTGGAAGGAGACTTACGAGAAGCAGACTTCATAGACGCTCTAGACTTCTTTGAAGGAGACTTACGAGAAGGAGACTTCTTAGAAGCAGACTTCCTAGACGCTCTAGACTTCATAGACGCCATAGATTTCTTAGAAACAGACTTCTTAGACGCTCTAGACTTCTTGGAAGGAGACTTACGAGAAGCAGACTTCTTAGACGCTCTAGACTTCTTGGAAGGAGACTTACGAGAAGCAGACTTCCTAGACGCTCTAGACTTCTTGGAAGGAGACTTACGAGAGGCAGACTTACGAGAAGCAGACTTCTTAGACGCTCTAGACTTCTTGGAAGTAGACTTACGAGAGGCAGACTTACGAGAAGCAGATTTCTTGGAAGCCTTAGATTTCTTAGAAGCAGACTTCTTAGACGCTCTAGACTTCTTGGAAGGAGACTTACGAGAAGCAGACTTCCTGGACGCTCTAGACGCTCTAGACTTCTTGGAAGGAGGCGTACGGCAGTATCCAGTAACTCTGCTACGAGACTTACCAGACTTGCATGGCTTTCTACTCTTAGATGTTTTACTAGGAGTTTTACGGCAATATCCTGTTACTCTATTACGAGACTTTCCAGGCTTGCATGGCTTTCTACTCTTTTTAGACGGAGACTTACGAGACTTCTTAACCGACTTTGAATATACTTTTTGTGTCATTTAGTAGTATTTAAAGATATTTTTCATTTGATTTTTTAAACTAACTTTTATACAGAAAATAAATGTCTTCACGTGATAAGGCTCATAAAACTTGCTTGGAGATGATCCATCAGAGAGAATATACACTTATTGAGGATGATGAAAACCATATAATTGCTCTGAAACCAGATGGTAACCATATGGTAGTACTATTTCATGATGCTCCAAAATTTGATACTAAAGGTATGAAAGACGCAGTGAGTATGATGAATGAGATGGGAGTCTACCACGCTTTAATAGTATACCAAGATGATGTTACTCCAGCGACAAAGGCAACACTAGAGAGATCAGTTGAAAGAAGATTCGAGCTTTTTTGTGAGCAAGATCTTCAGATAAATATTACTAAACATCGTCTACAACCTATTTTTGAACGGCTACCGGATGATGAGGCTACAAAGTTTAGGAACGAGTTTGGTACAAAGTTTGGTACTTTACGTCTAGATAAACCTATATCACGTTTTTATGATTATCAAAAAGGAGATGTTATTCGTATTATACGTTCTGATGGTTACATCAACTATCGTATTGTCAAAGGTTAATATATGTGTTAAATTGATATAAAATTAAATTATATGTAATAATAGTAAAAATGTCGGATATATTTACAATGCCAACAGACTGTGCTCCTACAAATGGAACTGCTAAAATACCTGGATGGGCTCAATGTTCTGATGGATGTTCAGGATGCACAGATTGCACTCCAAACCCTGATAGTGACTGTGGTCAGTTAATGATTGCTGGTGGATTTACATGCGCTCCTCCTACATGTGTTAGTAAGTGTTGCATGCCTTCCGAACCAACTGATGATGAAGAAGATACAGAAGAGTCTGATGCTATAAAAGAAGCTAATGTTTTACTTGATAAAATGACTAAGCAACAGAAAATACTTACTGGTGTAGTAATAGCACTTGTAGTTATTATTATTGTCTTATGTATTATGTTAGCAAGAAGTAAGAAGTAAGAAGTAAGAAGTAAGAAACAATAAACAACAAACAACTTTTAATACAAAGTGTATTAAAATATTTATAGTACTTTTCCATCTTTTGCTCTAGCTATTATAGCACAAGCAATTCGAGAACCAGCATTTCCTGTTTTTAAACTTTCAGGATTCCCACCAAGACCCAAGTCATCCGTACCATCATGGATTACAACACTTCTACCAATTATACTATCATTCACATTACCCATTAGGTTAACTAATGGATCATAATACTTATAACTATATTTACCTTTACTATTTGGTGAAATATTGTTGATTAAGTCACCAGAGTGTCTAGGCATATTTTTAACTTCTATAGTTCCATGTGTTTTATCTAATGGATTCCAGTGAGATCCTAAAGATATACAACCTTCTCTTTCATCGCCATACTCATGTATATGGATAGCTCTTGTCTTATTAGGTACTAAACTATACAAGTCAATATATACATTCGATCCAGCACTTCCTGCACATTGATGAAATCTAATAGTTCCTTTTACATTATCTTGATCAAAAATAGCTACAGCATTAACACAACTCATTTATTAGTTATATAGAATAAATATAACTATAAAAATATGATTAAAACTTGTTAATCTAGTTCCATACTACTATCATGTACATCATAACCTTCTCTACGTATACCTCGTTTCTGAGCAGCAGTAAGATAAAGCCAACCTTCGTTACTTAGTTCTGCTAATTTTGAATAAGGGACAAACCATATTTTTAGATTATTCTCATAAGTAGGTGATAGAAGAATAGTTTGTATTATACGTGATAACTTAATCTTTCCACGAGGTGTCTCACGCATAATTTTAATAGCTTCTTCTAAGTCTCTTTTATAGTCTGAATCATGATCAGATTGTTTTTCCATATTTTCTTTAAGAGATTTACCAGTCCACTCCCAATCTCTATTACCTGGATCTCCATTTATAAAGTCTAGTAAAAACTGTAGACCTATACGTACATTTTGGTAGTATTGTTTTATATCTCCTCTTCCTTTAACAAGTCTACTTTCTTGGTTAAGGTAAAACATGAGTGCGAAAGTTTGACATAAACCATGACTATGATTTGGTTGCGCATCCATAGGACGTGAGTTAGGTCCTAAATTATCTTTATCATCATATGGATAACCATTTCCAATCAATTTCTGACCATTAGGTTCCTGTCTAATAGCAAAGTAGTGTACAGATGAAGCGTCTGGATATGGCATTGGATATATTCCAACTGGCATTTCACGCATATTCTTATTTTTTACGTGATCATCAAACATTTTAACATTTTGAACTACATCATATCTAGGTATTCCTAGATAATTTAAATATTCTTGAGATGTTACTGACTGTAATACAAAATGTATAAGTTCATCAAAAACACTTTGATCCATTCTAATTTATATATAAAAATATATAATTTTAAACTTGTTTAA
>JACCDO010381020.1_pt1 | contig 31710 bp, 22 predicted proteins | sample 7446101 | NCBI WGS metagenome assembly JACCDO01 (sample SAMN15323440, study PRJNA562643) | freshwater metagenome | isolation source: river surface water | place: USA:Blue River Watershed | collected 2017-08-16
AAGGTCAAAACGGTATAGCAATTGGCACAATGTCTGGATTTACTAATCAAAGCAGTGGTGCTATTGCAATAGGAGATTCGGCCGCAGGGAATTCACAAGGTATTAATTCTATAGCTATAGGAATTGACGCAGGTAATTATTATCAAAAAAGTGGTTCAATCGCAATTGGTTATCAATCTGGTTTCACTAATCAAGGAACTGCAAGTATTGCAATAGGTAATAATAGTGGAGGTTCAAATCAAGGAAGTGGTTCTGTTGCAATTGGATATAATACTGGTGTTAATTCACAAGGTATTACAGCTGTTGCAGTAGGACAAGGGTCTGGTTTTACAAATCAAGGTTTATCAGCAGTTTCTATTGGATATCAAGCAGGTAGAGCTACTCAAGCAGACTACGCAATTGCTATTGGTGCAAGTGCTGGTTTTACAAATCAAGGAACTAACGCCATTGCAATTGGTCTTAATGCAGGAGGTGCCGCACAAGGAACTAGTAGTGTTGCAATTGGTAATGGAGCAGGTTATACAAATCAAAGTAATATAGCTATAGCAATTGGTCTTAATGCAGGTGGTGCTGCACAAGGAATTAATTCTATTGCAATTGGAAATAATACTGGAAGAACAAATCAAAATTCTGGTGCAATTGCGATTGGTAATAACGCAGGAACTAATACACAAGGTACAAATGCTATTGCAATTGGTCTTAATGCTGGCAATATAAACCAAAGTAGTGGAGGAATATGTATAGGACAAAGCGCTGGTAATACAGGACAGTCACAAAATAGTATTGCAATTGGTAATTCGTCTGGAAGAACAAGTCAAACTGCCTTAGCTATTGCAATTGGTAATAGCGCAGGAGGTAGCACACAAGGTGGTAATTGTGTTGCAATAGGTAATGTAGCTGGATTAACAAAACAAAATTCAGGAGCAGTAGCTATTGGTTTTAGTGCAGGCGGTAATACACAAGGAACTAATTCAGTTGCAATAGGCACTAATGCTGGTAATAGTAGTCAAAATACTGGTGCAGTCGCAATTGGAACAAACGCTGGTTCTAATACTCAATCTCAATTTGGTGTAGCAATTGGTTATTATGCTGCATCTATTTCTCAAGGTGCTAATGCAGTTGCAATTGGTAATGTAGCCGGCCAAACAAGTCAATATAATAATTCTGTAGCTATTGGATTTGGTTCAGGAGGTTATTTACAAGGAACAAATTCAGTTGCAATAGGTACTACAGCAGGTAGTAGTAATCAAAGTAGCTGGGCGATTGCAATTGGAACAAGTGCTGGTGCTAATACTCAAGGTATATATAGTGTAGCTATTGGTTCTTCTGCAGGCAATAATAATCAAGGAAGTGGTTCTATAGCAATTGGTAATTCATCTGGTCTTACTGGTCAGGGAAATAGTAGTATTGCAATTGGTTCTGGCGCAGGTCAAACAAATCAACCTGCAAACAGTATTGTAATTAGTGCAACAGGAACTGCTTTAAGTGGTACAACAGCTAGTGCTTTTTATGTAGACCCTGTTAGAAATAATACATTTAGTAATGTTTTATATTATGATACTACTAATAAAGAAATTTGTTATGGGGCTCCATCTGGTGGTATTAATTTTACTAATACAATTTATCTAGGAACATCTGCTGGTTCAGCTAATCAACAAACAGGTGCGATTGCATTGGGTATAAGCTCAGGTCAAACTAATCAGGGAACTAATAGTATAGGTATAGGTTATTTAGCTGGAAATTCGGGACAATTACAAAACTCCATAGCTATTGGTAACACAGCTGGAAGCTATCAACAAGGAAATTCATCTATTGCTATTGGATATTATGCAGGTAATATACAACAATCATCTGGAGCAATTGCATTAGGCGATAATGCAGGTAAAAATACACAAGGTCAATATAGTATAAGTATTGGAAGTTATGCGGGTGGTTTTAATCAATATAATTATGGCATAGCTATTGGTATGCAATCTGGTGGTACTGCTCAAGGAACTTTCTCAATTGCAATTGGTACAAATTCTGGTTATATTAATCAAGCTTCTTATTGTGTTGCAATTGGCTATAGAGCTGGTTATTATACACAATTATTAAATGCTGTAGCTATTGGTAATAATGCAGGTACTTCTTATCAAGGTAATAGTGCTATTAGTATAGGACCTTATGCTGGTAGTGGAACACAAGGTCAACAAGCAATAGCAATTGGTTCTTCTGCAGGTAGTTATAATCAAGCAAGTGGTGCTATAGCTATTGGTAATCTATCTGCATGGTCAGGACAAGGTACTAATTGTATTGCAATTGGTAATAGTGCTGGTAGCACAAGCCAAAGTCAATATGCAATTGCATGTGGTGATTTTGCAGGTTATAGTAATCAATGCCAATATGCTATTGCAATTGGTTCAAATTCTGGAAAATATGTCCAAGGTACTAATAGTATTAGTATTGGATATAATACAGCGATAAGTAACCAAGCAAGTGGTGCAATAGCGATTGGTTATTCTGCAGGTAGTGCAACTCAAGGTATTAACGCAGTTGCACTAGGTATTGCAGCAGGTTATGTAAATCAAACAAGTGGTGCAATAGCAATAGGTTTTAATGCTGGTGCTAATAATCAAGCAAATAATTCAATTGCAATTGGGTATGGTTGTGGTTATTTTACACAATTTAATAATTCAATAGCACTTGGTTATTATAGTGGAAGAACCTCTCAAGGTTCATTTAGTATTGGTATAGGATATCAAGCTGGTAATTCCACACAAGGTCAATATGCAATAGCTATAGGCTCTAATGCAGGTCAAATTAATCAAGGAACAAATACAATTGCCATTGGTGTTTCTGCTGGTGCTACTAAACAAAATCAAGATGCTATAAGTATTGGTGATTTTGCAGGTTATAATAATCAAGGTACTAACTGTATAGCTATTGGTAATACATCCGGTTTTTCTCTCCAAGGTGATAATTGTATAGCAATTGGTGCATATGCTGGACAATATAATCAAATCAGCGCTGCTATTGCAATAGGTTACGGGTCTGGGTTTACTGGACAAAAAAATTCTGCAGTAGCAATAGGGGTAAATACTGGTTATCTTAATCAAAGCACAAATTCAGTTGCAATAGGAAATTTTGCCGGAAGTCAAAATCAAGGCTCTTCAGCTATAGCAATTGGTAATGCAGCTGGAAGATCATCTCAAAGTTCTAATGCCATTGCAATTGGTGAATATGCAGGAACCATTACACAAGGGCAATATGCTATAGCAATTGGTTCAAATGCAGGTCAAACTAATCAACCTGCAAATAGTATTGTAATAAATGCATCTGGAACTGGATTAAATGGTGCGACATCTAGTGCATTTTATGTTAATCCAATAAGATCATCTACTAACTCAAATGTCTTATATTATGATAGCACTAATAAAGAAGTAACTTATTATTCAAATACAGTTAATTATGCACAAGTAGGAGGAACAGCTCCAGGGACTACAATTACAAGTGGTGCAACAATACCAGTTACTGTAATATCAACATCTATAACTACTATTGGAAGACCTGTTCAAATTATAGTAACAGGAGATGCAAATCCAACAGGCGCAGGTGGATGGTGTCGTATGCAAATATATAGAGACACTACTGGAGTAGGAGGAGAAGTTCAAACAGAAGGATCTGCATCAAATGAAAATAACCCATTTTGTGTGCAATATATTGATGCTCCTGCAGCTGGAACATATACTTATGCTTTAAAATTAAATGCAATAGCTGGTGGCGATTTTCAATTTGGAGAATTAACTAAACCAGTGTTTACAGTAAGAGAATTATAATAATATATTAATATACAATTAGGTAGAGTGGAATTTATAAATTAAACCGAAGGTTCTATTGCAAAACTAATCCTAACCAAAGGTTATGATATAAACTGTTAGCAATAATAACACAATTTATATATGATTTTAATCTACGATTAATATTAATATAAATATAAATATATATTAATATAATAATAGATGAGTAATAATAATGCAATTCATATAGGACCATCTGCAGGTGAATTTTATCAAGGTGATAATGCTATTGCAGTTGGTGCAAATTCTGGTTATATTAATCAAGAAATATCTGCTGTAGCAGTTGGTATATTTGCAGGAGAAGTATATCAGGGAACTAATTCAGTTGCAATTGGTGCAAAAGCAGGTAATATTAATCAAGCATTATCAACAATTGCAATTGGACCTTTCGCTGGAGAAAATAATCAATGTGAAAATAGTATAAGTATTGGACCTATGGCAGGAAATGTAGATCAACAACTAAGTTCTATTAGTATAGGTGCATTTGCTGGTAAATACGAACAAGGAACAAACGGTATAGCCATTGGAGTAGGTGCTGCTGCAACTAGACAAAATAATAATGCAATTGCTATTGGACAAGCAGCAGGTGAATATCGTCAAGGAACAAATAGTATATGTATTGGTAATAATACAGGAACTAGTGGTCAATTAAATAATGCAATTGCAATTGGAACTAATGCAGGACAAACAAATCAAAAAACAAATAGTATTAGTATAGGTACCAATGCAGGTGCATCTGGACAATTATATTCATCAATATCAATTGGTTCATCTGCAGGTTCTAATAATCAAGCAACTAATTCTATCAGTATTGGCAGTAATGCAGGTAATACTGGTCAGAAAATATCATCTATTGCAATAGGTAGTAATGCAGGTCAAACAAATCAAGGTAGTTACTCCATATGTGTAGGTGCAAATACTAATACTACATATAATAATGCAGTTGTTATAAATGGTGGTAATACAGCATTAACTGCTAATCAATCAGGTTTATTTATAAATCCAATTAGAAATATAAGTCAATCAAATGTTTTATATTATAATACATCAACTAAAGAAGTTACTTATGATGTTAATTCTGGAGGTGGTGGATTAAATAATTCAAATCCATTGGCAATTGGTCAAAATGCAGGACAAACTAATCAACAAACATTAGCAATAGCATTGGGATATAATGCAGGTAATTATAATCAAAGTGTATCTTCTATAGCTATTGGTTCTAATGCAGGTCACACAAGTCAAACTAATTATGCAATTGCTATAGGTGATAATGCAGGAAGTTCTAATCAACAACAATCTATAGCAATAGGGCAATATGCAGGACAATATAATCAAACACAATCTGCAATAGCTATTGGACAATCAGTAGGAACTTACACACAAGGATTTAGAGCTATAGGTATTGGTTATGAAAGTGGTTTAAGTAATCAACAAAATTATGCAATTGGTATTGGATACAGAGCTGGACAGTTTACACAAGGGATTAATAGTATAGCTATTGGTAGAAACTCAGGAACAAATAATCAGGATTTAAATTGTATTGCAATAGGAACATCTGCTGGTTCAGCATCACAAGCTCAATATTCTATTGCAATTGGTTCAAGTGCTGGATATACAAATCAAGGATCAAGTTGTATTGCAATTGGACAAAATGCTGGTCAAACAAATCAAGGTAGTTATTCAATTTGTATTGGAACTGATACAAGAACAACATTTTCAAATACAATTGTATTAAATGCAAATTCAACATCATTAACAGCCAATACATCTGGATTTTTTGCAAATCCAATTAGAAATACTACACAATCAAATGTTTTATACTATAATAGTTCTAGTAAAGAAATAACATACGGAACAGCACCGGGTGGAACTAGTTTTACGAATACAATTTATTTAGGAACTAATGCTGGTAGCACTGCTCAACAATCAGGATCTATTGCAATTGGTGTATCAGCTGGACAAACAAATCAAGGAATCAATAGTATAGCTATTGGTGTTTCTGCTGGTCAAACTAATCAGGGAACAAGTTCAGTATTAATTGGTGCTGGAACTTCATCTACATTTCAAAATACAGTAGTAATTGATGGAGCTAATTCAACTTTAATAGCAAATACATCTGGATTTTTTGCAAACCCAATTAGAAATACAACAAATGCTAATGTTTTATATTATGATTCAAGTAATAAAGAAATAACTTATGGAACAGCACCAGGTGGAAATAGTTTTACGAATACAATTTATTTAGGAACTAATGCTGGTAGCACTGCTCAACAATCAGGATCTATCGCAATTGGTGTATCAGCTGGACAAACAAATCAAGGAATGAATAGTATAGCTATTGGTGTGTATCCTGCTTATATTAATCAAGACGCTTATTCCATTGCAATTGGACAGAGTGCAGGTTTTGAGAACCAAGCAAGTCAGTCTATTTCAATTGGTTATGGTTCAGGTGCTAATAATCAATCAAGTAATTCTATTGCAATAGGATATTATGCTGGTCAGAATTATCAAAAAGGTTATTGTGTAGCAATAGGACAGAACTCAGGTAAGTCAAACCAACAAGATTTTGCAATATCTATTGGTTCAAATGCTGGTAGTTACAATCAAAAATCAAATGCTATTGCAATTGGATATTTAGCTGGTTATACAAATCAAGGTTATAATAGTATTGCTATTGGTCAAAATGCAGGATATACAAATCAAGCAAATAATTCTATTGTTATAAATGCTTCGGGAACTATTAATCCTACATCTACAACTGCTAATAGATGTTATATAAATCCGATGGGTAGCTGGGCAGCAGTTTCAAACTATGTATCTTATGATCCTTCCACATATGAATTATATTATCAATCTTCAAGTATTAAAACAAAAAATACTATACAAGATTTAAATATAGATACTAGTATTATTAATAATCTTAAACCAAAAACATATTATCATAATTCTGATATAAATAAAGAATGGCTTCAAGTAGGTTATATAGCAGAAGAAGTTGCTGAAGTAAATACACATTTTGCAAATTATATGGCTAATGGTGAACCAACATCTATTAATTATGATGCAATAATTGTATTTTTAGTAGAAGAAGTTAAAAAATTAAAACAAGAAATAGAAATACTTAAAAATAATTAATTACTATTTAAGTTAAGATTAGGTATATAAATATTTATTATATTAATTATATATATTAATATAATAATGTCAAATGATAATGCAATTCATATAGGTCCTGCAGCTGGGCAATATTATCAAGGTGATAATGCAATTGCTGTAGGTGGTAGAGCAGGCAACAGGCATCAAGAAATATCTGCTGTAGCGGTTGGTGTTTTTGCAGGAGAAGTATATCAAGGACAAAATACTGTGAGCGTTGGTGTAAAAGCAGGTAATAATAATCAAGGTTTATCAGCAGTAGCTGTTGGGCCTTTTTCTGGTGAAAACAATCAAGGAGAAAATAGTATAAGTATTGGCCCATTAGCTGGTAATAATAATCAGCATTTAAGTTCTATTAGTATAGGTGCTTTTTCAGGTCAAGAAGAACAAGGAACTAATAGTATAGCAATTGGTGTTAAGAGTGGTAATAATCTTCAAGGAGATAATTCAATTGCAGTTGGACCATTTGCTGGTCAATATAATCAAGGTGAATCATCAATTGCAATTGGAAGTAATGCAGGATTAACAGGACAAAATATTAATAGTATTTCTATTGGTAGTAATGTAGGTCAAACAAATCAAGGAACAAATAGTATTTTAATTGGTAATAATATTAATTCTACTTTTAGTAATAGTATTATAATTAGTTCATCTTCATTAGAAGCTAATAATCATGATGGTTTATTTATTAATCCAATTAGAAATGAAGTACAAACAAAAATATTGTATTATAATACAACAACTAAAGAAATTACATATGATAATAATAATGGAGGCGGTGGGACTGTAAGTTCAAATCCAATCGCAATTGGTCAAAATGCTGGATTAAATAATCAAGCAACTTTAGCAATTGCATTAGGATATAATGCAGGTAATTATAATCAATCAACTAATAGTATTTCAATTGGTTCTGGTGCCGGTCAAACTAGTCAAAATGAAACAAGTATTGCTATTGGTTATAATGCCGGTTGTAATACTCAAGGTACTGGTTCAATTGCAATTGGTTTTGGTGCCGGTCAAACTAGTCAAAATGAAGGAAGTATTGCAATAGGTTATAATGCAGGTAGTAATAATCAAGAACATTACGGTATTGCAATCGGTCTTTTTGCAGGAAATGATAATCAACAAGATGATGGAATTAGTATTGGAACATCTGCTGGTAGTAATTATCAACAAAGATATGCAATAGCTATAGGTAGAGGTTCTGGTTTAAATACACAAGGAACAAAAGCAATTGCACTTGGATATACTGCTGGTAAAGCAAATCAAGGAGAGAATGCAATTGCATTAGGTTTTCGTGCAGGAGAAGAAAACCAAGGAGTAAATAGTATATTAATAGGTAGTAATACATCATCGACTTTTAGTAATACAGTAGTTATAGATGGTGCAAATTCATATTTAACTGCAAATACAGAGGGATTTTTTGCAAATCCAATTAGATCATCTACAAATAGTAATGTTTTATATTATGATAGTAGTAGTAAAGAAATAACATATGGTACTCCAAGTGGATCTAATTTTACAAATATAATTAATTTAGGTTCAGATGCTGGTATTACTAATCAACAAACAGGAGGAATAGCATTAGGTGTTAATGCAGGTAGTTATAATCAAGGAACTAATTCTATATCTATAGGTAGTGGTGCTGGACAAACTAACCAAAGTGATTCAGGAATAGCAATTGGTTATAATGCAGGTAATCAAAATCAAAGTTTATATACAATTGCAGTAGGTCTTAGTGCTGGTCAAAATTCACAAGGTATAGCGGCAATTGCATTAGGTTATGGCGCTGGTTCTAATAATCAATCCGCTGAAGGTATCGCAATTGGTGGTTATGCTGGAGCAACTGGTCAACAAAATTTAGCAATTGCAATTGGTTCAGAAGCTGGTAAAAATAATCAAGGTAATAGTTCTGTTGCAATTGGTTCTCAAGTAGGTAAAGATAATCAATATAATAATGCGATTGCAATTGGTTCACAAACTGGTTCTATAAATCAGGGAACTAATTCGATTGCCCTAGGTACTCAGGCAGGAACTAGTAATCAAAATTTTAATTCTATAGCAATAGGTTACAGTTCAGGTAATGATAGTCAACAAGAATATTCAATTGCTATTGGAAGCGGTGCAGGTAATTTGAATCAAAATAGTAATTCAATTGCAATTGGTTATAATTCTGGTAATTATAGTCAAGGAATGGATTCAATAGCAATAGGTACTATTGCCGGTAATGATACACAAAATATTGAATCTATTGCAATTGGTAAAAATTCTGGTCAAGTGTATCAAGATTATAATTGTATTGCAATTGGTGCTAATGCTGGATGTTATACGCAAAACAATAAGGCTATTGCTATTGGAACTTATGCAGGTTATTCTAATCAAGGTCAAAGAACTGTAAGTATTGGAACTTCAAGTGGACGTATAAATCAAAATGATTATAGTATAGCAATTGGTAATAATGCAGGTGATAGCACTCAAGGGTCTGAATCAATTGCAATTGGTAATAATGCAGCATCAAATAATCAACAAAATTCTTCAATTGCTATAGGTTCATCTGCTGGAACTAATACTCAAGGTCAAGCATCTATTGCAATAGGATTAGAAAGTGGTTATGATAATCAAGAAGTTAATGGTATATCAATAGGTAATGGATGTGGGAAAACTTATCAAGGGTTTCGCGGAGTTGCAATTGGTTATTATGCAGGTAGTTATACACAAGGTCAACAGGCTATATCAATCGGCGATTCCGCTGGTTTTCAAGGTCAATCATCAGGAGCAGTAAGTATTGGTTTTAATGCAGGTAATTATACACAAAACCAAAATGCTGTAGCTATAGGTTATGGTGCAGGACAAAATATTCAAGGAACTAGGGCAATTGCTATTGGAGAAAATGCTGGTGCTGACTCACAAGGAACAAATTCAATTGCTATTGGGGTAAATGCAGGTAAAACCAATCAACCTGCTAATAGTATTATAATTAATTCAACTGGAAATGATTTAAGTGGTTTAACTGCAAGTGCATTTTATGTAGATCCTATTAGATCAGCAACAAGCTCTAATGTTTTATATTATAATAGCAGTAGTAAAGAAATTACATATAATACATTAAGTAATAATAATTTTACAAACACTATTTATTTAGGTTCTTCTGCTGGTTCTGGAGGACAAGGGTCTAATTCTATAGCAATTGGAGCTGTTTCTGGATTTAATAGTCAAGGAGACTCATGCATAGCATTGGGTTATCAAGCAGGAGCTTTTTATCAAAGCACAAATTCTATAGCAATAGGAACTAATGCAGGTTTAAATTTTCAACAACAAAATAGTATAGCTTTAGGTGCTAATTCAGGTTCAAATGTTCAACAAGAAAACGGTATTGCAATAGGTAATAATTCAGGATATCAAAGCCAGGGTCAAAATGCAATAGCGATTGGTGCTAATGCAGGTAAAACAAACCAAGGAACAAGTTCAATTCTTATAGGCACAAATACTTCTTCAACATTTAGTAATACAGTAGTAATTGATGGTGCAAATTCTTCTTTGACCGCAAATACATCAGGATTTTTTGCAAATCCAATTAGAAATACGACAAATAGTAATGTATTATATTATGATAGCACTAATAAAGAAATAACATATTCAACTCCAATATTAAATCAATTCACCAATATTATTTATTTAGGAACATCTGCTGGTACAACTAATCAAAGAACAGGTGCAATTGCAATTGGTATAAATGCAGGTAGTAATACTCAAGGTACAAAAAGTATTAGTATTGGTATTAATGCAGGTAATTATATACAATCTCAAAGTGCAATTGCAATAGGTGAAAATAGTGGTCAATCTGGTCAAAGTCAAAATGCAATAGCTATAGGTACTAATGCTGGTAATACAAACCAAGGTATTTATTCAATTGCAATTGGTTTAAATGCAGGTTATATAAATCAAGGTTCAAATTGTATTGCAATTGGTAATAGTGCAAGTCCAGCTAATCAAGGAGCAAATAGCGTATTAATTGGTGCAAATACTAGTTCTACTTTTAGTAATACAGTAATTATAGATGGTGCAAATAGTTTTTTAGCATCAAATACTGCTGGTTTTTTTGCAAATCCAATTAGAAATACGACAAATAATAATATTTTATATTATAATAGTACTAGTAAAGAAATAACATATTCAACTCCAATACTAAACCAATTTACAAATACAATACAATTAGGAACATCTGCAGGAACAACTACTCAAAAAACAGGCGCTATAGCTATAGGTATAAACGCAGGTAATACTAATCAGGGAACTAATGGTATAGCAATTGGTTATAATGCAGGTATCAATAGTCAAGGTTCTGGTTCTATCGCATTGGGAACAAATGCAGGAAACCAATCACAAAAAGACAACTGTGTTGCAATTGGTACTTCTGCGGGTCAAACTAATCAAGCAACAAATGCAGTTAGTATAGGTTATTTATCTGGTCAAACAAATCAAGGACAATCAACTGTTGCGATTGGTTTACGTGCTGGTCAAAATAATCAAAAAGAATTGGCAACAGCAATTGGAACACAAGCTGGTCAAAATTATCAAGGTTCTTATTCTTTTGCTTTAGGATTTAATGCTGCTTTGAATACTCAAGGACAACAAGCTGTAGCAATTGGATATAATGCAGCAGGAGAATCACAAAAAGATAATGCTATTGCAATTGGTTATGCAGCTGGTTATAATTACCAAGCAACTTTAGGTATAGGGATTGGTTTTGAAGCTGGTAGAGAAACACAAGGATATGCTGGTGTCGCAATAGGTTATCAAGCAGGTAGATATATACAAGGAACCTATGCAGTTGCAATAGGAACAAATTCAGGTAAAACTAACCAAGGTAATTATTCAATAGCTATCGGCACAAATAGTGCATTAATAAGTCAAGGAGAATATAGTTTAGCACTAGGAGTGGGTGCAGGCCAGACTAATCAAGGTGCTCATTCTACTGCAGTAGGCTATTTTGCAGGTTCAAATAATCAAGGTAATTATTGTTTTGCATTTGGAGATGGTGCAGGAAGTACTAGCCAATATCAAGAAGCATTTGCTTTTGGTGTGAATGCAGGTAGTGCTTATCAAGGAACATATTCTATTGCAATGGGTTCATCCGCTGGTTATACAAATCAAGGTTCTAATGCAATTTCAATTGGAAATACATCTGGTTATGTTAATCAAGGTCCATATTGTATAGCTATTGGAAATAACGCAGGGCAAACATATCAAAGTAATTCATCAGTTGCAATAGGTGTTAATTGTGGTTCCAATAACCAACAAGCAAGCAGTGTTGCGATAGGGTCTGGTGCAGGTAATAATTATCAACAAGATAGTAGTGTAGCAATTGGTTCTGGTGCAGGTGGTTTAACACAAGGAACAGGTGCAGTCGCATTAGGTTATAATGCTGGTAGATACACTCAGAATCAATATGGTATTTCTATTGGTTCAAATGCAGGAAGTACAAATCAAGGTGCTAATTCTATTGGAATTGGACAATATTCTGGATCATATAGTCAAGGTATCGAAGCTATTAGTATAGGTTATAATTCAGGTGCTACAAGTCAGGCTAATTACGGAATAGCTATAGGTAGTGCTGCAGGGTATAATTTGCAAAAAATAAATGGTATATCAATTGGTCAATTAGCAGGGTATACAAATCAAGGAACTAATGCAATCGCTATTGGTTATCAATCAGGTATTACTAGTCAAGCTGCAAATAGTATTGTAATTAATGCATCTGGTGTAGCTTTAAATGGCGCAACTGCATCATCTTGTTATATTAGACCTGTTCGTGCTTTAGCTGCAGCTACTGCAGTATATTATAATGCAACTACATATGAATTATCTTATTTAACTAGTAGTCAATCAACAAAAAATACAATAGAAGATTTAAATAATGATCCAAATATTGATACAAGTGTAATTAATAATTTAAGACCAAGAACGTATATTTATAATAGTGATCCAGAAGCAGGCACCCAAATTGGTTATATAGCAGAAGAAGCAGCAAATGTAAATAAACATTTTGCAACTTATGATGAACCAAATGGCTCTCCAGTAGCAATTAATTATAACGCAATAAATGTTTTTACAGTTGAAGAATTTAAAAAATTAAGAAATGAAGTAAATACATTAAAAACAACAGTGGATTTATTAACTAATAAAATAACCATTTTAGAGAATAAATAAATATAATAATTAATATAATAATGATAAATATAGAAACGGAATACTCTGAGTTAAGTCTGTTCTTAAAAGAAAACAATGTCATCATTCCTTCAAAAGATAAAGATTTAGATATTTATGAAATGATTGAACAAGTATTTGAATTAAACAATCCAACAACAGCTTTTTATATTATTAATTTAGGTGAAATTATTAGACAGTTTAAATTATGGAAAGAATTATTTCCTTATATTGAGCCACGCTACGCGGTTAAATGTAATCCTAACCAAGTAATCTGTCAATTATTATCTTTATTAGGTGTTGGTTTTGATGTGGCTAGTAAAAATGAAATTAATTTAGTAAAAGATTTTGTTAATATTGATAAAGTTATTTACGCTAATCCTTACAAAGAAAGTAGTTCAATTCAATATGCTCGTAGTATGGATGTTGATACAAGTGTATTTGATAGTGAAGATGAATTATATAAAATGAAAATTTATCATCCAAAGTCTAAATTATTAATGAGATTAAAGGTAGATGATAAAAATTCCTTAATGAAATTTTCAGAAAAATTTGGCGTTGATGAACATGAAGTTGAAAAATTATTAAGATTAGCAAAAAATATGGATTTAAATGTAACTGGTGTCAGTTTCCATGTTGGTAGTGGTTGTATGGATGCTACTCAATATTATCGTGCTTTAGAATTATGTAAGAAAGTATTTGTTAAAGCAAAAGATATAGGTTATAATTTTAATATGGTTGATATTGGCGGTGGATTCCCAGGTTTTCATGACGACCAATCTATTGAATTATTAAAAGGTATTAGTCATCAAGTATATCTAGGTTTTAAAGATTTTTTTAGTAGTGAATTCAATATTAAAACACTTTATGCTGATGATAAATTTGACCAAAATGAAAATAATCCAGATTTAGAAATTATTTCAGAACCAGGACGTTTCTTTGTGCAGTCATCTCATACTTTATTAGTTAATGTTATTGGCAGAAAAATTAAAACAGCGCGTATGGCAGAAGGTGAAAATTCACAAGTTGAATATAAGAAAACTTATTGTTATAATATGAATGATGGTATTTATGGTTCATTTAATTGTATTTATTTTGACCATCAAAAACCAGAAGTATTGCCATATAATGAACGCAATGGAGAACGCTACTCTTCAGTTGTTTATGGACCTACATGCGACAGCATGGATAAAATTTGTATGGATATTAAATTACCAGAATTAGCAATTGGAGAATGGTGTTTTGTCAAAAATTTTGGTGCATACACAGTTGCTGCTTCAACTGAATTTAATGGATTCACTAAGACAAAAGCATTTTATATATTAAATTAATAATTTATTAAAAATATTAAATAAATATTTTTAATTAAATTAAAACCTATTTTAATTTTTTATAAAATGCAATGCATAAATGCTATGCATAAACGCAATGCGTAAACGCAATGCGTAAACGCAATGCGTAAACGCAATGCGTAAACGCTATGCGTAAACGCTATGCGTATTATATTTCTATCCAATTAAATGCTCCATACACTGTTTCATCTTTAGTACTTAATCTTTTAACTGTTAATACAAGATAATCACTATAAAACCCTGCATTATCATTTGTTGAATTAATTCCAGCTGTGAGATAAATAGGACCGCCTATACTTGAAAAATTAGTTAAATTTAAACTTTCATTTTCTGTAAAATAACTACGATATAATAAATCTGCATTTGATAAATCAACTGTAACTGAATATGATGTATTTAAATGATAATTAACAACACTATTTGGTATAGTTGAACCTGCTGGTGCACTTGAAATTGGGTTAACAGTTGGAGATTTTATTTTATATACATTATAAATTGCTCCTGTTCCAGAAGGTGAAATAATTGCAAGAGATACTAACTTGACAATCTTTCTACTTAATGGTGTTAATTTTATACTCATAACATATGTTTCATTAGTGCCTGTTATTGTTAAAGGAGTTTCAACATGACCTATACTAAATGGATTACCTACTAGATTATAACCACCTTCACTTTGAACTGAACCACATGTGCATACTAATTGACCAGCACCACCAGATGAAGAAATTTCCCATCTCAATGGTAAATTTGGTGTAGCTATATATGGATAAGATAAAGTTGTATGAGTAAAAGTATATGCTATATATAAAGTTCCAGAATATACTACTCCCATTTTAACAATACCGACTCCCAAAAATGCAAATTCAATATAATAAATAATATTTTTTGTAAAATCGACTGTTATCCCTGATTCTCCTGTTCCGTCTAATGGATCGTTCCAATTAGTTCTATTAATTGGTGTATCAGTAATAGTATTATCTGCATTTTTTTTTCTTTTAACAACACTATATATACCTCCTGAATATTGAAAAAATAAACCATTGTTTTCATCAAAATAACCAATTTTACTTGTTGTTGTATTATCATTAGTATTTGCATTTAATACACCTGTCATTCTTATACATAATGATTTACCTGGTTGATATGCTGTATATAATCTAGATTGACGAATAACTCTATTATTATTTGCACTAACACTCATAAGAACTGATGCATTATTTGTTTGATAAACTGATGAACCTCCTGAAATATATTCATCCATTAAAAGAGGATTTTTACTATAAACATGATCTATATCTAATAAAGTAAATGAACTAGAAACTTTTATATTACCAAATAAATCAAATTGTTTATTATCAAATACATTAAGATTTCCACTTTTAATATTAACATCTAATGCATCCGCTGTACTAGTTATGCCATTTCCAGCTGCATCGTGAAGGTTAACCTCTATTGGGTCAGTAATTGATATAGTTCCTTGTGGTAAAACATAACTATAAAAAGTTTCTATATAGAAAGATGTTTGTTCTATATTCCCATTAACATATACTAATTTGAAATATTTATCAGTTAATTTTAAAGAGATTACTTTATCATCATCTGCAGTATAAGAATAACTATATTTATTACTTAAATTATTTTCAGAAGGTCCTAAATATATTTTAATACCATCTGCTGCACTAGACACATTACCTTTGATAGTAATAGAAACAGATTCATAATTAGATACATTTTCTGTAATACCTGTAAATGTAGCATTTGCTAAAAGTATTCTATTTATACTATTTAAATTAGATACTATTTTAGTCATTATAATAATAAATAAAAATATTTATTATTATATTAATTGATAATATTTTGGTAATAATTATGTTGGATCATTTAAATTATCATTGTCATCATCATATAAGCTTAATTTGATAGGTTGTGTTGTTATATCACGATGACTGATAGGACTAATTATGAATATTTCCCAGCTAATATAAGCACTTGCTATAAATATAATTGCAAATATTAATAATTGTAATAATATTAATCCTATGTTTTTAAATTTACCAACAATTGGTGATTTAATAACATTAAGATTAATTAAATATCCAAAAAACAACATTAATATTATTCCTGTTATAAAACGTGCTAAATATCTATATTTATAATCAACTACTCTATGAATACCAGTAAATAAATTATCAAAACCACCTTGATATTTATAATAACTATCCATATCTAATGTTTCATAAACACGAATACCTGCCCATTTTTGATTATTTTTTAAATCTCCTATATTATTTGGATATTTAAAATAATCAACATTTGCTCTAATTATATTGTTATTTAAATCATATATATTTACTGTTTCATTATCACCTTCGGTCATAAATATTACAAATTCAGTTGGCTCCCATCTGATATCTCTACTGCATACGTCATTACCAAAACCAAAGATTCTTTTATGAACTTTTGGTTCATTATACATGGCATGTGATTCATTTGCTGAATAAATAACTATTTTATTTGATTCAGGATCAACGTCCATTAAAGTTCTAGGCCACCACATACCATTACCATGGCAACTTCCAAACACTCTTATAATTTCATATTCATTATTATTTTTTTCTAATCTAATTACTACTTCTTCTTTATCAAATGCATGTTCTTCAGCTGTACCATTCCAAGTAAATGTAATAATATATACTAAATCAATATATGTTCTATTACTAACAGTAATAAATCCTTCTGTTTTACATAATATTTGTGTAGCTATTGGATGATCAAACCGTTTTTCTCTTGGTAAATTTATTAATTTAATATTATTTAAATCATCAATTGATACATTAGCAATTTTAAGTAAATCATCAAAATTACAAGGCATATAAGGTTCTTTTTTATAAAAATATATTACCGGGCAGGATTTTATAAATAATTTTACTATTTCCATAGATTCACTAGACATTATAATAATCTATAGATAATTAATATTATTAATATTAATATTAATATTATTATATTGGATTTCTAATAGTAATATATTTTGCATTACTTATATTAAGTCTATCACCAAAATATTCAAATAAGAAATTTCTTAATTTAATACCACTATTTATTGGACCATAATTATCTAATATAAATTGACGTGGTTGATATTTATCAAAATTATCTAATAATTTTTTTAAAGATATTTCTAAATCTTTTTCATCATTAAAAAACTCACCAGTATTCACATTATCCGTATTATTTATATATTTCCATCCACCAACAATATTTGCATTCATTATACATGGAAGATTTAAAGACATACATTCTGTAATAACTCTAGGTGAAGCATCGCGTGTGTTTGGTAAAAATAAAAATTTGCATTTTCTATATAATTTAATTACATCTTCATATTCTACCCAACCTGTAGTTGTTAAATATGGTTTACATTTTTCAGGTAATTCACAACCTTCGCGACCAATTAATAATCCTTTTAATTTAAATTTTTCACATAATATAGGTAAACATTTTTGGGCTAATTCCCAATTTTTATTATAACTAACCCAATCATTACATCCAGAATCTTTATTAACTTTTGGACAATTATAAACAAAATCAAATTCTTTGGCAGTATTATCTGGTTTTAAATATTCTGTATTTACAAAATCAGATTCAGATATTAATGCATAAGGTTTATCACATGGAATATAATCACATGGTTTTCTAAAACAATGTAACCAACCTTCTGCCATATTTTGATACATTTTTTTATTATAAGGATTGGAATTATCAAATTGTTCTAATTTAAAATTATCTAGTGGATTAGTAGGAAGTCCGGGAAATTCCATATAACTACTAATACCTATGTATATATATTTATTTTTATTTTTTTCATATAGATCAAAATCTTTTTTAGTAGGAAATGGTTTTGAAATAAGCATTACATTTAATTTAGTTTTATCATCTGAATATAATGGAACGAATACAGGGCTTTCTTCAAAATCACTTGGTTTGTTATTAAATGTCTCTTTATTAGGTTTTGTTAGAAAATAGAGAAATAATAATAATAAACCAATTGTAATTAAAATTTTAATAGGTCTTGCCATAATATATTATTATATATAATTTATATTAAATTATTCGTAAATATTTAATAATTTAAATCTAAAGATTAATAATAATGGATAATAGAATATATAATATTGATTCAAAATTTAGAAATACAAACAGTTACCCAAATAGTAATAACTTTGTATTTAATAAAATGGATGGAGTTAATCCAGATGGTTTAACATATACGGTTGAGCCTTTTAATGAAAAAAATGTAATTGAAATGAAAATATCATCTTTAGAATTACCGAATGTTGTTTATTATATTCAATCTGTTAAAGGTAATAATACTATTACATTAAATGGACTTAATATAGTTGTTCCAGATGGTTCTTATACTAAAGCAGAGCTTACATCATATTTACAAACAAATATGGCAGGTGTAACAGTAACAGTATCATCATCTACTAACAAAGTAACTATTACAAACAATGGTGCAGGAACAATTACATTTCCTGTAAGTGGAACAAGTTATTTATCATTAGGAGAAGTATTAGGATTTTTATCAACTGATACTATAAATAATGGCGGAGGCGTTTTAACTGGAACAAATACAATGGTTGAACCACAAATTAAATATTTCTTTCTTAAAATAAATGATTATGGAAATATTATTAATAAAAATCGTCGTTATGTATCTAAAATAGTTACAGATAGTCAATCCAGATTTGATGATATTAATCAAGAAACATTTATAAAAATAATTGGAAATAATATTAAATTTGAACAACCAATTGATATACCTAAATTACAAATTAGTTTAGAAGATGAATATGGTAATTTAGTAAGTTTAAATGGTTCAGATTGGTCATTTACATTAGAAGTAGTAATTATAACAAATACTATTTTAAAGAACTATAATGAAATAAGATTCTACAGTGATGAAGTAATGGATAGAATATTAAAAGCTAAAATGTTATCATTTTACCAAAAACAAGTTGAACCTATTGATAATAATACATTAACCAATAAATACAATAGTAATTTAACAAATCTTAATAATTATCAAGAATATAGTGCTTCAGGTAGTAGAAATAATTATGCACCAAATTATTCGTTTTTTAAATCGCAATAAATAATATAATTAAAAATTAAAAATCTATTAAATTATATATAAATATAATATATGGAACAATTTCCTAATGTAGCTAACTTACAAAAATATTTTTATGATATAGACCAATTAGAATTTTCTCTAAAAGAAGAAATAGAAGAAGTTGTTAATATTATACCAATTAGCACAGTTAATGATTGGAAAAAAATAATACCAAATATTAGATTTACAATGTTTGAAAATATATTAAATTACAATAATTATAATTTTTTAAATACAGATGAATATAAAACAGATATAGATAATTTAATATCAACTTTATATCAAAAAATTAATAATAGTTATGAATCTTATAAACAAATATTAGAAACAAACAAATTTTATATTGTTTATTTAGAAAGAGAAGACATTGATAAAGTTAAAAATAACGAAGCAATTAATTCAACATTTTATACTAATATTATTCAACAAAATCAAGGAGTTAAATGCCCTGATAATCAATTTTCTATAATTAAGAATGCAGATAATACTTATACCAAAATTCCATGCTGTGATACTATATGTCCACAAACTAGACTTAAATTAGGTTCATTAGTTATGATAACAAATAATATTAATAGTAGTAATGTTATTGTTGAAGATGGTAAATATTATTGGTTTATAATTTCTGTTCCTGCATTTAAAGCCTTATAAAGCATTATAAATATTCATTATAATATTAATATTATAATGAAAGTTTTAGTTTTTGGAGCAAAAGGTTGGATTGGTTCTATGTTTGTTAATCTATTGAATGAAGCAAATATTAATTATAAATGTGCAGAATGTAGAGCTGATAATATAGATGATGTAAAACTTGAATTATTTGAATATAGTCCAACTCATGTTGTATCTTTTATAGGTCGTACTCATGGTATAACAAATGGAGTTAGTTATTCAACTATTGATTATCTTGAATTAGATGGTAAATTAATAGAAAACATAAATGACAATTTATATGCACCATTTTTATTAGCACAATTAAGTAGTATTTATAATTATCATTATACATATTTAGGGACTGGATGTATATTCAAATACGATGAAGAACATCCATTTGGACAAGAAATAAATGGTTTTACAGAATCAGATAATCCTAATTTTTTTGGTTCATCATACTCAGTTGTAAAAGGTTTTACAGATAAAATTATGCATTTATATAATAATGTATTAAATCTAAGAATTAGAATGCCAATTACTGATAATTATAATCCTAGAAATTTTATAACTAAAATAACTAATTATAAAAAAATTTGTTCTATTCCAAATAGTATGACAGTTTTAACAGAATTATTACCATATGTATTGGATATGATGAAAAATAAAATTATTGGAACTATTAATTTAACTAATCCTGGTTTAATAAGTCATAATGAAATATTAGAAATGTATAAAGAATTTGTTGATCCTAATTTTACTTGGGAAAATTTTACTCAAGAAGAACAGAGACAAATTTTAAAGGCAGATAGATCAAATAATTATTTGGATACAACTAAATTAGTAGAAATGTATCCAAATATCATGAATGTAAAAGATTCTATTAGAAAATGTATTATGACTTATAAAAATAATTTACACAAATAGGAATGAATAAAATTTAATAACAAAATCTGGATAAACTCCATTTGGAACTACTTTGTGATTTTCAATTAATACTTTATTATCACCTAAATTTAATGCCATACCATTTGGTTTATATTTAAACTCATAGTTATTATTTAATCTCTCAGCTACATATTTACCTTGTTGATATGCCATTTGACCTGTTTTAATATATTTAGTAGAATTTATAGCATCTCCTCCTAAATATATATTATTATAATAATTATCATAATCATAATCATCTTTTATTTTTACTTGTAAATAATTATTAACTTTAAAATTTGAAGTTAAATTATTTGGTCTAGTGCCAACACATACAATAACTTTATCATGATTATTTTCTGTTTTATTATACATTTTTTCATAAGTAGTTGATATATTTTTATTATCTAATATTGTTAATAATTTATCTTTATTGTTAGTATAACTTAAAACTTTATCTTTTGGTAACATATCAAACATATCAATTTTATTACCATTTTTATTCAATACATTTGCTAATTCTAAACCAACAGGTCCCATTCCAACAATACCAATTGATAAATTACTTTTATTAACATATGTGTTTAATTCATCTGACCAATCTTTTAATGTTTTTTGTGCACCTAATCCAATAACTAAATAATCAAAATTATATTTATCATTATTAATTTGTACTTCATTTTTATTTATAATATTTAATGAATCTATTGACATTTGTTTTATATTTGGTTTTTTATATATTAAATCTCTAAAATGGTAAGCATTTGTATAAATTTGATTTCTTTGTAAATCATACATCATATCTTGTGGATTTATAAATTGGTCTTTATAAATTTGCGTAACATTGAATTTATTATAATCAATATGATGAAGGAATCCACGTGCGAAAAAACCATCTCCTAATAATAATACATTTAAAAGGTCCATTAAATATTTATATTATCAAGTTTTTATATATGGATAATAATTTAGTGTATCAATACAATAATATATTAAATGAATGGTATAAAGGTAAAAGTTATGATTATATTTATAATATGATATTAGATTTTATTCATAAATATCCAATAGTATTGGATATTGATGAAATATATGAAATAAATGAACAAATAGAAGATAATGATTCAATTGGCGATATTGTTGAAAAATTTATTGAAATAAAATATATATTTACTTAATAAATTAATCTTTTTCTGGTTTAGTTTTTTCAACAGTATCAGGTTTGTGGTTTGGTGGACTATAAATAGAATATAATTTAACATCCTCCTCGCCAATATTAATAATATTATGATATGTATTTGGTGGAATAGTAATAAATGAATTATCTTTTAATTTATATTTTTTTTGATTTTCATCTTTACCAATTATAGCCATAATTGTCCCTTGTTCAATACGAATAAATTGAGTAACTTTTTTATGAATTTCCATGCCTATATCTTCTTTTGGTTTAAGACTCATAAGAACTAATTGTTGATTTGGCGTAGTATTTATAACTTTTCTATAGTTTTTATTTTTTAATGTTAGTTTTTCTATATCTCCGTGTAAGGTTTCCATTATAAAGTTTTGGAATAAAAATATTTTTAAACTTTATCGTCCATAAAAATATTTTTTTATAAATAAATTATTATTTTTATGTATATTTCCAAAAATATCATTTTTTGTAATAAATGATTTTCCTCTATGAAATTCAAATAAACAAGATAAAAATCTTTCTAAATTCATTCTTTTTCTTCTTGTATCTATATAATTAACTAAATTTGATATATTATATTTATTTTCAATATCTTGTAAAAAATTATAGTCTATAACATAACACACGCCAAAACAACCTATTAAATTTGTTTTATTTGCTAAATGAAATTTATAAAGTTGTTGACCAAATTTAATATAATTACTCATATCCTTAAATAATTCAATATCAATTTGATAACATTTATTGTCAAATGAAAATAATCTTGAATAATTATTATAAATACCTCCATGTTGATTTATATTCATAAAATCAAAATATTTTACTATTTCCATTGAATCATGTAATACAACTGCTCTAACAAAAAATTTATTTTTAATATAATAATAATATGGTAGTAATTCCCCTCTGCGTGGGAATTCACTATTTATAATAGTAGTATTATAACAATCTATATTAGTTAAATATGCTGGATTACTATTATCATCTATTATAATTATTTTATTATTATAATATTTTCTTATACTATTATAGCATCTAATCCATGATTTATTAGTTTCTACACTATTAACATATCTTAATAATATAAATCCAAATGTTTTAATATCATTTAATATATGTAAAATATTATCATTATATTTTAATAAATTATTATTATCTATATCATTATATTTTTCGAATATATTATGTTCCATTTGACGTTTTTCATTATTGTCATCTCTACCTCTATTTATTTTTCTTAATAAATAATCTTCTTTACTTTGAACATAATAATGATTAATATAGGCATCTACATTATTTATATTTTCATTAATATTTAGTTCATTAAATAATTTAGTCATATCAGATGTATAATTGACTTTTTTATTAAGAATATTTGTATAAATTGTTGAAGGTTCTCTTATAAATTTAATTGTATGTGGATTAGTAAAAATGAAAGGCATATTTTTCATAATTTTAATAAAACATTTAAAATGATTTGATAATTTAGAATCAGATTTAGTAAATGTAGGTATTAAAAAATTATTAGGATGAGTATTTTTTGTAATACTATTATTACCAAACATTAACCAATTTATAGTTATTATATTAGCATTATATTTATCACCTATATTGTTTAATAATGTTTCTACATTCGGATATTTAATATATAAATATTCATCTGCATCTAAGTGAATAAAATATTTTTTACAATTAACATACATGTAAGGAACTATAATTTCATTTAAAAATTTCATTTTTACTGGCCCTTCATCTGTTCTTCTTATTACATGAATTCTATTTCTCCATTCATAATTTTGAATCAAATTTAATATTGGTATTTTTGAATTATGATCAATTATAACTATTTTATCAAAACCTATTAATAAATGATATATTATCCATTCTAATATATTTGGTTCATCTCTAACATTAGTTGATAATATATAATTATTTGAACATTCTGATGATAATTTAACAATAGATTTAAAATCTGATTTTAAATCATTATTCATTGATATATTTTTTTGTATAATATCATTATTATATATTAGACTAGACCCATGCATTGCTGAAATTTTTGTATTATCATTAAAATAAACATATAATACTAACATTTTATTAATTTGGAAATTTTCAGATATATTAAATTTTCCTTCTATTTTTAATTTATCTTTTAATAATTGAGTAACATCTATTATTTTATTTAATTGTCCATATTTAGCACATTTAATATTTTTAATATCAACATTATAATTCATTAATATAATTAATATAATTAATATTATAAAGAAAAACAATTAGACTAATAATAATATAATAATATATAATGATAGATATATCAGTTATAGTAGAACCGCGTAATCACGAGTATTTATTAACTGTCATTGATAATATAGTTAGAAATACAAATACACCAATACAAATATTTCATAGTAGATTAAATGAAAACATATTAAAAGAACATTATAAAGGTCAAAGATTTATATTTAGTAATTTAGAACAAGATAATTTAAGTATTTTTCAATATAATATATTATTAACTTCTTTTAATTTTTGGAATAAAATAAATGGAGAAAATATATTAATATTTCAAACAGATTCTTGTTTAGTAAGACATATAGATACATTTGATTTTACGCCATTTTTAAATTATGGATTTATAGGCGCACCATGTAAAACACGTCATGAATTTTATCAAAATGGTGGTTTTTCTATTAGGAAAAAAAGTTTAATGATTAAATCTATAAAGAATTATAATAAATATTGTAAAAGATTAATTACAATAAATGAAGATAAATTTTTTACAGTTGTTTCAAAAAATATAGTAAATCCTGCACCACATAGTTTGGGTGTATTATTTTCAGTGGAACAATATTATAATGATAATCCTTTAGGTTTACACAAAGCATGGAAATATTTAGACAAAGAAAAATGGGAATATTTAAAAAATAAATTCCCAGAAATAAGTTTAACATTTAAAAATTTATAAAAAATAATATATGAATTTATTAATTACTGGAGGATGTGGATTTATTGGATCCAATTTTATTAATTATTATTTTAATAAATACTCAAATTGTAATATAGTTTGTTTAGATGCTATGTATTATTGTGCTAGTTTAAATAATATTAATGAAGAAGTAAAAAAATCTACTAGATTTAAATTTATTAAAGGTAATTTATGTTCATTTGATTTAGTTAAACATATATTAGTTGAACATAATATTACTCATGTTATTCATTTTGCTGCTCAATCACATGTTGATAATAGTTTTCATCAAAGTTTTCAATATACTCAAGATAATGTTGTTGGAACCCATACTTTATTAGAAGCAATTAGAGAAACAGACCTTAATATATTTTTATTACATTTTAGTACTGATGAAGTTTATGGCGAGTCTCTTGATAATGAAATGAAAAATGAACAATCTATATTATGTCCTACAAATCCATATAGTGCAAGTAAAGCAGCTGCGGAAATGTATGTATATTCTTATATTTATAGTTTTAAATTAAAAGCAATAATAACAAGAGGAAATAATGTTTATGGACCAAATCAATATCCTGAGAAATTAATTCCTAAATTTATAGATTTATTAAAAAATAATAAAAAATGCACCATTGCAGGTAATGGTTCAGCTATTAGAAATTTTATACATGTTTATGATGTATCAACTGCAGTTGATATTATTATAAACAAAGGTATAATTGGTGAAGTTTATAATATTGGTGGAGACCATCGTAATGAATATAGTGTAATGGATGTAACTAAAAAATTAATAAAACTCATTAAAAATAATGATGAATATAATAATTATAATAATTATATTATATATATTCCAGATAGACCTTTTAATGATACAAGATATTTTATATCTAATGATAAGTTAACTAATTTAGGATGGGAACAAAAAATAATGTTCGATGAAGGATTAGAATTACTAACTGGAAATCATAAAAATTGAATAAAATATTATATTCTAAATGTTATAAAAATTGTGATAATGGAGCTTCAACATCTCTCAAACAGTAATCTTAAATTATACAAGACAAAGCTTATTAGTATGGGTTTTCGTCATAAATCAGCAAAAAAAATGCTAAAATATATTATTAAAAATAATAATATATTGTTAGAACATTCTATAAATATCGCAAGTCTTCAGTATTGGTATGGTATGTTGTTTCATTATAAACGTTCATATCCAATTCGTATAATAATAGCTGAATGGGTTAATACAACTAAATGCGAACATTATTGGTATTTGGTTAGAAAATTAAGATCTTTTGAATATAACATATTACCATTGAGTGATTTTTCTGTAAATATTAATCCAGATTATATTACCAAAATGTTATATATTTATTATCATGAAAAAGAAATAGAACCAGAAAAAGACGATATATTAATTTTTAAAGAATTTATTGATGAACATTTATATATTTTTATTGATGAAGAACATGCTAATTTTTTTTTGGAACAAATAAAGGACTTGTTTAGGATAATAAATAATTGGAAAATATTTGTAACTAAAAGTAGTAAATATAGATATAATTTACCAATTGAATTATTTGAAAATGTTCGTAATTATTACTTTAATAACTGGAAAAATTGAATAATATTTTAATTATAATATTATAATTAAAATTGTTATGGAACTTGCAAATTCGCAAGATGAACCTAATAATGAAAATATGTTATTTTTAATGTATAAAAAACAGCTAATTGATTTGGGTTTTCGTCACAAAGAAGCAAAAATTTTGTTAAAATATATTATCAAATATTATGATAATATATTAATACATAAATCAATTATATATGCAGATATTTATTATTGTTATGAATTTTTTTTCATATATGAACAAAATGACCCATTTAGTAAATTAGTATTTAAAATTTTTAACAAATGGATTAATTATCATGATAATTATTATAATTATTATGATTATAATAATTTATATGGTAAATTTAGTTCTTTTGGAGAATATATGCCTTGGGCGAAAGTTTTTATAGATATAGATAGATTAAACATAACAAAGATGTTATCTTTATACTATCATAAAAAAGAAACAGAAGATTTGGATGATATATTAATAATGAAAGATATTATTGATAATAATCCTACAATGTTTGCCAATGAAAATCATGCTACATATTTTTTTGAAAATGTAAAGATATTATTCAAAACAAGAATTAATTGGAAAACATTTGTAAAAGAAATTAATAATAATAATTATAAATTGCCACAAGAATTAATAGATAACATAAATAAATTTCTTGATATATAATAGGAAAAATTGAAAAAAATAAATTCATTTACTATCAATATAATAATTGTTTTAATGGAAGACAAATTATTCTCTGATTATCATAAAAAACAATTAATGGATTTGGGGTTTCGACATTCTGAAGCTAAATGTTTATTGAATTGTATTAAAAAAGAATTCAAAGAATATTTATCATATAAAATAGATGATATATTTATATTTTATATGATTTCTTCAATATATGCAACTAGATATTATATAAATAGACCAAAGAAATATAGATATACCTTTGATTATTTACCAATATTTCACAGGGTATCTCATAAAACCAAAAAAATATTAATTTCATGGGTAAAAAGAAATCATCCACATAATAATAATCATATTAATAATTGTAGTTTATGTAATATGTTTAAGACTTTTAAAAAACTATCAGAATATACACATAATTATTATGGGCGCGATAAAATTCTTAAATTACCGGATTCTTATATAGCGCGGATATTATATTTATATTTTCGTTATCGTAAATATAATAATATAGATGATGAATGCATAATCTATTTAATTATATTTAAAATAGAATTATTTAATAAAGATTTTACTAATCCTTTCATAGATGAGCATAAAAACCATTTTTATAACAATATTGAAGAATATTTTATGAATAAAAAGAAAATAAATATTTTTAATAGTTTAATAATTAATAATTATCATTTACCTTCTGAACTATTAACTCATATATATAATTTCATTTAATAATTTCATTTAATAAAAATTGATTATTGATTTATTTAAAACAATATTTATCTTATATTGTAATAAATGTCAGCTCTTATCAGCAAATTGATAGATAATATTAAAAATAACAAGGAAGTAAATATAGGTGTTTCTGCAGTTATGTTGCATGGAACAACTCCTGTTGGAAAAATTTGCGGTAATTCCGCACGGAATTATTGTCGAAAGCGAGTATGTCCCTCAACTCATGCAGAGTTGAGTGCAATTACAAATTATTTGGGTAAGCATATCAGTTACTCCCCCAAGCATGGTTGGATAACGTCGTGTATTAAAAAAACCAAAAAATTTGAATATCATGGTGATTAGAATTAATTCAAATGGTGAATTGGTAAATTCTCGTCCTTGTTATCAATGCACTATTATGCTAAAGGAGTTAGATATTAATAAAGTATATTATAGTATAAATAATACAATTGTTCATGAAAAAGTAGCTGATATGATTAGTATTAACAGTAGTAATAGTTGGAAATTTGTAGATATGATGATTTATGGAGCACCAAGTAATACCCCTGATTATTATAAATTTGTTATATCTAAAATGCCAACAGATATTAAGAAAAATAATGCTCAATTATTTGTAAACTGTATTGATAAAGAATTTATTGGATGTAATTATAAAATGACAAAAAAACATTTAATATTATTATATGATGAAATGGAATTGGGAAGATTTAATTTAATATAAACATTTTATTAAAATATTGATTATTTAATTATATAACAACCAAAGATTAATATAATTAATGGACATCTTAGAATACATTGAAAATAATTATGAAGGTTGGGAAATTGCAGAAGATGGAAAATATTTATATAATCTAGGAACAGAAGATCAAGATACAATTATATTTGATGTTAAAAATAAATCATTATTTGAAATACCAAGTGATATGAATAGTAGTTTATTATTCTATTCTAAAGATAATAGTGATATAATTATATGTGCTTCTAGTAATATTATTAATATTATGGCTAATAATAAATTAAAAAAAAATTATAAATTAATAAAAGAAATTAATGCGCATGATTATGAAATAACTTGTTTACTTAAAACAAATAAATATTTAATTAGTTGTAGTAATGATGAAACTATAAAATTATGGTCATTAGATAATTTTGAACATGTTCATACTTTTAATCACGATGATGATGTTTTATGTGTTAATTATTATAATAATTATTTAATTAGTGGTGATTTTAGAGGAAATGTTAAATTATGGAATTTGGAAACTTTTGAATTAATTAATGAAATAAATGTTTCAGAATATATAGTAAGTGTCGCAGTTAGTGATAAATATATTGCTTTTAGTACAAGTAAATCAAAATTATATATTGTTTATTATAATTTTGAGACATTAGAACATAAATATACTTTTTCTAATCAAGAAAGGTATATTTATTTTTTACAATTTTCATCTGATAATAATTATCTATATAGTGGTACAGCTGATAATTTAATAATATATTCTACTGATAATTTTAAAGCATTAAAAAAATATAATCATAATAGTTTTGTTAGTTCTCATTGTTTGACAAAAGATAATTATAAAATATTATATGTAGATGAAAAAAAATTAGATTATATATATACTCCAACATTTAATAATTTTATAATAGAATTATTTAAAAAAAATAATTTATTACCACGTGAACTTATATTATTAGTATTAGATAAATTAAATAGTTAATTTATTATCTATTAATATCATATTATCTCCATATTTATTTGTATATATAAATATTAAAATTTCTTCAAAAATATAAAAATTACAAATATAATAATCACGAAATGTTTTAATATATTGAACACTTTGTTTATTAATAACGCTTTGCGTAGTATTATGAATATATAATTTATTATCATCAATATATAATAAATTATTATTTTCCCATTTAATCACAGAATGTTGGACTGGTAGCATAATAGTTTGAGTTTCTTTAGTTAATATATTTATTAATGTGCTATAAGTTGCATTTGTATAATAAAAACCATCTGTATGAATATTTATAAGAAGTAGATTATTATTACACCAGGATAAAGAATAATTTCCAGATGATAATGAATAATCCGAATATATTAATTCAAAAGTATTATTTGATGTTATTGATAAAACATATACATTTGAATCTATATCAGGGTTTTCATTTTTTCCAATGATTGCTATTTTAGTTTCATCCGGAGAAAAACATATATGAGAAGAATATTTTTCATCAATAACATAATTTGCAATATTAATACCTGTTGTTATATCATATAATCTAATATTATAATTATTAGATTTTATAATATATTTAATTGATTTACTAATACACACATCTTGGATTATTCTATAATTATATTCATTATAATCCCAATTATATTCAAATTTATATTTATCTTCTAGATTTTTAATCTTATCATATAAATATTCAATAATAATGTGGTCATGATAAATAATCAATGCAAGACCATCTTCTGATATTTTTAAATTATAATTATAATAATTTGTATTTTCATTTAATTTTATTTCTTTAATAATTTTATTATCAATCGGGTTAATATATTGAAGTCTATTATCATATGTTATTACAACAATTAATAAAGAGCATAGTTTATTAATTATTGGAATGATTAGTTCTTTAGGAAGATTATTGTTTAAATAATTAAAATTATAACTCTTATAAATATCAGATTTAAAATTATTAATCTTAACAGCACCAATATATTTTTTATTATATATAATCTTTGGTTCAATTGAATTCATTTTAAATGATAAATAAATATAAATCTACAGTTAGAATATCAATTTTTATGGGGATAGAAAAATTGATAATTTTATTATTAATAATAAATGATTTTATTATTAATTATGCAAGACATTGAAGATTACAATATTAATCATTTTTTAATCGATGATAAAGATATAGAAAAGAACGAGAATGTATCATTATTTATTATTGATTTTATTACTATTTTAGAAGAACGTTCTAATGATATTAATAATATCAAGTGGAATTCTATTATTAAAGAGTTAAGTCAAAAATATCATCATAAACCGAGCATTATTACTATGAATTATTATTATCTTAAAAATGTATCTGAAAAGAAAATTAAACCAAATAAAATTTATGAAGAACATAGTATTCGTAAAAATAGTCGTATTAATAGTGGTATTCAACAAATTACAT
>JACCDO011305137.1_pt1 | contig 31700 bp, 16 predicted proteins | sample 7446101 | NCBI WGS metagenome assembly JACCDO01 (sample SAMN15323440, study PRJNA562643) | freshwater metagenome | isolation source: river surface water | place: USA:Blue River Watershed | collected 2017-08-16
ATTAGAAGCAGCATTATTATGAGTATTACCATCTTTGTGGTTAACTTGAAGATCTTGATAGTCTTCAAATAAAGGTTTATCTTTAATAGGATGAAAGACGTAACACATCAATCTATGTACATAGTAACTAGTTTCATGTGATATATTTAATTTATAATATGTTTTAATTTTATCATTGTGTTTGCATATATAATACATTGCAAATTTATTTTTAAGTGTATCAAAAATATTTCCATCTTCAAAAAATATAAAGTTCGGAAATATTTTATTTGTAACAGAATTAAATAATTTAATGTGTGAATCATATTTTAAGTTATTGACTATTTCAACCATTTCATCAGTATCTTTTGAACATACAAGATTCTTTTTAATATCATTTCTAGAACAAATATAGATATTATCTAAATTAATATTTGTTCTATTAGAATCTTTATATCTAACTACAAAAGATCCATAAATTCCTGAAAGTTTTTTATAATCTTTAATCTTAAAAGCCTTTGCAATAATTATTGCAGCATATTCATGTGAACCTTTAAAATGCCATCTTTCTCTATCATCTAGCTTTAGATATTGACCAACTTGATTAATACATTTTGCAAAATTAGATACTAAATAACCCTCTAAATATACATATTTTTCAAATGGAGTTGTTGTTTCTATAACTTTAACATTAATAAGTTTTTTAATTTCTACTGGATAAGTTATTTCAACATTATTATCTAAAATAATCGTTTCAACTTTATCTGGATTATTAATTATAATATCTTTTATAACATTACATTTTTTACAAAATCCAAGTTTGATAAAGTCTTTTAATGTTGAACAACGTGTATTATTACAACCTTTACAAACTGTTTCAACTCTTGTATTTGATGTTACAATATCTGGTAGTTCGGATATCAACTTAACGTTTAGTCTTGTTATAGACTCGTTTAACTCTTTTAACCAATCTTTCTTTGTAGATGTCATTTTGTATTATTTATGATTTCTTTTTAAATTTCATTTTACCAATTAACAAAATTGGTAAGTGTAAAATAGCGGCAAAATGTACCGTAAAAAAATTTGAAACGTAAAAATAAAAAACAATCTCGAAAAGAGCATTGCCACGGCTTTAAAGGATCGGGAAACCTAATGCACCACCAGAAATTCTGATAATGTTGTGGTTTAATGCACAGACAACAACTTCGTATTGTTGTGGAACTGGAGCTCCTCCTTGTAAGTTACCACCTGCATTAGCAGCAATAGCATCAGCAGAAGCAGTGAATTGGAAGGAAACGTTAGTTAATTTACCGTAGTTGGTAGAACCCATTGGGGAAGTTTGAACTAAGTCTAAAGTATAAGATAATAAGTGATAACCAGTTTCACGTGGGATAGAAACTGCAGTGTACCATGGAACAACTAAGGAGAAATAATCAGAACCCATATTGACTAAACGTTGAGTATTTTCATAAGCTAAAGAAGTAGTAGCAATTGGATCAGATGCTAATGCTGGGTTGAATTTAACACCAGTTGGTTTAGGAACTGGAGAAGCAGCAGTATAATTGGATTGTTCAGCTGGATTAGTTTTATTTCTGACTGCAAAGAATAATGCTTTAACAGAGTGTGCGAAACGAATATCAGTTTGTTGTAATTGATTTGGGTTGAAGTTAGTTCTTGGTGCAGTTTGAACTTGTTCAATTAAAATATCTCTTGGTGCTTTACCCATTTGAGATCTTTCAACGTTAGAAACAATTGCATATTCTGCCCACATATCAACTTGAACTTGTGGATTTGGATTTTCTAAGTTAGCTTTTTGACAAACTTCAGATAAACCTAAAACAAAATTATCAATAATTAAGACTTCATTAATATCTCTTAAAGTAATATAATGAATCATATCATTGTATGGAATAGCTGCAGTTGGTAAAGAAATACCAGTATCACGAGCATAGAAGAATGGTAATGGTAAGTTTAAGATTGCTGCTGGTAAGGTTCTTGCATCAGCTGGGTTTGCAACAACTGATAATGGATCAATTAATTCAGCATAGTTACCAATCATATTGTTATAACCATTAACTTTACCTGCTGGGATGGAGAAAGCTGCCCAGAAATCTAAATAATAAGAATCCATACGTTCTGCAACTAAATCGTTAAAAGAAATGTTAATTTCACGAATTAAGTTGTGTGCTAAGTTTCTAGTATAACGTAAAGAACAATCTGCAAAGTTCCATTGTGGTGGTAATGGACCGTTATAAGATAAAGAAACAGATGGTAATTGAATACGTAACCAAGTTCTTAATAAATAATCACCTGCACGAGAGATTTTATAACCAAAAGATGCACCGAAACCTGGGTTACCACCAGAGATGGATAAGACAGTTGGAGCAACAGAAAACCAAGTAGATTTTCTTAATTTTTTAACAAAATAAGTAACTGCGGAGTCACCACCATACATATATTTTTCTGGTTCATCATAGGTTGCTAAATCTACGAATGCTGCGGTTAAGTTGGATGAAGAATTATTACTGGACATTGTTTACTATATTGCAAGAAAAAATTTAAATATCAAATTTACGTTTTTACTTTTTGTACTTTTATCCTAAATCATTTTTTCCATTAAATCACTATTTTAAGACATAGAAACTTCAAAAACAGCCTGAATTTGTGTTAATTGATCACTTTCGATTGGAAATCCATAACTATAGATCTCATCCTTAGGATCCCTCTCAAAATCCAATATTTCACCATTTGGTAAAAAAATTGACAAATGTAACGTATCATTTGGCTTAAACATAATTTCTTGCATCATATCACTAGAAATCAAACTCAAAAACGTATTATCATTCAAATATGTTATCGGACACTTAAACAATGATCTTTCTGACCCTGGAGAATTTCCGATTATAGGGTTATTCCACGTTGTTCCCTTCTCTGAGTATATTGCCACATATAAATGCGGATAATTCTGCAATGTACCACCATATCCATTCAACACATTTCTATTCGGCATTATCAAACTACATAATCTTACATTCACTTTTATTGGATTATTTGTACCAACCTCTGTACCAAAATATATCAATGGACGTACATTATTATAACTAAAACGCATCAACTGAAAATCTGTTCCAGCTGGTAACGCTGGAAATACCTGATTATTTGTATATACTCTACAATATCCTGTCCATACTCCACCTACTAATATCGGTTCTAAACGTCCCCAACGTATTCTCTCAAAATAACTTGGACTAGCTACTGCATTTTGAACATATACATACAAATTTCGCAAACGTTCACCATTTGTTCCTGTAATCGTAAGCGGTAATCCACTCATATCTATCTGGTTCACTGGACTTGCATTAACTGTCAATGCATCATATACTCCTGGAGTTATCTCAATTGGACGCTCTTTTCTTATTGTATATAATGTTAATGCTGGCGGAGCTACAGAAAATGGAAGATCTACAGTAACTATTTGAGTTGTATTATCATAAGCTATGATTTTACGAATTTCTAAACCTATTTGCAAATAACTATTTCTATAAAAATTCACAATTGTACTTGATGTTACAGACATTGCTATTTGGGTAGTTGTAGAACCACCAGAACATAAATTCATCTCATAAGGAAAGGCTAAAACTATAGGATCAAGACTTGTTTCTGCAGTATTTTTATAAGAAGAATTTAATTCAATTACAAAATCACATATCCTTGGATACGTATTTCTATTACGATATCCACTATTCATGTCTATATATCGTCTACTCATTTTTATTTCCTAAGATTTTATTTTAAATTATATTTTTAAATATTCACATTTATTGTATTTTATCTTTCTATATCAACCAAATTATAAATTAATTTAATTTTTATTTTCTTCCTTGTTCTTAAATTAGAATGAGTCAAAAATCATGTCCAAAAAATATTGAGTCAAAAACTTATCTTGTTCAAATTGACACTGTATTTAATAATAATTTTAATAACATCATTTTCGACCCTAAAATTCTTGATGATAATACTTTTATTAATTCAGCAATTGTTCCTAAAAACATTATCGTTAAATCTGAATCAAACCAACAATCTATTGACTCTATCATCAAGTACATCGAAATGATTTATACTATTTTAGACAAATATAATCAATTGGTTTTATATTGTTTTTGTAATCATGCATTATCATCATGCAATAACTTACTAAATAAAGATATACTTATCAACTATGATTCTATATTAAAAAACATCAAACAGTCAGTTACTCAGAAAAAATTCTGTTGGATATACCCTTTTGTTATTCACATGATCAAAAATTCAGAACTAAAACACTTAGAAACTATACAACAATATTCTTTCATTAAAACTTCATTAGAACCTATTTCAAGTACAACGTACGAATACTTTCTCCAAGTATTAACATTCATAGACCAAAAAGATCTCAAAGAAATACTTGATACAGTCATTGATCATGTATCTAATATCTTTTCAAAAATTAATATCCCACATGACTTAATTTTATTTTCAGGAGACTATTCTCCTTTCATCCTTAAAAATGATCATTTCTCATCCGTAGAGTTTTTATCTACATCTCTAGATCCTATAACTGAAATTAGAAAACTTAAATCAAACGATCCTAAACGTTTTACCATTAAAAAAGATTCTAATATTCTATTAACCAATGTATTTACAAATTCTAACAAACTTGAATTCGTAATTAATAACACAACTTCCTTCAAACAGAATTGTAACCAAACAATACTTATAGACAATATAGTTTCAACAGAAATGTTATTCTTTGAATCAGTCTAATTTTCTTATTAACAATAATAAGAAATTATTTGCGAGTATTTCGCAATATTGCTATGGTAATTATCATACATATTAATACTATAATCATATTTCTTTGTGTTGTAGTTAAAGAAGAATCTGTTTCTTCGGTTTCGTCTGTTTCTTCAGTTTCTTCTCCGTCTCCATATATGTCTTCTCTAAATCCGTCATCTGGATTCTCATCTATTATCTCATCTAATATATCTTTTGTTGGAGAACCGTTCAATTCATTCTCACCATCTTTTGGACCATATTTACCTATTCCAAATAACGCAAGTGCTCCAATTCCTAAATATTTAATCAAACTCTTTAGTTTGTCACTAAATGCTTTCTTTGCTTTCTTTGCTGCTTTTTCTGCTGCTTCTTTCTGAGCTTTCTGAGCTGCTTCTTTCTGAGCTTTCTGTGCAGCTTCTTTCTGAGCTTTTTCTGCTGCTTCACGCTCTGCCTTCTGTGCTGCTTCACGCTCTGCTTTTTGCGCAGCTTCACGCTCAGCTTTTTGAGCTGCTTCTTTCTCAGCTTTTTGAGCTGCTTCACGTTCTGCTTTTTGCGCAGCTTCTCGTTCTGCTTTTTGTGCAGCTTCTTTCTCAGCTTTTTGCGCAGCCTCACGTTCTGCTTTTTGCGCAGCTTCACGTTCTGCTTTTTGCGCTGCTTCACGTTCTGCTTTCTTAGTTATAGAACCTGCAGTTTCATCGCGCAGTTCTTTTTGTGTTTGTCGTCTTATTGATTCAGTTTCAGCTTCAATAGCTTCTTTTCTTACTTTATCTTGTGCTTCTTTTCTTGTCTTTTCTAAGGCTTCTTTCTCTATTTTTTCATTAGCTTCTTTCGTTAACTTCTGCTCAGCTTCTTTCGTTAACTTCTGTTGAGCTTCTTTTCTAGTCTTTTCTAACGCTTCTTTCCCTAGCTTATCATCTAAATCTTTACGTATTATATCTTTAGCTTCATTTCGTAATTTTTCTATAGCTTCAGATCTAACCTTATCTTGTGTAGTAAGACCAGACTTTTGACGTAAATCTTTACTCATAGACTCTTTTCCTGAATTAACTAAATTATCCATACTTTCCTTTCTCGCCTTTTCATTAATTTCAGATTTTGATTTCTTCTCTAATACTTCGTTCAAACTTTCACGACTTTGCTTAGATAAAGTTTCTCTAGAATCTTTACGTAATGTATTTTTTAACTTATTTTCTGTTATATCTTTTCCTTCATTCGCCAACTTATTATCTGCTTTATTTGTTATTTCTGCAAATATATCACCTTTGTTCTTCTCTATCATTTCTTTTGTCAATCTTTCTTGTGCTTCTTTACTTCCATATTTATTTGCCATTGATAAAGTATCATCTTTTATTTGTTGTAATCCTTTATTACTACTATCTATTAAAGCATCTCCAGCTTTTTTAGTACTACTTGCTAAATCGTCCCCAATTTTATAAAAAGATTTGTTTTCTTCAATATTTTTAACTAACAAATTACTATTATCTATCTGTGAATTTAATAATTTTTGTGCTGATGTATCTGCATTTTTAACTATACTATCAACATTATCATTTAATTTATTCTGTAAATTTCCAATTCCTTTATTTGTATCAGTAACTTTACTAAGTTTATTATCTAGCTTATTACCGATTGAACTCATTTCGTCATTTATTGCCTTTCTTGTCACATCATTCAGATCGGTTAATTTTTTACTTGAATCTAAAGAATTTCCAAATACTTTATTATTTAAAGCTGATTCTGCATCTATCTTAGATATTTTACTAGCTATATCATCTTTACTAACTTTACTTTTTGTCACAATATCATTTGCAAATGAATCAATGTTTTTATTTATTGTATTAACATTATCAACTAATGCTTTATTCTTAATATTCTGTATAGGAACTAAATCATCTACTTTTTTACTAGCAAGATTTTTACTATTTTCTGATAATATAGTACTTTCTTTTAATCTCACATCATTTAATTTTCTTGTATTTATCAAATCATCAGTTTGCTTAATAATATCGTCTGTATTCTTTGTTAATTTATTAATATCATTAGTATACTTTTTACCCAAGTCTAATGCTTCGTCCTTACTATTTTTAAATAATGTAGAACTTGTGTCATTTATAGTATCAATATTACTTTTAATTTTATTTCCTATAGCATCTCCTTGTTTTGATAACTGAGTACCATTATTAAAAAATTTATTTGCATCATTTTCTAAAGAATTTAATGTTTTATTTAGTGATTCTTTTCCATCTATTCCTTTCTTTGAAATATTGTAACTACTAGAGCTAATTTCATCTAAATTCTTATTTATCTCATTTCTTATTTTTTTATTATCTAATGATTCATTTAATATATCATTTCTTTGCTTTTCAAATAACTTATTATTAGCATCTTTACTCAACTTATCTTTAATTTCCTTATTCGCTAGTTCGGACGCAGTATCTTGAACATTATTAATTCCCTCTTTTCGCGCTTTATTCATTGTTTCTTTTTGAACTTTTTCCATTTCTTCTTTTATAGCTTTATCTTTGACACTACTTTTAAGATTTGAAACACCTTCTTTTTGAAGTTTATTTGATGATAAAGAACTAGCAATTTCTTCGTTTAACATTTTTGTTTTACTTAATGATTCAGATTTAAGGTCGTTAGATAATTTACTATTAATACCATCTCTAAAATTACGTTGTAAAGATTTTGTTTCAGCGTCAAGCGCTTTATCTTTCACTTGTAAAGATAATTCAGATCTGACTTTATTGTTATTTGTCAATATATCTGCTTCAGATACTAAATCATTTGTGCGTTTTCTTGAGCTAGATATTATATCACCTTGAGTTTTATTTAACATATCATTTCCTAATTTTGCATTTAATAGATTATCTGCATCTAATGTTTTTTGATTTAAAGAATTTGTTTTGAATGTATCTATTGTACTATTTCGTGATAAATTATTATCTTTAAGTATATCAGTATTTTTAAGATCTTTCTGTAACTGATTTCTACCATCATCCATTAATTCACTTCCCAATTTTGATCTTTCTTTCTCTATGGATGTTATCATTAATTTTTTCTCTAACTCATCCTGACTTTGTTGAATTCCTTCTTTTGTAAATTTATCTTGTGCTGTATTTCTAATATTATTACCTGTATTACGCAATACTGAATCATTTGTATCTTTCAATAAATTATCACTTGCTTTATCGCTTATTATATTTGTCATTTCTTTTCTATTATTTTGACTAGTTTCAAGTAATAATCTTTTATTCGCTTCTTGTGAATTAAACGAAGCAGCCTTTGATAAAGATGAATCATTAATATTACGATTTAAATCATTTATACTATTTTTAATACTATCCGCACTTGATCTAGCTTTTTGTGAAAAATCACTTGCAATACTATTTATATTTTTATTATTAAGTACAGTTGAATCTAACATATTTTTCATATTTGATTCAGATGTCAATAAATCTTTTCCTAAATTATCTGCACTAAGTAATGTATCACTTACATTATTATTAAGCTTATTCATATTAATATTTTTTGCAAGATTAGTATTATCAACATATATTATATTCTTTTCAAATTTATTTCCAATACTATTCATCTCATCATTTATTGCCTTTCTTGCAATGTCATTGTTATTTTTTAGTGCTTTCGAACTTGGTAAAGCATCACTAAATTTATTCGTAATATCATTTAACTTATTATCTAAATTTTTAGTATATGATGTTACATTTGAACTTTCTTTTAATGATCTTTCGCTAATATCTGATCCAATATTCTTAATTTCTTTGTTTAAATTAGTCGTTGATAAAGCTTTTTCTAAGTTTTTTGTACTTTGTTCTGCTCCTAAGTTGAGAGATTTTTGTCTTGAACCTAACATTTCTTTATTTTTACTTATTGCTGTATTAGTCATGTTTGTATCTTTCAATGTTTGATTAGTAACTTTATTTCTTATATCATCATCTACTTGTTTTGCAAATTGATCTAAATTATCTAAATTTTTTGCATACTTACTTCCTAATTCTGTTGATTCATTTAAAGATTTTGTAATTGTATCTGAACCTATTTTGTTTAAATTGTTAATATTATCACTAATAGATTTATTTATAGTGCTTCCAAAATCTGAGTATTTACCAGTATTTGTTGCAAATGTACTTAACGAATCTTCTAATGACTTTATCTCGTTATTGAGAGCTTTATTATCTGTGATAGCCTTAACATTTATATCATATGCATTATTTTTAACTTTAGTTACATTCTTCTTTATATCAGCTACAAAATCGGTCGATCTTGTTGTTTTATCTAATATATCTTTTCTGACATTGCTTTCAATCTTATCTTGAGAACTCTTCATTAAAGCATTATTTATTTCACTATTACTTAATTGTCTCGCTTGTTCGCCTGTTTGTTTTGTGATTGTATCTCTTGAGTTTTTATTAACTATCTTTTCTGCTAAATCGCGTTCTGCTTTTATAGCTTGATCTTTTACAGAAGCTTTTAAATCTTTTTGTAAATTTTTTGTTATAGAATTTTGTGTTAATAAGTCACTTTGTTTATTAAATAAAGTATTGAATTTATCTTTAATAGAATCTTTCATATCACTAACAAATGATTTTATACTATTTGTATTTTCAGTTCTTTTTGCAAATGTTTGTATTGAGTCGTCATAATTCTTAACTGCATTATCTTTTAACTCAGTTACTGCGCTATTTGTACCTTTATTTGCAAATTCTAATTTAGACTGGTTCAATAATCTTTGTTGTGAACTATCTTTTATACTACTAAGTGCAGTAGAACGTAGAGAATTATCGTTTTCAATTAAATTCTTTATTCCAGTATCATTTTTAATTAACTGAGATGCTTGATCTTTTAAATTATTCACTTCTAATTCTTTCATTATATTATTATTTTTGAGATTTCCTACATTCGATAAATCACTATTTTTTTGTACACTTCCTTGTACCTTCGAATTTTCAAAACTATTCAACATGGTATCTTGTTTTCCTGCTTTATTCATATTTGATTCAAGTAAATCATTCATGTAACTATCAGATTTTTTACCTGTACTTGTTAATAATTCTTGTTTAGTTTTATTACTTGTAGTTCTATATAAATTTTCTCCTAATTCTTGTTTTCCTAAATTATCAGCTTTACTTCCTATAGTATCATATATTGCTTTTTTCCCACTTTCTGTTGTTTCCATTGTAACTCTTCTCAAGCTTTCTTTCATATTATAATCAGCACTTTTATTTAATGCATCGTCTTTAATATCAGAAGATATCTTATTAAAGTTTACTTTATTTTCTAGATTTAATTTAGATGCACTATTTGATAAATCTCTACCTAATGTTGATATATTTTTATTATTTGATACTAAAGAATCCAAATTATTTTTAAACTTACCTTGCATGTCTATTAAATCATTACTTAACTTACCAGCATTATCTAATCCATTCTTAACTGCTGTATTTAGATTTGTTTTTGTAAGTACAGTATTTGACAAAGTATTTGGAGCTAATTCAGAACTTATATTGTCTATTCTAGATGATACACCATCGTTTAATTCTTTAAGAAAACCATTCTCTAAAGTTTCCATTTCATTTTTAATAAAATTTCTTGTATTACTTGTGCTAAAGTTAGAAATATTTGTGTTCATATTCATTTTCATGTCATTTAGATTCTTATTTAAATTACTACTGTACGTATCAGCTTTTGAACTAACTGTATTTGCAAAATCATTTTTGCTTTTATTTGCTGCTGTCATAGCATCATTCATTGACATATTTTTCTTAAATTGCGCTGTAGTCATGTCTGTAACTTCTGATCGTAAATCATTTGTAATTTTATTTTGCATAGTTGATCTAACATTTTGTTCTAAATCTTTATTTAATCTATCCTTTATTCTATTATTTATGTCTGATATTGTATCACTTTCAAATTTATTAATTTTATTCAAATTATCTGCATAGTTGCCATCTAATAATTTTTTACCATCAATAGATTTTGTTAGCGTTTGAGATGAATCGGTAATCATATTATTAACATTACTTGCTAAAGTGTCATCTATTTTATTTCCTATTTTTGACATATTATCAACATTTGATTTAAATATATTTGTAGTTGACATTATACTATCAAACTTTTTAGAAATATTGTCTTTCATTTTATATGCATTTTCTACTATTGTTGATTTAAGTTTATTAACACTACTTTGTTTTGCTTTTTCACTAGAAATATCTTTAAGATTTTTCTCTACTGCATTTTCAACTAGTTCTCTATTTGCTTGAACAATTTCATGTTGCGCTTTATTATTTAAAGAATCTGATATTTCTTTATTTGATTTATCTAATATTGTTTTTCTTGTGTTATCTATCATTGTAGATCTAACATTTTCATTTACAATTTTACTTGCAAGTGCAGTTTGTTCTTTTATTGCAGTTTCTCTAACTGTACTTTTTAAATTTTTCTGTGTACCTTTTATAAAATCATTACTTGCTTCAATACTTTTAACATTTTTATTTAAAGTATCACTTAACTTAGAAGCATTGTTTTTAATATCAGTAGTTTCAATGTACTTATTAAAATTATTTGTTTCTATATTATATTTATCTTTTGAGAAAGCATCAGCTAATTTATTGTTATTTACATTTGTATTTTTAATTGCTTTATTAGATGAATCAAACAAAGTATCGATGGATTGTTGTTTACTAAATCTTGTTTTACTTGAGTCTGCTAGACTTGTCATTATATCTGAATTAGCTTTATTCAAAGAATTAATTGAAGCTTGACGTTGTATAAAATTTGTACTTTCATCTTTTCCATATTTAGAAGCTGATTTAGAAAGTTCGTCTAAATTTTTATTTACATTTTGTAAATTCTTAGACATATCTACATCGCTCAAGGTTTGAGATAATCCTTTATTTGAAAAATCTCCTGATACTTTTGATAAATTTTTATTTACATCATCTATATTTTTCTTAACTAAATCAGTCATATTTGAATTTGATAGTGATTCATTCAAAGATTTTTGAATCATGTCATTTCTTGTCTTATTTCCTACATTGCTATTCTTGATTATAGTATTAGTTATATCATTTAAACTTTCTGCATTATTTTTAAGAGTATTTCCTAATGCTTTTCTTGAATTTTGAACTTCTTCCATAGATATTCTCCTCATTGTTTCTTTTGTATTAAAATCACCAGCTAAATTAAGTGCATTATCTTTAATGCTTGTCGCATTTTTGTTCATTGTAGTTAAAACAGTTTCATAGTTACTAGACACATCATTAGCAATTTCTCTAGCATTTTTATTTATTTTATTATTAATGCTATTAGTACTATCAAATGTTGATTTTAATAGTGCATCATTTGATGATAATAAATTAGATTTAGTTAGAGCATCATCGACTGTACTTGATGATAAATTATTTAAACTATTTGTTGTATTTGATAAATTATTTTTTGTTTTTTGTAACATGTCTGAACTAATATTATCTAATTTTGAATTAATTGTTTCTAAAGAATTTTGTATAGTATCGTTATATAGTTTTTCATTTGACGAAATTTTCTTAAAATTATTACTAAAAGAATCATAATTATTTAATAAACTATCAGTCTTTGTTTTTAAAATATCAACATTATCATTAAATAATTTTGAAGCATTTGACGATTTTGTTTTTGATATATTTGACATCATATTTGAATTGTTTTGAAAATCTGTAAGTTTTGTTAGTCTATCATTCATCGTATCAGACATTTTAGTTGCTAAATCACTTACCTCATTTTTTGTTTTATTTATTAAAGAATTTGCACTTGTAGATTTTAGTAAGTTATCAGTATCTACATTTTTAAGATTTGTTGCTTCTCCTGTAAATTTAGTATAAGATTTATTATTTGTAAAATTGATATCGTCAAATTTCTTTGTTAAATCGTTAATATTATCTGTAGTTATTTTATTTAAAGATGTTGCGTTATCTAATTGTCGTGTTGCTATAGTTTCCAAATCGTTTATATTCTTATTTATATTTTGTGTGATGTTACTAGATAAATCTGCCATTTGTGACGTTAAATTTTGAAATTGTTTTGAACTTTGTGTTATATTATCTGTCATTTTTGTAATTGACGAATTTTGTAATGATCCTTTATTTATTATATCTGCTTGTAATTTTTTTCCAGCATCTTGAAGTTGATCTGTCATATGTTTGATATCTACATTTTTTATATCAAGTTCAAGATTCTTTTTAACATTTGAAGCAATATCATTATAGTTAGTTTGTTTGGTAATAACGGAAGATGATTCTGCAAGAGCTAGATTTTTAGAATTAATAGTAGTGTTTTCAGTTGCTTGTTTTCTTAATTTTTCATTTAATTCTTTTTTAGCTTTATTCATTTCCATTGATACTGCTTCTTGTGCTATTGATTGTTTTTTAGCCAAATTACTTGCTTTAGATACATTTGTATTATCAAGTACACTTTCAATATTTTTATTTAATTTACTACTCATGTCACTTGCAACATCTTGAATAGCCTTACTTTGCTGTCTTGATAAATCTATATTATTTTTTAGAGTAGAGTCGGATTTGATGAATTTAGAATTTGATTCTTTTATGTATGATGCAGTATCATTGATGTTTTTTGTTACATTATTATTTAAATTATTGAGAGTATCTTGTTTTACAATTCTATCTTTTGAATTACCTATTACATCTAATTGTTTTGAATTTAAACTTGACGAAAAAGCATTTACTTCTTTTTGTAAATTTGAATTTTTAATAGATGTTGATACTGCTTCGTCTGAATATCTTCCTATATTTTGTGTTATATTTGAATTTCCAGTAGTTAATACATCTTTAATTTTCTTATCTTTTCTAGCTTGTTCATAACCATCTGTTAATAATGATTCGCTTTTATTTGATAGATTTGTATTTTTGAATTTTAAATCATTTAATACTTGTTTACTATTAATAGATTCGTTTATAGCCTTTTTATTTAATAAGTCATAGGAAGATGACACATTATCATTTATAGACTCAAATAATGCCTTATTACTTGCATCATTTTTTAATAATTTATTATTGTTAAGAATATTAGTATCAAATGTGCTTTTTCTTAATGTGTTCATGTCTTGTTTGATCAATGTACTTGTAACTTCTTTTGAGTTAAAGTCGGCTGCACTTGTAAGTGCGTCATCGAATATTTTCTTGTTTGAATTTGTCAAGTCATTTGCTAGTTTTTTACCATTATTTGCAATATCATTTGCAATATCATTTGATTGTTTTAATAATGCATTATTTGCGTCAGATATATTTTTAAAAGATAATTCATCTAGGTTTGTTTTTGATAATAAATCACTTGCATTTTTGTTTATATCAGAAATATTAAATGAATTATTTAGTTCATCTATAGATTTTGTGAATGAAGTATTTGCATCATTCACTTTGGATTTTAGCGAATCAAGTTTACTAGCTAAATTTTTATTTTTATTTAACGTGTCGATTGATAAATTTTTTACTGTATCATCTAAATTTGCACTTTTCACTAATGAGTCACTAAAAAAAGTTGAATTTTTTGAGTTTATAGTTTTAAAACTACCTATTTTATTTGTTAAAAATGATGCATTATCTGAAGATTTTTTTAATATATCTTCGCTTAACGATTGAGTAATTTCGTTTAAATTATCAACTGTATTTTTAGTTGCAAGTTCTTTTGATAATTTATTATTCACGCCATCCTTTATTTGATTTGTCATGTTTTCTTTCAATGTTTTTAAAACATGTGCGCGTTCTTGATTTATAGCTTCTATGCTTACTAAAGATTTAGCTTTGTCTTTTGAATTATTTATAATATCAAAGTTTGTTTTGTTAAGTGTATCAAATTTAGTTTCAATATTTTTGACTGACTTTGAAATATCTGCTGATTTAGTAATAGCATTTGTTTTTGCTACGTTCGCTTCTTTTGTAATTTTATTTATATTTGATGATATTGTATCTTTGATTGTATTTGTTTCCCTAATTGCTTTATTTGCATTGTTTAGTAAAGTGTTTTTAGTGTCAATTGTTGAAGAAAGTTTTCTATTAAATGTTGATAATTGATCCATTGATAATGTGTCAATTTTTTTACTTAATGCTGTAGCAGATTTTTGAATATCAGCTACCTTTGTCATGTCCTTCAAACTATTTCTAAATGCTAAACTACCTCTTTGTTGTGCTTCCGATATTGTATTTTTAGCAGATTTTTCAAAAATACTACTTTGTTGTTTACCTATTTTTTCAAGCGTTTCAGTGATACCTGCTTTTGTTGCAGCTTCTTTTGTTGCTTTTTCAACTGCTAATTTCTTAACTTTATGTGATAACCCTTCTGATACAATATCAATAATTACTTTCTCAGGTACAAGTACATTAAATATATTTTTAAGTGCGTTTTGTTGTATAGATCTTAACGCTTCTTTTCTTGCTTGATCTACAATTGCTCCTTTCGCTTGCCTAGCATATGTTTCTGCTATTTGCTTACCAACTTTTTCTGATTCTTTTATTATTTTTTGTTGGATTTCTTTAGTAATTTTATCAAAACCAGCTTTTTTCGCTGTTTTAACAAGTCTAGTTGAAAATTTTTTACCTGCTTTCAAGGCTCTTTGTAGTGCTTCTATTCTTATTTTATCGGCTGTTTCTTTTAATACTCGTTCCATAGTTTCTTTAATGGCTTTATGTACTACTTTTTCTGCAGCCTCTTTTGCAGCACGTTTAGCAGCCTGTTTTGCTAACATTTTAACTACTTTAGCAACACCCATTTTGTATTTTGCAAGATTTTTATTTTAAGGATTAATAATTTATAAATGGATATTATTACAGTTTGCCAAACTTGTAACCCTGATCTTTTAGAATCAGTTGTTAAATATTGTGATTTAAGGATTCAAATTCCAAATCCTACTGGTTTTATAACTACTATTGGTCCATGTCAAGCATTAGTTGACTCTGTTCTTATTAAGTATAGTGATCATTCTAACGGAGAAAAACGTATTGCTAAGCGTTTTAGAAAATGTTTGGAAATATTACATGCGCATGGATGTGACATGACTATTGAGAGAATGATTTTAAACTTACTAGAAATGACAGTTCCTAAAAAATATTGGGGAAAATACTTGATTGAAGTTTAAATATTTTAATTATAATTTATAAATGTCATGTACTCAAGAAATTCAAAATTTAAAAGAAGAGATAAAAGAAATAATTTCTGAATTGAATGGAGAACAATATTTAGATCTCTTAAAGTCTATTAGATTTGAATTAAAAAGTTCAATCATGCAAATTAATAAAATTAATCAAAGTCCATTCACTTATTGCATGACCAAAATGAATAATAACATGAACGAACTTCATCTGAACTAATATTTCTTTTCGGTTAAAAAAGAAATTTATTTAGGAAATCTTCTTAAAAATGCTGCTGCTTGTTGAACTGCAGCTGATCCTGAGTTAACTGCACTTGGTACAACTGCTGGAGCTTGAACAACTGCTGGAGCTTGAACAACTGCTGGAGCTTGAACAACAACTATATCTGAACTACCAAAAAACATGTGATATAAATTACTAAAGAAAGGATATATATACATTACAATTATATAAATAACTATTGCATAAAATGCATATGTAGCCCATTTCTTTACGGTTTCTGTAATACTTCCTAAAGACGGTAAACCTAATTCTTCTAATGCAGCATTTACAGCATCTTTTGCTGCATCACCTGCCATTTCAGCTAAATCTTTGAATGCATCATCAAATGATTTACCAGTTGCTGCTGCATATGCAGCAACTCCAGTGGCTGTTATTCCTAATGCGCATAATTTTGGATTTTGTTTACATTTATTTAAAAAGTTATTTGCATTGTCTGCGGCTTGTTTTTGAACTTTTTGTCCTGCTTCTTTTTGTGCTTTTTGTGCTGCTTCTTTTTGTGCTTTTTGTCCTGCTTCTTTTTGTGCTTTTTGGGATGCCTCCTTTGCTGCTTTTTCTGAAGCTTCCTTTGCAGCTTTTTGCGAAGCTTCCTTTGCAGCTTTTTGTCCTGATTCTTTTGCTGCTTTTTGTGCTGCTTCTTTTGCTGATTTTTCTGCTGCTTCTTTGGCAGCTTTTTGTGCAGCTTCCTTTGCTGCTTTTTGTGCAGCTTCCTTTGCTGCTTTTTGTGCTGCTTCTTTAGCAGCTTTTTGTGCAGCTTCTTGTGCTAAATTTACATATCTAAAAGACTCTGACTTAATTGAGTTTAAATTAATATCAAATATAGAAGGCATTTAATAATTTGTTAGAAAAAAAAAAAGGATAAAGAATGAAATTATTCTTAAAATGACTTCGTCAAATAAGGATGATAAAAATTCTAGTGATAGAAATAACAAGAAATCAAGATCTATAAAATCTGACTCTTTTGATCATAAAGACGACGATAAAAACTCAAGTGGCAGTAAAAAACCAAACGACAAATGTTCACCAACCGATAAAAACTCAAGTGGCAGTAAAAAACCAAATGACAAACGTTCACCAACTGATAAAAACTCAAGTGGCAGTAAAAAACCAAACGACAAACGTTCACCAACTGATAAAAACTCAAGTGGCAGTAAAAAACCAAACGACAAACGTTCACCAACCGATAAAAACTCAAGTGGCAGTAAAAAACCTGGAGATAAAAGAAAATCAGATAATACTAATGACAATACTAGAAATAAACGTAGTAATTCTTTTAAACCTGTAAATAATGATGATGACATGCCATCTATTATTATAATAGGTCCTAAAAATGGATTTCAACAAGCTACTGAACAACCATGTAAGATAAAACATAAAAATTTTCATGATAGAATTATTGCGTCAGGTATGGATGATAAAACAAAAGAAGAAGTATTGTTTCGTTTAAAAGGATTAGATTCAGATAAACAAAAACAGACTGAATGGTTTGAAGGATTACTACGTATTCCATTCAAAAAATATTGCGATTTACCAATTAAAATGACTGATGAAAAAGAAAACATTACTAAGTTTTTTGATAACGCAATGAATATTTTAGATAATGCGGTTTATGGTATGGAAAGTGTAAAGGAAGAAATTATAAATTATATAGCGCAATTTATTAGTACAAATAATACTAGTATGCCAAGAATTATTGGTTTACAAGGAAATGCAGGTATAGGTAAAACAGCAATAGTTAGAAAAGGATTATCACAAGCATTGCAAAAACCAATGAGATGTGTATCAATGGGTGGAATCAGAGATTCTAGTCACTTTGTAGGATTTGATTATTCTTATGCGGGAAGTAGATTTGGAATTATTACTCAAAGTTTAATGGAAGCAGGTGTAATGAATCCGATATTATTTTTGGATGAGTTGGATAAGATTTCTCAAAATCATGATGGTATAGAAGTGCAAAATTTATTAGTTCATTTAACAGATCCTGTGCAAAATAATTCATTTCAAGATAAATACTTTGCTGGGATTAATATTGATATTAGTAAAGTCATGTTTATTTTTAGTTTCAATGACGAGAATCTAATTAGTCCTATATTAAAAGATCGTATTCATATTATTAGAGTACCTGATCCAACATTAGATCAAAAAATTATTATAGGAAAGAACTACTTGGCTAAAGAAATATGCGAAAATGTAGGTATTAAGTGGGGAGATATAGTTATAAGCGATGATTTGATGAGATACTTGATAAATCATTATTGTAAAAAGGATCATGGAGTACGTGGATTAAAACGCATGATTGAGACATTATATTTGAAGATAAATACTGCTAGATTTTTGGGAGAACGTCAAAAATATAAGAGTTTAAAGAAAAATATTGAGTTTCCCTTACATGTTACAGAAGAAATGATAAAAGAATTATTAGAATGCCAAAAAACGAAAGATGATGAAATAATTTCACACTTATATTTGTAAATTTAAAAGATTTCTAAACTAAATTAAAATGAGTTCTGAAACAGTAATATTGACTCAAATGAATAGATTAAAAAACATAAATTTACAAATACAACATCACATGAATCATGTAAAAACTTTGAAAATTCAGAAACGCGAAATAGAGCTTCAAATAGAAGAATTAATGTTAAAATCGAATAAGTCTACTGTTATAAATCAAGGAAATACTTTAGAAATTCATGAAAAACAAGTCTTGAAACCAAAGAAAAAAGTAGAAAAAGAACAAGCAATTGCTAATGTTTTGAAAAAAACAGGAGTTAGTAATGTTAGTTATACTTTAAATGAAATTATGAATGCAATGCAAGGAGAACACCAAAATAAAACAAAAATTGTACTAAAAGATGATTCTAATAAAAAAAATTAATTTTGTTTTTTAGAATTTAAATTTAAGTAATCTTTGCCTTTAAATAAAGAATGTACAATCGTCAACAACCTAAATCAGCTATAAGAAATACTGGTAATGAAAGATTTACTAGTTTCAAAAATAATACTCCTTCTGCAGAAATCAGAAGAAATCAAGTTCAAGAAAATTTAAGTGATGAACAAAAAGTCGCTATTGAACAATTAAAAGCTAAACGTAATCCTCAAGGACCTACTTCTACCGTTGTCGTTGAAGTTAATGGTGAACGTCGCGAAGTTCCTTTAATGTTAAGTTATGCTCGTTCTATGAATAATTCTGCACCTATGCACACTTATGGTGGTCCTAAATTAAATGCTAGAATGCACATGACCACAGTTGGTAAAGGTTATGAAGTAGATTCTATGTAAATTACTTATTCGTCTAATAAGTAATTTTTATGCTCCACAGCTTAAGCATCCTTCTTCTCCAACGCATACAAATTTTTTCTTTATATCTTGTTTAACTTCCTTCGTTTCTTTAGTTTCTTTCGTTTCCATAATTGTAAACTTAACAGCGTTTCTAGAAGGTTTACTTCTTATATAGTAGTTACTTGTTTTTGCACCATTTTTCCATGAGTACAAATGCATACTACTTAATTTTGCATGAGTGGGATGAGCCATAAATATATTTAATGATTGTGTTTGATCTATAAATGCACCTCTATCAATAGAATAATCTACTAATACTTTTTGCGGAATTTCCCATACTGTTTTATATAATTCTTTTATATCTAATGGAATTTCAGGAATTTCTTGAATAGACCCATCATGTGATATAATAGAATCAACTATTCGTTTAGTCCATAAATCTTTCTCTTTAAGATCTTTATATAAATGTTGGTTTACAATAGTAAATGTACCACTTAATACATTTCTAGAATATATATTGCTTGTGAATGGTTCTATAGACTCGTTATTACCTAATATTTGTGCTGTACTTGCTGTTGGCATACATGCGATTAATAAACTATTACGTAATCCTTTTTTGACTCGTTCTATTAATGAATCCCAGTCTAGTACCGGATGAATAAACGAATCATGAGATTCTTTCGTTAATGGTTCTGTGTTCCACATGTGATATTGTAAAATACCTTGACTAGCAGGAGAACCTTCAAATGCTGAATAAGAACCATGAATTTGTGATAATTCATAAGACATTTCAAGAGCATAATAATAAATACATTCAAACACGATTCTATTTATTAATTTAGCCTTGTCACTTCCCCAAGGTGTTTTACAAATAGCAAATAAATCTGCTAAACCTTGAATACCTAATCCAACTGGTCTATATGCAAGATTATTTGTTTCTGCTTCTTTGACTGGATAAAAGTTTATATCAATAATTTTATTTAAATTAATTATAGTAGTTCTTACTACTTCTCTAAGTAAGTCGAAATCAAATTTACCATTTTTATAAAAACGTGGAAGTGCTATTGATGCAAGATTGCATACAGCAACTGAATTTCTATCTGTATATTCTACTATCTCTGAACATAAGTTACTACTTCTAATAATACCTATATTTTTTTGATTACTTTTTTTATTAATAGAATCTTTATAATTAATATAAGGCATTCCAGTTTCTTCTTGTGCTGAAAGAATTGCATTCCATAATTCACGTGCTTTTATTTGTTTTACATATAATCCATCACGTTCTGCTTCTTCATATATTTGTTCAAACTCTTCTCCATATGTTTCTGTAAGTCTTGGTACAACAGAAGGACAAATTAAACTCCACATTTCATCTTTTTCAACACGTCTCATAAATATATCAGGTATCCAAAGTGCTAAAAATATATCACGTGCTCTTATTTCATCTGGCGGAGTATTATATCTTAACGCTACAAATTCAAATATATCTGGATGCCATGGCTGTAAATACATTGCAATAGATCCTTTTCTTTTACCTGAATTATGAACTAATCCACTATCAGTCAAATAATTGTGATTTGTATCTATTGATAAATCATAAACTTTTCCTTCATAATATGTTTTTTCTATATTTTTAATTCTTGTAAATAAAGTATTATTATATTCAAAATATGTACTAACTTTTGTAGTTTCAATAAAATTATGTATAATATCTAAGTCTTTTAGAATTTTAAGTTTTGGAACTCTTAGACTATAATATATTTTTTTACATATTATTGGAATTCCTTTCTTATTTATATTTTTAACTTGCCCTACATGATTGACAGTTTGTACTGTACATAAAATACCTATACGTAATAGCATGTATCGTACAGAAAATATTAAGTTTTTTGATGTTGATCCAAAAAATATACCAGAATCAGTTATAAAACCATCAGTTTCAAATAAACCTTTTAAACATTTTGAAATTTTATTTATTGGTAAATGCAATATTTCACTCGTCATACATTTTTCATGATTTTCATCATATATTATTTCTTCAATATTTGGTATATATTTATTTAAATATGATGTTGTTACATGTATATCATTATTATCATTAGTTTTCCAATAATGTAAATTAAAACTACTATATAAATCTTCAATAAATTTCATTGTATTTTTCTTAGTTGTATTATTCAAACTAACTTGTACTCTGCAACTATTGGACGATCTACAAATAGATCCATCACCCAAAAGTATTCCATAATATCTACATAATTCTTCAGTCCAGAAATCATTATCTTTAGAAAATGTAGGTTTTGGAAATCCTAAAAAATATTTTTTTTTAAGTTGATCAGCCCATAAATATTTGATTTCTTTTGTGCCTTTATCTAAACGTTTACATATATTTTCATATGAATCTTTTGTTTCATCTTCTATACACATTATTTTATGTTCATGAGTACATAAAAGTGGTTCAAAACCACCAGCTACACTTATTTTATATATTTCTTCTTCTTTATCATTAATAAATATATCATTAACTTTTTTATAACTACCATCATTTGTAATAACAAAATCGTCAATTTTAACATCTTTAATTTGTTTAATTCCATCTTTGCAATATACTACAACTGTTGGTAATATGCATTGGTTACAATATCTTGCTGTAGCATTAAATGTTTGAATCATCGGAACTATTCCATCACTTGTTCCATTAGTTGAATGAATAGCAGAACCTTTACTACGCACATTTGTAATATCAATACCTATTCCTCCTGCATGTTTGCTTATTAATGCAGAACGTAAATTTGTTGTATAAATATGCTCTAATTCATCTTCCATCATAAGCAAAAAACACGAAGAATACTGACCACTTTCTGATCCTGCATTGAAAAGTGTAGGACTTGCATGTGTAAATAATCCTTGACTCATATAACGATATGTTTCTAATGCTTTTTCTAAATCGCCTTCACGTTCATATCCTTCACGTGTACATGGTCCATGTATACCTATTGCAACCCTCATTAACATATGCTGTGGGCGTTCTACAATCTTATTATCTATCTTTAATAGATAACTTTTTTCTAACGTCTTAAATCCAAAATAATTATAATTATAATCACGCTCATGACATATTGCATTGTCAATTTCTTCCATATGTGCCATAACAAAATCATAAGTAGTTTTAGATATAACTTTAGTCTTTTTTCCCGTTCTTTTATTAACACTATTATATAAATCAGCTACAATCGCTGAAAAACTACGTTTTGTACTTTTGTGTAAATTACTTATAGCAATTCTTGATGCTAATATATCATATTGTGGTTCGTAAGTACTCATATAAAACGCTGTTTCGCTACTTAATAAATCAATATCAGAAGTTGTCATTCCATCTTTTAAAGATTGAATTACTAACTGACTCAACTTAGTTACATCAACATCTAAATCACTAGCTAACTCGATATTTCTATCTGTGATCTTATCATATCTTATAGATTCGCGTACACCACTTCTGTTAATAACATACATCTTTTTTATTTATAATCTTGGGTTTAAATTATTTATTCAATTTACATTTTCTTAATTAAAATGTAAAAATTATATCACAACCAATTGTCTGATATATATACCTCGACTTGTGGTTAAACAACCAAATATATCTGAATTTGTCGTTATCCAATGATTCAAATTTTTTGTCATATGACTCAAATCAATTCCCCCTAACATTTTATCACAGATATAATCAACTAATTCACGTTCTGTATCTGTGTATTCTTCCCATCGTTTTCCTAAACGATACAACATTCCACGTGTTGTTATAGGAAGTTTAGTATTATATCTTATATAAATCTCTATCAATTCAACTATCCATGAACAACCTTCTAATGGACGTTCTATATTATCGAATGTTATATTTAGTTTTTTAACACTTTTATCAGTATTATATTTTATCATAATACAAAAATCAATTAAATCATCTATTTTTGAGTTCATTTCTTGTTTCATATACATCATTGTATTAATAATATCATTTAGTTTAACAGAATCAATATTTTGGATAGTGGTTGAAAACGATGTTAATTCATATAAGTTATCTAACAAATCAATGATTAGATTAATTTTATGTTTCAATAAAGTTACTTCTGTATGATCTATTCGTATTGGTCCTAAAATTTTATTCCAAATATCATTTAAATTACATACATTAACTATACACATATTATTGATATTTTTATATGTCAAACTTTTAATTTCATTAAATAATATCTTAATTTTCTCTAACAAATCATCCATTTTACTTTAACCTATAAAAAAAGTTAAGCATTTTTCACTTTCACAAAATTATTAAAATTAGGAACTAAATATTTTATGTATTTATTTTAAATGTCTGGGTATAAATACTTTCAACAACTTATAGATGAACAAAAACTTACTCAATTTTTACCTATAACTGGTCCACAAGGAAATATTGGTCCTGTTGGCCCACAAGGAAACATTGGTCCTATTGGCCCTATTGGATTACATGGACCGCAAGGAAATATAGGAACTACTGGACCTAGGGGTATAGATGGTGTAATAAATCCGTTACAAGTGCAAGGAAATGTGGAATTAACTTCTGCATGGAGCTGGCAATCAAGTACTGGTTCTTCAAGTGTAAAACCATTACAAAGATATAATACATCAATAGGATGGTTATTACAATTTAATGTTAGTTCTGTTTCAAAATCTTGTACTTGGAGTATCTCGTCCAAAAATCAAAGAATCGTAATCCAATTTTTATTTAACAATAAATTTATATCTGTAAATCTTAGTTATAAATTAGATGATAAATTTGTTTCTAGAACTATTGGGACATTTTTACCTAAAAATTTATCTTCTACTTTTATAAATATTTTATCTAATCCAAATTCAATTAGAATTTTTGATTCTGATAAAACTCATGTTGAATTACCTTGTAATAACGAAACATTTAGTGTAGAATGCTGTATGGAAGATAATACTATTATAGATAACTTTTTATGGATTCCATGTGGTATTAATGGATCCAAAGGAGAAAAAGGTGATTCTGGTTTTTATTTTCACATTTCTGATATTGTAACTTCACTTAATAATATTATATCTTCAGAACCAGGAACTTTTGTATTTAATATCGAAGACAACTCAATTTATTTTAATGTTGGCGATTTAAATGGTAAAACAGGCCCACATAATTGTCTAATATTTAGCCATAAAATTGATAATATAAATTCTATTATTCACTCTCCTACCGGAGAAAAAGGTGAATGTGGACCTATAGGTCCGCAAGGATTTGATGGTCCACTTGGACCTACAGGACCTACAGGTTTTGGAGAAAAAGGTTCTCAAGGAAATATAGGTCCAACTGGTCCAAAAGGTGAGAAAGGTGACATGGGAATACCAGGGCCATTTGGTTTACCTGGAATGATAGGTCCAACAGGTCCACGTGGACCTATGGGAAATATTCCTTGGACGATGATTAATAGAAATCTTATATACAATGATGGTTCTATAAGTTTAGGAAGATCTGATCCAACTTCATTATTACATGTAAAAAGTAAAAGTACAAATATTGCTTGTTTTGAAGGAGAAAATAATTCTTTACAAATTATAGATGATGTTTCTTCCATGTCTATTATTTCTGATAAACTATTATTCAAAACAGATAATATATTACTAAAAAATTCAAATAATAACGTATATTCAATTAAAAATACTGATAATAATTTTCAAATTTGGAATGACAAGAAAAATATTTTTAATTTAAATAATGATGGCTCTTTGATATTAACAAAATCATTGAAAATTAATTCAGGAACTATTTCCTGTTTTAATGACGTTTTCATATTTAGTTCTGATACTTCAGATAAAGTAATTAAACTATCTACTAACGGTAATTTTGAATCTTCCAAATTAACAGTTTATGATTCATTGAATATCAAAAATGGATTATTAACTTTTAATACACCAAATAAACAATATGATATCATGACAAATGATAATACATTTGCAATCTATTCAAATGGAATTCCTAGATTTGAAATTAATAATGAAAACGGATATATTGGTTTAGGAAAACAACCAGATTATCCTTTAGAAATTTTAAGCTTAGATCCTGAAAATATAAGTATTTTTAGTCATGGTTCTATTAGTTGTTTAACAGTAATTCAACGTTCTGATATGAGAATTAAGAAAAATATTCAACAAGTTAATCAAAGTTATGCTCTTAATCTTGTTAATAATTTTAATTTAGTTACATATGACTATATAGATAGAACTGAAAAAAATGTACTTGGTTTTATCGCTCAACAAGTGCATCAAGTTTATCCACAAGCAGTAAAATTCACTACGGAATTTATTCCTAATATTTTAAGTAATGCTTCAGTAGTTTTAGTCGAAAATAATATAGTTTCACTTAAGTTAGAAAGTACAATTAGTTTAGATGACATAAATTTAAATTCAGTTATTAGAATTACAAAAAATCAAAAATATATAGAAGCTACAATTACAGATATCGATAAATCTGTTAATATAATTAAAATAACTAATAATGAGTTAACACTAAATGATAATATATTTATATATGGAACACAAATAACAGATTTTATGAACATAGACAAAGATAAACTTTTTGCATTAGGAATTGGAGCAATCCAAGATATGACTAAAATTATATCAGAGCAAAAAGATAAAATCATTAATTTAGAGAACACACAACAACGTCTTATTTCAGATAATAACAGATTATTAAATGAAAATACTCAATTACGTCAAGACATAGAAGATATGAGATATATGATAGCACAAATATCTGTAAAATTGGGAATTTAAAAATGAAATTTTAATAATTTGTTAGTTTAGTTTAAAATGCCTTCGGAAGACTATAGAAATATGTTACAAATAAAATTACAAAAAAAATATACTCTTTCTGCACAAGGATTAAAAGTTAGGTTTAAAATTTCAGAAGCTAGAGCACAAGCTCTTCTTAATAGAGCATATAACGAAGGTTACTTAACTAAAACCTATAATGATACTTATAAGTTCAAATAATTATTTTCCTTTAATAAATGAAAGGAAAATTAGATAATAGTAGTCAATTGTACTCTACTTATTATTTCTTTTGTAAACTCATATGAAATATCAATTATAATTGAATGATATTGTTTATTAAATCCTTTTAATACATTTTTTGTTACATTTTTTGGTGCTGCACTTTCTGTATGAAATACCATTGATAACTGATCTTCTGCACTCAAATTTTTTATATATAGTATTTCTTCTATACAAAATCTAGGATATCCTTCTTCCATGAAGTAATGTGCAAGCGAATCAAATATATTATTATTTAATGTTATTCCTTTTGGTTTATAACGTATTATAAATGATAATTTTGAAGACACATATTTATCACTTAATGAATCATTGTCGTAGTATAATGATCTTGTTAATTTTTTCTTATTTGATAATGGAATCTTATCTTTTTTTGTCATGACAACAAGTTCTACACTTGTCATTACAATATATTTATATTTAGTCCAAAATAACTTCCAATAAGTTTGCTGTGCATATAAATGATATTCATCTAATCCAGTCCTATGAATATTATGTACATGGGACTGTAAATTTTTAACAATTTCAGAATTTTTATCGTGAAATGTAATTGAAGTTGTCATTATAGTTTAACGTTACTTAATTGTAATGTTAAAATTCATTTTAAGTTTCATTATAACGTTTTAATATATTTACTTTATGAAGTAAACATCCGATATCTTCTAATAATTTTAATTCTTGCGTATTGTCATATTCTTGAGTTTTTATTTTTAATTTATTTAAATTATTGGTATATTCATAGCTTAAATTTGTGAAATCTTCTCTTTCATATAAATTCATAACATGTTCTAAGAAACTAGATTTAGGAATATCAAATATAATATTGTATTTTTTGCTTAATGAATTTGCTAAATAAGAGTATCTAGCTAAATCGTCGTTCAACACTTTATATGATTCATTTATTATACTTTGATCATCATTTTTAATTTGCATTCTATCAGGATGATACATTTTTGACAAATTATAATAATTCTTTTTAAGAGTGGCTTTATTTATATTAAACTTTGGAAATACATTCAATGCTGAAAAATAATGTATACTACGTTTCATTTATACCTATGTAATTTTTCTTTAAGTTATATTATTTCGTTGCAATATTCCTAGTATAGAATCTATTTGTCCTTGTTGTGCATTAAGTTTTGTTTGTAAATCTATTATTTTTCTATAAAGTTCTTGTGTAGCACCAACATTTAATGAAAACAGTTTATCTTTATCTAATGTATGAAAGTCTGATACTTCTTTTCCAAATACAAATACCTCATTTGTATTTTCTGGCAAGATAATTTCTTTATCACATGTTATCAGTACAATATTAGTTATTAAATCTACACTTGCGATATAAGTATCATTTAATCCTATTATTTTAATCAAACTTCCAGTTTCAAACAAATTAATATCTGAAGTAATTTCATACTTATAACTATTAGTTCCTGAACTTTGAATTATTGTTGGACCACTCATTGTGCATAACTTATAAATATTTGGAATAAATTCAGGAACAGTTGATACTGCACTTGGATATACACTTTGTACTTGTTGTGCTATAAAACCTGTAACTGTACCTGTTCCTTTTGCAAAAGTATCTATATAATTATATGTCACAACATCAAGTTGATTGATAATATCTAAGCTTTGAGAATCACTCATGCTTTGTACGTTAGTTTTAATTCTACTATCAGAATATGCATCAATTTCTACTGCAACTATTCTTCCAGATGCTCTCATACTTATATTTGTTATACCACCCCCATCACCTGAGTTAGCTGAAGTAACACCTCCTGAGTATAAAGCTTGGAATCCATATGATCCATCGGCATTAGCAGTATACGCATTAACGTGTATAGGATAAGATGGAGAACAGCCTATACCAAGTCTATCCCATATTCTTACTTTTCTATTAGATCCGTCTGTTCCTGCGCCAACTACACATAAACAACTTGCATCATATGTACCATAACCAATCCTTCCAGCTGCTCCATCTTTTCCTGCTACATTTTTACCAAATAATAAAGTATTAGATCCTTCTATTGTTGGACTGCCATTGAAATATATTTCACCAGCTGCATTATATACTATTCTTGCAACTCCACTTCCACTTCCAGGCGTATACATACTTACAGTATCGCCTGATAAGCCATTTCCATCCCAACTAACCCACATTAATTTAGTAGTTTGCCATCCTGATGGATTTGAATCTCCTTGTACATTAATTCCATATCCATATTCTACAGAAATATTTCCACCAGAAACATATAACTTACTTGCTGGGACAGTTGTACCAATACCTACTTTTCCTGATGACATTATACGCATTTTTTCTGATTGATCATCTGCACTTGCACCAACTGAAAATACTAATGAATTACCACCATATCCATGAGCAGCATCTCTAACTGTATAAATTTGAGCCTGAACTCCTGGTGTTGCACTTCCATTCCACCATCTTCCGTAAAAGTTTATTATACTTTGCACTTGTCCTGTATTTGGATATGAAAATCCCCATGGAATTAAACTTATTTGTGCAGGAGTATCACTTTCTGTTCTTGTTACACGTATATTACCATTATATACATCTAATTTATCGCTAGGATATTGAGTACCTATTCCTATTTTTCCTGTATCAAATGAAAGCATTTCGTATGTGGTGTTTGTATTATATACTTGTCTTAAGTACCAATTAATTCTACTTCCATTTATATGATGTTGATCTAATTTTAATTCCCATGCTCCTTGAGTCCATGAAGATTTAAACATAGTAGTTATAGTATCACCTGCATTATTATTATGAAGATGTAATAATGATGTTGGACCAGTTGTTCCTATGCCAACATTTCCACTATCTTTTATACGTAATTTCTCTGTTTGAGAAGTTTTCAAACCATTTGTCATAAAACGTATATCACCGTATTCGTAAAATGTCATTGTATTACCACCTCCTTCTCTTAAATAAATTGAATGATGATCGTCGTGACCTTTTATAACTCCTTGAGATCCATCTCCTATTAACACTGCTCCAACAACATGTAATCTTTCAGTTGGAGTTGTAGTTGCAATACCTATATTGCCTGTCGAACCCATAAACATTCTACTTGTAGTGCCATTATTATTACGTATATTAAATCCCGCACTTCCATAATTTATATATGTTATATTATCAGACCAACGCATGTGACAAAATACTTCAGCAGATCCTGTAGATGTTCTTGCATATATTGTTCCTTGATTTTGAAATCCAATATGTCCATTAACGTCTAATGCATATGCTGGAGCACTTGTTCCAATACCAATATTACCATCACTATGTATTCTCATTTTTTCACCTCCTCCTTGTACAAATCTTATTGTATTTACTAATCCATCTGCTGGAGTTAATGTTTCGATTCCAATTGCAAGTCTATTAGATTCTGTAGCATTAGTACCTTGCAAACCAATCCAGAATAAATCATTTGCTGCATGAGTTCCTAAAAATCTATTACCAATATTTATTGTTCTAGAAGGTCCTATTGTCATAGCTTCTACTAATGTTGTATTGTCTGCACTTGTAGTAAAAAAACTAAGTACACTATTTGTTGTAGCTCCTCCAGATTTATTTCCTGCTCTAATTCTTGCACCTAAATAAGATGCTCCATAATATCCTGGAGTATAAAGATCTATAGATGGTCCATAAAATAAACCACCACCTTGTGTTCCTGGATTAGTATTATATCCTATCAAAAGCGCAGTATCTGTTGAATTTACAGTTCCTATTGAAAGCTTAGCACTTGGTGAACTATTTCCAATACCAACATTCCCTCCTAAAGTATTTGGATTTAATATTATATGTTGACCTGTACTTGCAGGATATAATTTTAAGTCACCATTACTTTCTGTAAATATATATGAAACATATGTTGATGTTTTTATTTCTAAAACTCCATTGCTTCCTTCTATACGCATTCTTCCACCATTGACATGTAATAATTGTCCAGGAGTTGACGTTCCAATACCTACATTTCCAGATTGTTTTATTATAAATCTAGTTGATTGATAACTTGAATTATTGAAAACATCTGCATATTGATCACACGTAAAATAGTTTGCTCCTGTATTTGTATCTCTTAATCTTACCTCTATACTTGTTTTACTTGCATTTGTAGGATCTTGTGTAATTAAACCAGAACCTTGCGATCCTACAATTACATTCAAAGATCCTGTTGGACTACTTGTTCCTATACCAACTTGTCCTTGCACTATTAAACCGTTATTTGGAGCAGCAGTTGATGCATAACTTCCGCCTATTGTCATTTGACCACTAAGAGCTATATTATCCCAAAAACCAACACCTGAAGGTGTACCACCGTTTGGATCTATTGTTATCCATCCTGCAGTTGATGTACCAAAACGTGAATTTGTTGCAAAACTTAAATTTGTTGTACCATCATCAAATAATACTCCTACAGCTGCACTTGGTGTTTTTACATGTAATATTGCAGATGGATTTGTAGTTCCGATACCTAAATATCCTGATGAATCAACTAAGAGTCTATATGCACTTGATGCATTATCATATAAATAAAAAGAATTTGCTTTTACCGAATCAGCTGAACCTCTTGCCCCTAATTCCCAATCATTTCCATTTGTTAAAAAACGTAATGTTGATCTACTAGTTGCAGTTGTTGACTCAATTGCTATAATATCACCACCAGTAGATAATGCGTGAATTTTATAACTTGGTACCGTACCAGCTCCAACATTTCCAAATTGAACTGAATCACTTGATGTAAGTGACTGATTTAATGTCATTACTGTTGCACTTCCTGGTGCTTTCATTTGTATGCTTTGACGATCACTTGATGTTTTTACGTATCCTGTTATTGATCCACCTTCTTCTATTTCTATGCCTGAATTTGTTGCACTTGATGCTGCTCCACCTTTATTTAATGTTAGTAAAGAGTCACTTACTTGCGTATTTGTTGTTTGAACGTAACTCAATGTACCAGCTATATTAACTGTATCCCCACTTCCACCAATATTAATTGTAGTAGTTCCTGCATTTGTACCAATATTAACTGTTTGAGTATTAGATCCACAACCTAA
>JACCDO011890165.1_pt1 | contig 31696 bp, 25 predicted proteins | sample 7446101 | NCBI WGS metagenome assembly JACCDO01 (sample SAMN15323440, study PRJNA562643) | freshwater metagenome | isolation source: river surface water | place: USA:Blue River Watershed | collected 2017-08-16
AAAAAATAATAAATAGCAAATGTGGAAAGCAAGCTTGAATAAAGCTATCCATGAGTGCAGATTTTACCTCAAGCCTGGAGCAGAAAATCATGGCGCTTGGAACTTTGTTATAAATAAATTGAGCGAATTCAGGATGTTGAATCAGGACACATTTTTTCATGTGCATGAAATTCCAGATGCAGCAGAGTCTGATTCACATGTTCATTTAATGTATAAAGGTCAAGGTTCTCTCAGTGATGTTATATTGACTAAAGGATTAACGTTTGAGCAATTTGAAGAAGTACGTAAACTTATTATAAATTTTAATCTTAAAACCTTTTCTAATCCCATCAAATATTTTAGGCATTTAAAAAGAAGGTTGATTATGGATTATCTTTAGCAAATAGCGCCCCAAAGAATGTAACATGGTTAGAATACTCTTCTTTAATAGATATTGCTGATACAAAAGAGACAAAAGCTATAGTTATAAAAAGTATAGAAGATTATGTAAATGCCCGTGATGCCGACAAAAAACCTAAACAGACCTTTGACTTAAAAGAATTTTTAAAAAATCATGGTCATGAACCTTCTCAAATAAATCCATTTGCACCATCTAAACCAGGGCTACCAATAGACATAGTTGAAGCTGGCAAAACTCAGCCTCATTTAGATGATAACTTCAATTAAGGGAACTTCCAATTTATGATGATGTACAATTATAATTATCCAATTTTTTATACAATATTTTTAAACTACAAACATTTTATATATAATTATTTCTTAGGCCCCAAAATTGATAAATCTGCGGCTATAGCAACATGATCTGATGGATAACAGGAGCTAGGTAATAATTGTTCACTTATTTCATCAGCGGCAAATAATTGTAGAATTGCAGTTGATTTAGCACCTGGTCTAGTTTCTGATGGTGGGGTATACATAATGTAATCGATACAGTGTTTTACAACATTTTCTTTACCACTTTTTTTTCTTGCTTTCCATGTCGTCCATAAATTATGATTCGTTTGAAAAGAACTTAGATCATCATTTAGCACAGATCGTAATCCTAAATGGTGATCCTTTATAGCAGTATAAGTTAATGATGAATATCCAGTGCTAGCATTTGTTGGAGCAGCGTTTAAATCACCTGTCAATATTACTATCGGTGCTTGAGATTTATGCGATTTCATCGAATTAACAACATTATCCAATGATGCTAATAATTGACATATTTCTAAATAGCGCGTTTTTTCTCCAATATTATTTTTAGCAGCCTTTAAATGGGTTGTTGCAATAATTATAGGGGGTGCTTTACTGTATAACTTACTATCATTATCATCGTTATTATTGGTAACAAGTTCACACAAAGTTATTAAAGCAACTTGATTCTGAGCTTTAATTTGCTTATCATCATCAATAGTGAATGAATCATCTAAAGAAGCTTTAGAAAATGCAAAAGTTAATGTTTCTGAAGACAAAAATCTTAATTTTTTTCTTCTTATGAAAATTGCGCATCCATCACTATTTTCTGATACTTCTAGACACGCACTTGCTGGTTTAGGAGCAAAAAGCCCATCATAACCACGATGTGACAATTCTGGTGAAAAAAAATCATAATAATGGTCACATTCTTGAAGTGTTATCACATCTGGATCATATTGTAGAATTTCATGCAATAATTGTGTTTTTCTTCGTTCCCATATGACATCATTAAGTGTAGCTCTGCTAAATGCTCCAAGATCAGCTCTTAAACCACATAAACCATCAGCTAGCATATTAAATTGGAGGACACGAATATCCCCAAAATAATCCATATTAGTACCTATATTCTTAGAAGAAGATGGCACGGGAACAAATTTCCTGGCCTTAGGCAATTGAATTGAATCAGCAAATTCAGTCTCATTTAATTTAATATTTAAGTAATTAGCTTTCATGTCGTATATATTATTTCCTTTCGTTATTACTCCACCAAAATTCTTAACATGCTTCCATAAGAAGGGAAGGAATAAAAATGAAAGTAGCTTCATAAACCACAAGGATTTTATTTAATTGAAGCTATTATAATTATCAGCCCAGACTTGTTGGTCTTGATGCTTGTACTTACCTTTCCTGCTTAAAATTTTTACTTGAGATACCGGTTTTTTAATAGAACAAATCTGTTATTAGAGAATTACATGACGCAAATTATGCTAAAAGTGTCTTAACTGTTGCTAAAAGTGCTTGCGTAGCGGCTGGATGAAGTGTTCTTGTTGTTACTCTGAGAGCATTGGCCTGTAAATTAATTTCCAATTTCACTAAACATCCTATAGATACCTTTTCACCGGTTGGAGTAGACGCACCAGTTCTTAATGTAGCAGCTCCAAAAAGTACGGTATCAGAACCACCCGTGACACCAACGACTTCACCGAATTGTAATGCAGTTGTCAATGCCTGCTTCATTGAATTAGCATTAATAGGATAAGATACATTAAAAACTTGCTGCCCTTCTAGACCAGGTTGGCTTAATTGCTGCCATTTGGCCATAAAATCTGTTGCATTTAAAGACAGTTGCTCATTAAATGTTGTAACCGAAATAGGCAAATTAATAGTATTGTCTCTCTTCCCCATTAAAGAATCGACATAGGATATTTTAATATTTGGTCCAGGTGACGCAGGCTTCATACACTCTACCATTAAAGTAATTTGCCCAGAAGCCAAAGACGATATTTCATTGCTATATGGAGAAAATTGAAATCTAATGAGACCAGAACCATCTTCAATCGAAAGATCAAATGCACTCAATGTTGCAGGACTTTGATTGCGATACATAAAGGTTACACGTGCTTGTGACGCTTTAACTTCAACTTTTAAAGCGATTTGTAAGACACCGTCATCATATAAAGGTCCAGATTTCATTTGTGTTACATTTTGGTACCATTTTTTGTGCTGGACAATTTGTGCTGCGGTCAATGGAGGTGCTAATTTTGGTCCCGCTACTACCGGGGCTTCACTCATCCCAAAAGGGTCTGATGATCCAAATGGGTCATCACCAAATGGGTCAGCAACAGCTGAAGGGTTTGATGACGATACAGATTTAGCAGTAGTTGTACCACCAAAAGGATTATCTCCAAATGGATCTGCAGAGTTCGTTGCAGCAGGAGAAGGAGAATCTAATCCTAATAGGTCTAATTCAGCAACCGGGGCATCAGGTACAACTTCGTCGTCATCACGCCATTCATTCGTGTCAACAACATGTAACCCAGTTTTTCCAGCTTCTTCATCGTCTAAAGCTACTCCTTCCATGGTCTCCAATCTAACATGCATAACACTCATGAATTTTTCAATATAATATTCAATAGCGGTAGCGAGTCTTACTGCTTCTTTATGGCGAAATTCATACTCATCGCGACGAGAAAAGCTAGCATCACTAAAGACATTGATTGATAGTGCCAATTTTCCATTTTTAGATACCAATGACCACTTATAGAAATCAGTATAAATCCACATCATAATTTGTCTCTCAATCCCCTTTTGATCAGGCACTGAAACACTAACGCCATTAGCCGAGACTTTTAAGACAGTAGTGTAATCTGTTGCTGGTAAAACATTACTTGGCTGACTCTTTGCTTTAACGTTAAATAACAAATCTTCATCTGGTAAAATGGCAACATCCTCGTCGACAGCTCTTGTTATTAACTTCAACCATTTCGCAACATTTTCTTGCGTTTCGGCACATAATGTCCATTCTCTTTCCGTAGTTACTATGTCAAATGAATTTGGTGGAGTCTCACTGGAAGAACCTTTAGTTGAACCAGGACGGATGAAAGTAGCCTTCGCAAGATCAACAATATTTCGATGATTTTTTTCGGTAGTGTATAATGGGCATTCAGTAAAATCACTATAATAGACCAAAAAATGTCCTTGTGAAGTTTTATATAGAACAAAATATCGCTTAATCCATGCTTTATTTTGTCCAATACCGATACCTCCTTGTTTTAATAGCCAACCTTGGTGCATTACAATTTGATGCCAATGCTTTTTAACCTTTTTATTTTCAGATGGAACAATAATTGGTTCGTTTTTAGAGCCTAAAAATGATTCGCTGACTGAGGCACGTCTTGGTGCTAACTTTGTTCCTGCCCGAACAACTGTGCCATCTTGATCAATAACATCTGACTGTCCCACTGGAGCTTCAGGAGATGGAGATTCACCAGATAATGTGGCAACAGAGACAATTGGTCGACCATGTGTACTTCCAAGTTTTACTCTTCTACCATTGGCAATTTGATATTTATTCCAAAAGTATTCAAGGGTGTGCTTAAAATCACGAATATATTGTAAGCCAAAAAAAACAGTGTCACCACCATGGCTACGTATTTCAACACCGCTATTACCAGGAGCAATATTTTCATTGTCTAATGCATTCCATTCAGCAATATCTTCATATCTATATTCAATTTGCTGACCACCACTGACAATTCCTCCAGGTTTAAAAACCATCATCTCATCCATTAATAATAAAACAGATTCATAACGCCATTGATTAGCTATCGAGGGATTACCGCGGACATTTAATAGCGCAAAACTATTAAAACCTTCATATATATGCTGTAAAGCTAATTCTAAGCGCCTCGATTCTCCTGGAGGGCATGGTTTATAGCTTCCATTATGTAATTTTAAAGCTAAGTCTCGCATATCATGTAAACTAGGTAATTTTGAAGATGCTATTGATGATATATTAGGACGTTTACGTTGAAAAGGTTTTGGCTTTGTAGCTCCCGCAAACATTCCAATATACATAATTGATGGCATCCTAATTCCCTTAACTGTAATATTGGAGAAACGTAATCTTAATTCACCCTCCAACTCAATCGAATTCTGCATTGTCAATATTACATAATCTTCTTCTTCAGTTCTCGTAACGTTAATTTTTACCTCAGAATTTGCATGATCCCAGGCAATAGATGTTACATGCTCATATAGTACATCAACAGTCTTGCGGGCTGTCAATCCTATATCTTCATTGATTTCAAAAGAAGATCTTAAAAAATAAATATTATAAGTATACTATAAGGTAAAATTAAATTATCAACTCTTACCCTTTACATACAACCTCAACGGGTGCCTCACCAAATTTCCTCTCTCCAAATATTGATATGAAAAGGTGACCATATGTTGTGTGTAATGACGCTTTAAAGTTATGATCAAAATGTTGGAGATTTCTCTGAGCGATCATCGATGATGACGATGGTTCATCACCCAATGCACTAGCTTGATTACCCATCTTAAAACAAACTCAAGAAAGTAGTTTAGATTTCGGTATCTTCTCTTTTATTGTGACACGGAGCTCCGCAAATGAAACCGGTCCGGCGGCAGTCCGGTCCAGAATGCTATGCAGTTGTCTCTGGTTTTCTGGTTTAAATAGAAATTTATTTGTTATTTATTATCATCCGCTATCTGCATTTACATACAGCAAAACCGACATAATGTAATGTGTGTGTGTGTACATATTATAACTGCATGATTTTCACAGAGTCGGGCATACCGACAAAAATCCTGATACCTTAATATGTCCTACTAACCACCAAGGATTGGAAAGTAGGAATGGAAATATAATGGGGTGGCCAGATTTTATGATAGTGCGACATACCTAAATTAATCTCTTACAAAATGTTGCCTTCGTCAAATTCTCTTTCGTTTGATGTATTAAATTGGTCAATATTTGCCGGGAAATGTACGTTTGTTTTCTCAACAATGGTTGGCATTTTCCTTTACACATGTCAGGACTACTTATTATATCATCCAGCACCCCCAAATTATCCGAAAACTCCAGATGAAAATCAAGGCGATTTTAAATCTCCTAGTCAATGGAGTATTAATGGTATTCCTATGCGAAGATATAGCGATCAATTTAAGGCGAAATCTATCCCATTTCAAGACAAAATGATTAAGACTATTGACGGAATATATATTCATACATGGCTACTTCTACAAGAAGATTCACATAATTTGCCTACTATAGTGTACTGGCATGGTAATGCTGGTAATATGGGCTTCAGATTGAAAAATGCCGCAGAAATGTACAGTCAAATAGGTGTTAATGTTTTAATGGCTGAATATAGAGGATATGGTAAAAGTGACGGATCTCCTTCAGAAAAGGGGTTAAATATAGATGCCGAATCTGTACTTAGATATGTCAAAGCACATCCTAAATTGACAAATTCTAAAATTATTTTATTTGGTAGAAGTCTTGGTGGCGCAGGTATTCATTGATTTACTTTCTCACTTACTTTCTCACTTACTTACTCACTCATTAACTCAAAGTCTCTATCGCTCTTGCATACCAGTATCCAGATCAAATTGATGGAGTAATTCTAGAAAATACATTTTTATCCATTTCAGCAATGGTGGATGTATTACTACCATATGTTAAATGGTTTAAACACCTCATTTTACGGATGAAATGGGACAATGATGTTAAAATAAAGCACTTAAAACAGCCAATTATGTTTATCTCTGGTGGTATGGACACTTTAGTACCACCAGAACATATGAATGAACTATATAATTTAGCATCTTTGTCTTCATTCAAAGATTTCTTTTACGTATCTGAAGGTTCACATAATGATACATGGGAAAAAGCTGCTCGAAAAAGTGGACCTGATAATTATTATCAACGTATTAAAACTTTTATATCGATGATAACGAGCATGAACAAAGTTAACACTGTATCTATTGACGACTCTGAAAATATAGTCGAGATTGATCCACAAACGAGCATACCAAGCATGAATAAAAATTTTAAAATTGAGTAAAAGTACATAATTTACATATTGTATAATATTTTCCATTTGATCATACTACATTTCTTCTTCAAATTTTGGATTAGGCGGTTCAATTATTTTTTGAGGTATAAGCATTAACATATTTCTTCTATCTGTAATACCAGATGTAACATTAGACAAAATTTTCCCTTCATTTTGATCCTTCAGCCAACCCCCATTCCCCCAATTGATACATACAACAAAAATACCAGTTTCATGACCACTAGTGACATCTATATTCAATTCTTCTTGTTTACCAAATACGTGACCTGATGCTCGTATTGTTGCTAAAATTGTTGAACCTATAAACTTTTGCGTCTTGCAATTTTGTAATCCATATAGATTATTTTCTTTACAATAACAATCAAAATATGTCGATCGGTCTTCTTTAGCTATCAATACAATATCTTCCAAAACAACTGCCAAAAATTTCTTTGATTTTGGTTCAATAAACTGAAACCTTCCTATTTTTAAAACCTTTGAACTTCTTGTTCTGGTTAACTGTGCAGCTTTTAAAGTAACACCTAGAGTCTGATCATTAACAATTGTTGATTTATCATCAATTCGATCAATCATTTCATTTTGGTCATACAATGCTTTTGAAATAAGTACGCTAGCGTCTTTTAAATTTTCAACAGCTGATGAAATTTCATTTAATTGGCTATCATTAGAATCGATTGATCGCCAATCATCATGTGCATAATTAATTGGGTTAGTTTTAGTGCTAATAGAATTAGTATTTCTATCATACTTATTATTTGGCTCTTTTTCTACAGTGAATGATGGATCATTTACTTCTAAATGATGTTTATCTGGCACAAACATATTATAAAACATACCACTCCAAGTCATACCCCTTAATGTCCTGTAGCTCTTTTGTAAAATGTATTCATTTGCTTCTAAAGTATCCTCAGCTCCCTGTAGAATTTCATTCTGGTGATCTAGAGATATTAAAGTACTTTTTGCTGCTTCTTGGGCTTCAGCAGCAAATTTCCGAGCTTCCAACAAATCTCTAGTAATATTTTCTTCATGTAATTTTAACTTTTCAAGATCCATTTCACTTACAAATACAAGAAAAGCTACCAATACAATTTATTGAAATTACACTGAAACTTCTGGAATAATAATAATATAGACTCTGATGAATACTCAATTCGTTTTACTTAAACTCGGCCGAATTTTACAAGAAATTTAAGTTAGTTCCTTGCGGCAAATCACCTGTCCGCGGATTTGAATGTACAATACTAAAATTAGCGAAAGAAGCTAATGAAAGATTTAATAAAGTTAACACAAAGTGAACTAGTAATATCGTGTCAATAACATTATCTGAAATCACGCTGTTGGACTTATCCGGAACTGGAAGTGCAATGGATCGCGGCGATATTATCGCCAGGACTAAATTCCCTTCTTTCGTTCTAATGCTATTTACAGAACCGCTTGATGATAGTGGTATCACTATCTATAGGTCACCAATACACGAATTTGGCATTTCATCGGTGTGCAACTACAATAAAGATGATTTAATTTTTGTAGAAAAACCATTATCAATATTGCAGTCATTACCAAACCGATCAAATGTTTTGGTATGTGGTTACTGTCATCGATTTTTAGGATCTGAAATGACACAGTTGAAATTTCTTGAAGGAACTATCGATAGAACAAATATATTACATGCACCATCAAGCGATTTTGAAATATTCCCATGCAAGCATCACTGCGGCGAATTATATTGTTCGTCTCAATGTTGTGAATTACATCATATTATAAGTCATCAATTATTGTGCACTGGGCTTATACCTGAAGAAGAAGTAGAAACGTCACCACTTATCAAATTTAAAGTTCATGCCATCGAAACAAATGAAATATTTTTATTAGTTGCAGACATTTTTGCTCACATTTGCAATGCGGTATATGGCGGAAGTGATATAGTAACAGCATTGTCACCTTGGGATGGTTATGTTAGAGAACTTTGGCATGAATGCGCAATAAATCCACCCGATAGTGATCCAACAGAATTTGCTAATACTCTAAAAAATCTTGTATCTACATCATGGAGCTTATTGTCAGATGTATTAAAGTTAAAAGATAGACAACTTGATTCTATACTTTCGGAAGAATATTTCTCTCGAACTATTGGTATGTTCGAACGGAATAATGTCGGCGTAAGACTAAGAAACCCAGTACTAAATTACATCGATAATCTAGTACCAAATGATCCATCTACTGTACAAATCTTAGAAGTGACCAATAATATAGTTAATAACCTAGATGACAATAGCAGTAGCGATGAAGAATATAATAACAATGATCATGGTGATGGTGACAATGATGATGATGACGATGATGATGATGAAGAGGCACATTGCCTTGGTGAATCTCATAATAGTGACGTTGATGATGTTGAACTAACAGGTGATGATAATCTCGACAGTTTACGTACACTTATTCAAAGTAATGGCCCAGATAATATATTTCCTCCACTTGATGGCACAGCGTTTTACACGAAAATATGCAGAATAAATCACTCATGTGAACCTAATTGTATAGTGAAATACAGTTGCGATCGTAAATTAGGTTTAATTGCTAAGGTTTATTGTTTGAAAAAAATTGAAGTAGGGGATGAACTAGTTCAATCATATATTGATAACACTTTAGACTTTGAAAGTAGGCAAGAGGCACTAAGAGATTATGGATTCTCTTGCAAATGCACCAAGTGCTTACAAATTATTGAGAATTATTTTTAAATGTTATTATATTATTTTATAGTTACATAACTACAACTATCTTATCCATCTTCTTCAAATGACTAATAATTATAGTTGGGATGGATCTGGACCATAGCCTTCTTCATACTTTAATTTAACGATTCTATGACCGGCACGAGCATCTTTACCAGTGCCATATTGTTTAGTTGCCTTTTCGAACCATTCTGTTAGAGTTTCTGGTTCTTTACCTTTAGGAAATTTTGCAGCTTTCTTGGCTTTTTTTGCTGCTTCGTCCGCTAAAAATTTTTGGTATTGGGCAGGTGTTAAACCTTCTGGTACATATCCTGCGGCAGCTTGACTTGAGACTTTAGCAGCTGGTTTAGCAGGTGCTGCAGGCTTACTGGTAGTTTTCTTACCACCAGTACCAAATATCATGGATATTTTGGCAGGTCTACTAGCAGATTTAGAATTGAATGCAACAGCAGATGCAACTAATGCCAATAGTAGTAATGTTAAGAATTGCATTTTATCTCTATAATATGAAAATATATGCTTTAGAAAAGTGAAATTATAAAAAGTGTAACATGATTATGAGAGTAATTTGAACTAAGATATTGGTTAAAGGATGCTATCACAGCAGTCAGAATTATTGCAGAATCGTTGCATATAAAGTGCATAAAATGCTCAAAAATAGTTTGGGAGCATACGCAGAGCATAACATGACAAGAAACCATGCTCAAGAGTAACGTAGACTTACCTTATAGTGTCGATCGGGCTTGTGCCAATATTCTCTTGAATTATATCATCATACATCGGGGAAAACGTGGTAGGGTTTTGGGACCGGTTCCGGTATGATGATGTGGGTGGACAACCTTATTACAATTATTACTTAGTATTAATCAACGTTTTGGTTAATATATGAAATCTGCTTTATATTTATTCAGAAAAAAAGTAGTCTCACATATTTGATATAAAGACAGAGTAGATCTAAGTAAAATTGAGTTTTGTTTAATTATTATTAAAGAAGTATTTATTGCAACGTACGATACTGTAATATTTATGTTTTTAACACATTTGGATTTTGGGACGGCAAAATTTTCTTTTCCGATTTTTTAAAAACCGGAAAACCGTGTGCAAGATTGCTAGAGTAGGATCGAGTCCTTCCTCTCAGGAAACATTTTACATTATAATATAGTATAGATTCGTTTGTAGATTGATAACACTTAGTATCATTTAGTAATTGAAAAAATTAATATGAAGTATGGATACTGAAATAGATGCTGAAATTGATGAAATTCCTTTGGTTAAGGAATGGCGTGGTATTGCACTTGACGATGGATCACATCAAAATGTTTATTATCTAAATTTTAATGATGGATCCAGAAAACGTGCTATTCCTTCTAATTATACCCCTGAATATTTCGAAAATGGAGAAAGGAGATATTATTATAAAGGGAAATGCTTGACTTGCCCAATTAGATTATTTACACCAGTATACATTACCAATAGAGAACAATCGATTGGTTTTTCATTTAATATATGCGAAGATTGTATCTTAAAGAATATACCTAATATTGAAAAAATAAAAAATAATGGAGATATAATATACAACGTTTGTTTACTTAAGAACAAAATTCCATTGACATCTTTCATTAAATTAAATGATTGTTTTAATGATCCAAATAGAGAAAATGAGATTTCATTGCGAGCTATAAAAGCTAAATTTTTAGTTCAACTCCAATGTAAAAAACGGAGAGATAAAGAGCGTTTAACTTTTGCTAAACGAAAGGCTCTTGACTGTGGTATAAAATTTGGTACTTATATAAGTTGGGGTTTAGAAAAAGAAGTCTTTGATGAATATTTTGGTGAAGTTGACGAGTCATTTATACCGCATGGTGAAGGTGTAAAATTTTTTTCTGATGGAACGATGTATGTTGGTGGGTTTGCTCATGGTGAATTTCACTCTGATGTTCGTGGTTTTTGGTCCAGAACAGATGGGTCATCGTATGATGGAACATGGATGCATGGATTAAAGCACGGGAAAGGTGTTCAAATATATCCTGATGGAACTTCATACAGTGGAGAATTTGCTAAAGGTAGTGAGCACGGACATGGTATTAAAACATACATAGATGGATCCACATTTGAAGGAAGGTTTCGATTTGGTCGTAGAGATGGTCCTGGTGTTTTAACACCCAAAGTGGGACATCCAGAACGCGGTAACTTTAGAGATAGAGGCGCTCCATATACTGATAAACAACCACCAGTTTTATCGGAAAAAGAGGAAGTATTGTCCGAAGATCTAAAAAATCCTCCCAGTTTGTTAAAAATGGCCACCTCGGCATTGGCTAATACTATGCTTAAACGCCGATTTATATTCCCTTCAAATTTAGTCTTTAATAAATTAGGTGAACATTTAAAAGTTCCAACTGGTATAGCCTTTATGCAAGCTATAGCAGCACAAGGCACAAACGATAGTCCTTATGGTTCAAAAGAATTTATGGACATTGCTCAAAAATACTCATTTCTATTTTTACCTGAAATTCATGTATCAAATGTAAAAATGACTGCTATTGATACTGATGCATTTGCTTATATTCAAGGTGGTAATACGTCACTGGAAAGTTTGAAGCTAACTTCTAATAAATTTAAGTCTGATTCTATCGATATTATATGCAAACAATTAGTAACAAGCACCTGGACAAATATTAAATACCTTGATTTAAGTTATAATTTGTTCGATATAAAATCTGTTCAAACATTTTTTCAGAGTGTGACAAATTGTCCAAATTTATTATCAATAAAATTACAAGGATGTAATCTCCGCGCAAATGGTGCATTTATTGTTTCCACATATTTAGAAAGGAATAAAACATTAAAATCTTTAGATTTATCATTTAATACAATTGAAGCATTAGGTGCAGATACAGTGGCGAATGTGCTGTATAAAAATGATTCCTTAACTTCACTAAATTTAAGGCATAATAAAATAGGTTCGATAGGAGGATTAAGCTTTGTAAATTTACTTAAAGTAAATAAAAGTTTAAAAATGTTAAATATAGCTGATAACAGTGTAAGTGCTGAGTATATAGCAATAATTGCAGGAAGGATACAAGGATCAATGACTGATATTGCATTAAGTACATGCTCTAGAGAACTAAATATGCCTAGTATTTACAATTTTGGTAGATTTGAACGATATAGCCCTGAAAAATCTGCTGCTAGAAAAAATAATAATGTAGAATCAACTGAAACTACAGCATCTATAAATTATGACACGAAGTAACTACATTTACGACTTGATCCACATATATATATTAATTGTAAAATTGTACATGTGCAAATTTAATTTATTAGTTTACAAAGTTTTAATGGTAGATACCAACGACTTGACAAGGTCTAATGAAACACATTTTTCATTATCTGAATAAATTTCTATCAAATTAATGCGTAGTTGACTATTTTTCAACCATTGAATTTTTGATTTATTCACGCTGATACCAAATTCGTCATTGTTTTTTTGCTTGAATACAAATTCAATCTCATCACCAAGTTTCGCACCTGATTTACCGACTAAATTAGTCAGATAAAGTTTAAAATTTTCTAATTCATTTAAATATTCTTTATTTGACTGTTTCATTGATAATGAATCCCCAATTGCATCGACAATTTTTTTTGTTTCTACATTTCTCAAAAATTTAAGTACAATGCCAGCTTGAACCTCATCTGCATAACCTCCTAAAGCCTTATTAATTCCTTGTGATAAACTTACTTTAGAATTCTTTTTTAAATCATTTATTTTTTTATCAGAAATATAAAAACCTATTGCATAAACATCGACATCGATAAAAACTAAGTTCTTTCTACGGATACCAGTCCCCACTAGCTTAAGAACTGAATTTGAATGAAATACTCGAGTTGGTGCAAAACCATTTTGAACAGGACACGCACCATTTATACATACTTCGTCGTTAGATGATACAAAGCAACATGAAAGAATCACCAAAATAACAAGAAATAGAAAATTCATTTATTTCGTTTTTGATGTGAGGTATTATGGGATTATGCAGTAGGAATTACGATCTGCGATGATGTAACCATTTTAGTACCCAAGGTGCCTTAGGGATTAACTTATCAAAGGATTATAGTCGTAAAAAAGTCGTAATTGACTACTATCACTTTGACATCTATTCTCATTACGTCTTATCTATTGATAATTGTATTACCATCTAGCATGTTATTATGTTATTTTTTAACTTGTAACCGGTACCGTCATCGTGTAGGGATTTTTTTTAATCATAAATTTCTAGCCTGAAGTAGTACACAAAATGTCTGAAACTAATTGTCCTGTGTATCGACCAACTGAGGAAGAGTTTAAATGCTTTGAAAGTTATATAACTAAGATAGATAGAGAACGTGGGGATTGTGGAATTGTCAAAGTTATACCTCCTGAAGGTTGGTATAAATGTGACGAAAAGAATCTTTATGACAATGCAATGTCATTCAGAACTCCTAATCCTGTGAGACAGTCTATCTCTGGTTTACCGGGAGTATTTACAATAACACATTTTGAATTAAAACCATTGACTCTAAATGACTTTATTGTAATTGATGGCGAAAATTGTTATAAAGAGCCTAATTTCGAAAAAAGAGAGTATAAATTCTGGAAATCTTTAGGTAAAGCTTCTCCATGGCCCGATCCGATTTATGGAGCTGATGTACCTGGAAGTTTATTTAAAGATTCTCTTGTATCTGAATCTTCTTGGAATTTAGACAAATTAGACTCTATGCTGCGATATTTACCTCATAATATTCCTGGAGTATCTAGATCAATGCTATATTTTGGATCATGGAGAGCAATGTTTGCATTTCATGTTGAAGATTATAATTTATATTCTATAAATTTTTTACACACTGGAGCTGAAAAATCATGGTACTCTATCCCATTAAACTATAAACAGCGTTTTGAAAATATGGCACAGGCATCTTTTATGGAAGATTATAATGACTGTCGGGAATTTATGAGACATAAAACTAAAATGATTTCACCTAAAAGACTAAAAGAAAATGGTATTGCATTTAATACTGTTGTTCAATGCGCAGGCGAATTTGTTATTACATTTCCAGGTTCTTATCATGCAGGATTTAATCATGGTCTCAATATAGCCGAGGCCACAAATTTTGCCTTTCCTCAATGGTTACCACATGGTAGAAATGCAAAACGATGTGTTTGTAGACCAAATGCTGTAACAATTGATGTTGATTGTCTTGAAGCTAAATATTTGCGAAAACTTTATTCTTACAATTGTATCAATGGCGAAGGTAATATCAATAATATCAGGTCTAATCTTGAAAATGTGGTTGATACCCAAAGAATTCGGTGTATATGTAATAAAATTGAGAATTCGAACGTTACCATTGACGATTTAGTATTATGTAAATCCTGTCGATTGAAATATCATAAAATTTGTGTTGAAAATGCCACGAAACAATCTAGCGTATGTCACATATGTTACGCCCTGGATAATGATATTGAAATACCTGTTTATTTCAACCCTCAAAATAATTGGCAAAGTTTCAGCAAAAATGGCAATTTAAAAGTTTCAAAACAAAAGCGTGCAGTTAAACGAAGGAAACCTAACCAAATTCTTACAGGAGACTTTGTTCGAACCAATTTAAATAATACCAATACAATAGTTGAAGGAATAATCTCTGCAATTGAAGATGGTCTTGGTCGATTGCATATTAAAGGTATGAAAAAGGAACAGGATGTATGGGTTAGTTTAGAAGATTGTAGTCTTATAGAGCTTATAGAGAACCACAGTGTTGTGGAAGCAGATACGTGTGATAAAACAATAAATAATGAAAATGGACGCACATCGGGATCTCATAGTACGAATTATGCCAATGATACAAATAGAACTAATAATAATCATCTTAATAATATGGAATGCGAAAATTTCTCGGTTGACGGTATTCAACATGACCCTGATGATACAAATGATACGAAAAGGATTAAAGTTTCAGATACCATTTCTATTACTGAAAATCTGAATGAAGTGATAGATATCGATTTTGATTTTCTTTCAATTCACCCCGACGTTTTTTTTGAATCACAAAAAATAGTTCTCAAAGAGGATTTAAAGCTTATAGGGAATAAAGAAAATATTCACGAAGAGTATACTAGTTGGATGAAACAAGCATTAATGGATATTGTGGAAATTGAAATTGATGGATCAGAGCATAATATCCAATACCTTCAAAGTATATTAGCCGAGGGAATAATTAAGTGTAAATTCAAGAACACAAGAGGCTTTCTTTCTGTGCTATGCCTCTATGCACAAAGTAAGAGGATTGACTCTATTAGGAAATTAGCAAAAAAATATTTATCTTTACTAGCATACAATTTTACCGAATAATTTCAAATTTTATTTCAGAATATTATGTGTTCAATCAATAATACTGTCGAACCTATAAGCGGCAACATAATATTATCATTATCTTGGGTAAATGCCTCTACTATAGTTGTAATTAATGTTAGTACAATCATTTTGCCTAGTATAAACCAAGTTAACAGCGATTTATTTAACACGAATATTAATAATACCAAAAAACTTAGAATACTGACAAACACAGCACACGACCCTTCTATAGTTCTTTTAGTTTCTTTGCACAATAATACAGAACCAAAGGAACTACCGATAATTGCCCCAAAGGCATCCCCAGTACCAACAGTAACAATACCAATATAAGGAAATAAAATGAGAATGGTACTTCCGTTATATATATTCGGATTAAATAAGTATATTGCATGCGAAATCCATATCGGAAATGCAACACTTAACAGCAGATAAATATGCGATACGATAAATTTATTGTTCTTATCTCGAGAATCGATCAGCATTTCATAATAATAGGAAATATTTGCAGTTACAACAGGAAACAGTGATTTTAAGTATATCCTGCAGAACTCTATAGCAAGAAAACCACATAATGCAACACCAAGTGCTAAAGTTAAAAACGGCTCAGAAGGTCCCTTAATTAATAGTACTGGTGTAAACATAATAACAACAGCAATATGAAATATTTTCCTTATACAAATCTGCTTTATTTTCATAGACAATGATAGTACAGAAATTATTACGCTCAAAACAATACAAAATATCCAATATGTACAAATCCAAACTGATTGAAACTGATTGTTAATCAATTGTTTAATAATCCACAGCATTAAATCACAATCAAGAATGTGAGATATGTAAACATACGTAAGTACTGATATAAAAACTAAAATAGTGACATATATCCCAATATTATTTTGATTTACTTTCGATGTTATAATAAATAATGTCACAAACGATAAAATACCAATTTCAACAACTTTAAATGAACTGGTATTCTCGTTTGTAGGACAGAAATTACAAACTAGATCGTAAATTATCATATTAAATGCAATCAAAAATGCCGATATTTCAAAATTTGAACAGTATTCAAGTGCTTTACTATAACCTAAAATAGTATTAGCAAATAAAAATGTAACAAACCAATGAAAATTAACATCCATCAATTTATCTTGAATTTGAATAAAAAGAATTGAAATCCCAAAAATAAAATTTATGTAATCATATTTTGTTTTTTCACTTCTAAAAAATCCAAATTTGCAAATAAATAAAATTACACTACAAATTATTACAATTTCAATTGAAATCTCATACTTTGTAACTATGGATACTAAAAATAATGGAAGAATACATATTATATAACCTATATAATAATTTTCGTCAACAAAAATGTTATAAAATACAATATATAATACTTGAACCAACACAATATTAAAATGATCATTATGATTTGATATCAACGATACTAGGCACGATGTCAAGACAACTAAACTATTAATAATTTCAACCACTTTCATTAATGACAAAAATATTACGCGGTAGACTCTATTTACCGACTCACTACTATTACTCTATCGCAATAACATGCCCCCACAAGGTTAATTCTTAAATTCCTTGAATCCTTGATTTTGAATTCTGGAAGGATAATCAGATCCTACTCTCCCGAAGATAATTTTCGGAAGATCTTTTCCGAAAGGAGGAGGAAAGGGAGACGCTACTGGTCACCAGCTGGTGTGGAATTGTAGATCTGATGTAAATTGACTAGATTTGGAGGCAAAATGCTACAGATTGCATTATTTATCTACAATTGATCATAAACATTTATCCATCACTAAGTTCTTATGATTAATTTCAACTCCCGCAATCGGCGATTCCTATTCCTGCAGGATGCAGCGATTCCGATTCCTTTTTAAAAAAATTGAAAGCAAAATTTCTAAAAAAAGATAGCTTTAAGGAGAAGATGGTAGAAATAACTACAATTGACCAGTGTACTGATATTTTTAACCAGCATATTATAGATTGTAGGTAAGAACATCATAATCATTATCATTATTGTTATCGTGAAGTTCAAATAACTTATTAATTATTTTAGTACTATTATTACTACCGTAAGTTCCCTAAATTTACATCCTGATAATAATTCAAAAATAGATAATATAATAAGCAAACTTATCTCTATGTTATCAGCATTGAGCACATCATCTAGAGCGTATGTACGATTGATTAATGAATCAGTTCAACGAGAAAATGAAATGAAATCAATGATTCGTCAACTGACACAATTAGTAAAGTTTCAGAAAAATGCATTACTAAATGCAACTACCGAAAAAGTATGCTGTAATGCAAATAAAATTTCTGTTGAACAAAAAGATGCTTCTACCTACGTTAATAATTTTATTGATGATGATTCTGATCCAATCCAATCATGCGAGGAATGTATCCAAAAGACAAATTTACTTGAGGGTATGAAATTACAATTAAATAAGAAAGGACTCGAATATCTTAATTTAAAGAAAGAAGTGAAAAAATTAAAACAAATTATAAATAAATCACAATCTGTTATTGATGCACAAGAAGAGTTTATTAATAATACGTCACGGTTTAGATTAAAGTCATCTAATATAATTCAGTCAGCACACAATTTCCAATTTAATGACGATAATAACAATACTGATGATATTATCAATAATAATGACAATACTGATGATATTATCAATAATAATGACAATAATGATGATGTTATCGATAATAATGACAATAATGATGATGTTATCGATAATGATGAAAATTTCCCAAAACATATGAGGAAGACATCAAAGAGTAAAGATTATTTTTTATTATCTGGTCACAAGAGACCTCCATTGCCTACTGACTATGAAAATAACATTCAATATACTGAGGAGTATATGAATAAACTAAATAGCAACAGTTATACAAACCTAGATTTGATAGATTTAAAATTAAAACATGACAATTACGATAAAATATCAATATCTGCCGAGCAAGACTCTATTGAGCTTAAGAATGCCATTACAGAATGTATCATATCTGATAATAGTGATAATAATGAGACAATATTGTCACATTCTATTGAGCTAAAGAATACTACGACAGAATATATTATATCGAATAATGATATTTCGTCAGAGAATTATGTGAATAAATCTTGGACAAATAATGTCACCAATGTTGATGATTCTTTTACGTTAATCCAGCAATATTATATGCACTAGTAAAAGAAGAAACAACTTAAACCTTTATTTACATTTTGTACAATTTGATATCATTTTGTATTTAATTATCTCATTCTATTTCATTATCTAATAATTTCTGAATAAATTCTTTGTGTGATATTTTATTTGCCATTGAATTTCTAACCTGGATATACAGTGAAGCTTTACCCCAAGATAAATTCATCTCCGATGATTCAACTATATCAAATAATGTAGATGGGATAAATTTTGTAACACTTATAACAATCGAACCAGTTGCTAAATTTTCTGCACAAGAAGCTATTTTTTCCATCATGTCATTTGAAAAACAAGTAGCATTAACAAATATTACATTTCCATAACTCCAATCAATGGCCAAAGCATCTCCTAATTTAAATTGAATATCTATTTCTAATTTTAATTTATTTAAACTTCGAACTTCTCTACTCCATAAATTTTCTTTAATACTATTGCATATCGAGTGTAAATCACTTAATATTTCAATTCCAATACAAATATGAAAATTATGTAATAATGCAGCAGAAAATACACAATTTCCAACACCACAGCCAATATCTATAAAAATACCATTATTTTGCGGGTGAAAGCCATAGTTGTATATTTTAACAAATTGCCTTTGAAATTCTAAAAAATCAACTGCACCATAACCGAGTGAAACTGAATCGTATCCTTCTCGCAACCTTTGTTGATTACTAATAGATTTTGCGATAGCAGATGACATATTATAGTAAAGGCTATAATAAATTGCCGAAGCAATCTCTGGATCGTCAACAACGTTATTAATATCAAGAAGAACTGTTGATTTTGTTTGCTCGACATTTCCATCACGTTCAGATTCTAGTTCCATTTTAAGAACGCTGTCTGCTGCCCCGTTCTACACCTGCCCAAAACAGTTCGGAAAAAATACTTCAGGATAAGGGTAATGTGTACACAGAAGCGTTACGAAATTCACTTTGTGAATCACTCAACCATTTTTCACTTATACCTAGGAGTTTTGACTCTTTCGATCGGAAAAAAATCGATTGGAAAATCGGATTTTTTTTCGGAAAATTTTCCCATTGAAAAGTAAATTGGATTTAGTTTTTCAAGATTGCTGTTGCTTCTCACGTAGTATCCTATCCAAGTCCAACGGTATCCGCTCATACCGTTCTTTTGTAACTGATTGAATAAATTCTTTATTTTGTATTTCCCTGTTTACCAATAATTGGAGGTAACTTCTGCGTAGGATATGTCAAAATTAAAATATAATTTGAAGCAAAAAAAGAAATTAATTCAACCGCCATTAGCTGTGACATTGGCTATAATATTTGGAATGTTTTCCTTACACCAAGTGGCATATCAAACTCACTTTTCAATAAAATATTTATTTTATATAGATGAAATAGCAATGTTCATATTTTATAATCGGTCTAATTTGCAAATTTTATTCCAGCTTGCTTCCTGTGTACATATTTTAGAATCTATACTCGCCATCTATTTAGTAGTAAGTTATCATTACAATTTTAAAGAAATAACTTTTTGGGCTCTACAAACATTAATAATTGGTTATCCTTCGTTAAGATTACTTATATTACAAATTAGAGAAAAATAAAGTTTTGAAGTAACATTCTTCTTTTATAAAAGTAGCGGATTAATGCAAAAATCATTTTCCATCAAGTTTTTTTGCCTTCGATGTATCAACTTTAATGCATGATACAGCAGCCATTATTACCTCTGGGAGTTCATTTTCTTCGTTGCCTTGAAGACATAAACCCATATCAACTACAATATTTTTAGCATAAGTAATAGCTAAACCACAAACATTACGAGCAATTGAAGATGATGCAACATCTACATCTAATTCAAAGTAATTATCGCCTTTATAGTAATATTGTTTTAGTTTGTTTCCTAATAAGGTTGGCGTATCCTTTACTGCAGTCTTTATTAACCAATTACCGTCAATAATCTTAGGAATCAATTTAAATCTATTATTTCTAAATTCGTCATCATTACCGTCAAAAAATGGTTTTGCAATACGACCAAATTCTGTATCAGCTTCAATTAAAGATCTATTTCCCTCAAAATATGCAACAAATGATAAATTAGGGGGACCTGGGACCATAATATTTAAAACAAATACCCAAGTTTTATCACCTCGAGCTAAAGCTTGATGTACACGATTTTTAGGATGAGCAGCAATATTAAATGCGGTCTCAACAACTTCAAATAAATCTACAGCAATTAATTTGAACAGAGATGGTGCCGATGGTGCTTTGATATTATCTGTTTTATAAGTAGGACCACGGATTTTAAATGTACAAGCATCTGGTTCATCCCATGTATCTGGTGACAAGGTTGGAGGTGGAGTCATAGCTAATGATTCAGTAGTGGCATTCTCCAAAGATGCATTCTCTACAGATTTAACCTTATCGGAAGTACCTAACGATCTTTGCTGTTGACGCTTTTCTGTTATAGGATCGAATTGTGCCTTAACAAATCTTTCCGAGTCTGCAGTATCTCGAATATCATACAAGTGTAATAATAACTGTTGTAACATATTATATTGATAGTCAAATTTCTGCCAAATCCAGCCCCTAGGATCCATTTCAGCTATAAAAGTCAACATACATTCCGTCTGTTCTTCATCATACACATCATCCTTAGGAGGTGTAATAATATATGCACCGTGTAAAGTAGCTCTAACAAAACCATAAACAATTGGACAAGAATGATGAAATGTAGAGTCTAATGTTATAGCATAACTTCCATCAGCATTATGCTTCCAATGGCGAATAAGGCAAAAATCACGTGGTGAAGTCCAGGTAGGCCACAAATATAAAGCATCTAGCTGCATATGGATGATATCCGTATAATTATCTATCGTTTCTACCACCGTCATATTTTTTATCGTACCAGTACGACAAGAAGCAGGTAAATTCATAATTGTCAAAAACACATCTGATGCAGAGGCATTTACACTTAGGTTTACACGAGCACATGGTGGTAAGTTGAAACGACTTAATCGACTACCATCGACATGATTATATAGATTATTAGAATCATCAAGTGTGTACATGTGCTCATAAATACGCAAACCTTCGAATACTGTCTTCATTTTCCATTTAGATGATCTGATCCATTCTTCGACTTCTTGCAATCGCACTTCGGGTGGTGGTGCATGTCTACGAGATGATATCGAAAGTCTATGACCATTTGGTAAATTTGGCATATCTAATAGATTATCTCCTATTTCTTGAATTTGTGATTCAATAGCATGGACCCACATCTCAGCTTCATGATAAGAATCACAAGCAAGTAAAATATACCGCTCTGAATCACCTAAAACTTGATTAAGAGCTAAAGTGCTGCCTCCAGCAGCAGCGCCTAAAGCAACTACTACCATACCTGCTATGAGGCCAATACCTGAAGTCAAAGCGCCAACTACTACTCCTCCTATAGTTACAGCGGCAACTTTCCCACCTTATAAGTAAAGAATAAATTAAAAATAATAATGAAAAATAGATATAGAAACCGAATACCTGTAGACATAGAGTCTTTTGATTCGTGCTTTTTCTTTTTCTCTAGTGGATATTTTTTAGTCTTACTAAACGTGTTGTCATTATTTGGCACATCTTTGGTATTATCTTTATAATAATTATTATCACCATTATTATTATTATTATTATTATTATTACTATTGTTGTTACTTGTTTTATCTACAATCTCATTATTTGATTTTACAGGTTGATTCGCACTATCTAATTCTTTATTTAAATTTGTATCATCATCTGCAGGCCAAGTTATTCTAAAAATGAACTGCTTTCTTTTTGTATCATTATCTTTATCCGATCTTATTTCAGAAACTTTACATGCTGAATGTAATTGAAAAATACCTTTATGTTCCTATACAGTTTAAAATAAATGATAAGTGATAAATCAAGAAAAAATAAATTATTTTTTATCAAATTACCGAGTAATAATCTGATCCAGTGGCTTTCAAATAATAATAAAGTACTGGACCCCTTAAAATAAAATATCTTTCACTCCAAACATTAACCTTTGAAGTTTTCTTTCTCATTAATCCTTCTTTTACAACATGCATATTTCAGATTTCTTTGTCCAAACTGACGACAATTTTCGGCTTAGCACCTCTTAATGTTAGTCAACCAAAGAATTTCAGCAAGAGAGTACAGTGACAGTATTGTACTCAGTTACAGGTTTTTCTATGATATCCCAGGTACCCACAACAGTTCCGGAATCCCAGTGCCTCAGTCCGGATTCAGAACTCAGAGTAATTCTAAAGAAATTATACCAAATTTTATTAAGGTTAAGGTTTTCAATTATAAGTATTAATTTTGCTAATGTACTTTCTTTTTGAATGGACCGTAATGCTCAAAGCAATATTCAATACCTGAAATAAATGAGTTAAATGAATGTAACAAAATAAAGGAATACTATAGCACTTACCATGCTCAATTGGTTCATCGAGATATAATGGCAACAATGGAATAACACTTAATCCAACAATTGAAGGACCCCATTTCGTGAATCGTTTTATACGATTAAAATATTTCTTTGAAAGATCTACCGCGGTATGTATAATAGCAAATGGCACTAATACCGATGCCAAAGCTTGAAATGTCGACCTTTCTACAATTAATTGTGTCATTGACATATGATGACCTTTTTCAGTTATATAGTTCCTTTTATGTAATTTATGAGCTTCCCAACCAACGTCAACAAAACAATATCCTATTGCTATACCATAACTAGCATTAACAGCTGTTTTAGAAACGACGGGTCTTAATGCTTCGCCAAAATCACTCGTAAATGCTAAATACCGAAACATTCTTGTGAGAAGTGCTGTATATCCAGCAACACGAAGATAAGAATCTGTTGTCTTTATCTCTTTTACTAGCTCATGTAATTCTTTTGCATCAATATTTCCATCTTTATTAGAATCGAATTTTGCTAATATTTTTGCTACTTCAGGATCCACACTCTCTATACTCTTGTTCTTATACTGTTTAATGATTTCATCAAGTTCATCGTCCGACAATTTATTGTCACGATCCTTATCATAATGATTAAGCAGCACTTTTAAATCATCATCATTCAATCGTCTTTGAGAGCCCCCTTCTTTACTCCCTTCTGTAGACATTCAAACGATACACAATGTTCTAACAATAGTTACACTTATTTGATGTCCTCTGGTACAGAGTCTCTGTAATAGAGAGGTACAATACCGTACTGTTATTAAAAAACAGTATGAACCGGTTTTCAAGTTGATCAAAATTATGCGATAATCAATTATGCGATAATCAAAAATAATGAATTATAAAGACAAGGAACAAATTAATTTTGTCTTTGAAAAGGATTTGTAAATCTATATCATTTTATTTTACCATATGATTGAAATAAATTGACAACAAATTGACAAATTGCGGAACCGGAATTCCACAAAAAAAAAAGGTAATAATTCTATTGAAATTACTTCGCTGAAAAGTGTAAATTCTCCAGAGGAAGAATCATCTATACTGCCGTTTATATGATTCATTAATTACGAAATAAATATAAAATGGATAATAATAGAATTTCTGAGTCTCCAGGTTCTGCCCAAGTAGCTGTTAGAAAAAGGAAGGGTACAAAGGATTCTGACGTTAAATCTTTAGACAATGAAATAGAAGAACAATTGAAGATAAATAGCGTTAAACAAGGATTAAATGCGTTAAATCCTTATTTAACAAAAAAAATTGCTGAAAGGCAAACTGAACTTTTTATTTTAGAAATTTCTTTCTTAGGAACAAGTGAATTTAAATACTCTAATATTCGAGAGCTTTATACTTATATTCGTCAAGAGGCTGAAAAATTTGATAAAATAGAAATTGGTTCATCAAATCATAGCAGAGGAGCTAAATTTGCTGTTTCTAGTATACAACAGAGAGATGTACGAAGACTTGATTTTCAATGTAATTTACAAGATGAAGCTATTGTTATTGTTCGTAAACATGTAGTCTTGATAGCATTTGATCCTTTAAGAGTAGTAATTATGGCTGATAGAATTATATTAATTATACCAGATGGAGCAGATTCATTACTAAATTTAATTCAAGAATCGATGAAAGCTTGGGTTTTAGGTAATAATGATAAAAATAACGAAGTAGGTTTGCCATTCGAAAGTCATGCATATGAAGCTATTATTGCAACTGTATTAGCATTACAAAATCAAGAGTATGATATAATCCATGACAGAATTCAGCGAATATTAAATGAATATAAAAGTACATCAACTATGCCTATAGATACTCAGGAAACAATGCGACTTTACAAAAATAAAGTTATAAGTCAAACAGCTAAAGTTCGTGCTTTTAGAAACTCATTAAGTGCATTATTAGAAAATGAAGAAGATTTGGCATTAATGAACTTAACAAAATTAAAAATTACACCATCATTGTATGATGTACCATTATCAACTGCATTATTAGATACTCACGAAGAGATCGAAGTATTACTTGAGTCATACTTATCAGATTACACCACACTGGAAACAAAATTAAGTGTTCTACAGATGCAAATACAAAACGCCGAAGAATTATTACAACTGCGATTAGATACAAGCCGAAATCAAATATTAGTCGTTGAAATGATTATATCAGTGATAACATGCAGTTTAAGCTTCGGATCATTTATTGGTTCGATGTTTGGAATGAATTTGCCCACAAAGTTGTATTATGGCGATGAGACCCCATTTAAAGTAACCTTTATTCTCACGGTATTACTTATGTTTTTCGGCGCTATCTTTACCATTTTGTACTTTCAATATGCTGGAATCATCCCATCCAAGTATTGAATTTGATTTTTGCTGTACTTTAGTTGTACTTGTTGTATCTGTATATTTAAAATTTATTCAATAGGAAGAGGGGATTTTCCCTCGGCGAAATTCGCCGAATTTTCCAAGTTCCAAAACTGGACCAAGTATACTGGTACACTTGTGTTGAGATTAATCAATTCCTTTATTCATTAAGCACACCAAGTTAAAGTATTGTATTACAGATCATGAATTTATTGTTTTTGTTTATTTTACATCTATTCAACATCATTAACAGTTTCGCATTATATACACATATCTTACATAAACCACATAAAATTGTTTTAGCTGTCGTTAATAGCGCTAACGAAAATGCTAGCATTATGGATTCTCCCACCCTTAATTCATCTATGAATGATATAGGGTCCGTGGTCCAGGAATTGATATCATTATGTTCATATAATTCATTAAATATATTCAATTCTGAGGAGAATGTTAAAATTGAATCACTTATTAATTTTTTAGAATCAAAATTTTCTCCTATAATGACTACACCCTTTTTAAATTTAGCACTAAGTGGTGAATGGAATTTATTGTATTCTAATACAGCAACAAAAACAGAGTACAAAAATTTAGAATTGAATATTACACAAGTATTGACACCTTTAACATCAGATTCATTTAATGGTAGTTTAGTCAATAAAATAGTATGGAGATTAAAAAATTCAGTAGATTTTATAATAGGTACAGGAGATTTTATTGTAAAAAGTAACTATACAGTTACACCAAAAGGAAGTTTAGAAGTTAGACTATATGAGCATATTTTAAAACCAGTTATCGTTCCAGATGATATTGAAGCATTAGTAGTATCAATTCAGCGTAGTGTTCCTATTGAGCTCTTTGATCCTGATGAAACAATATTTTATAATACATATGTTGATCCCAAACTTAGAATTACTAGAGTAGTAGGAAGTAAATGGAGTAAAGTAAATATATTCATCAAGAGTTAAATAAATACATGTAACTAATACACTTATTTTGCCAAAGTACCCATAAATTTATCTTTCTCATCTTTAGTTTGGAATCTACCATGACCATATTTAGATGAAGTATCAATGAATCTAAGGTTAAGAGGCTCCATGTGAGAACGACGAGTTGGAGGAAGTAATGCTTTACGTAATGTGACACAACGCTTTTTGGCTCCAGCAATACATCCTTTAAGCATAATCCAATCTTCATTGATTTCACCGTAATGAGGAAATCCTCCTAGAGGAGTAATACCTTTTTCGGTAAGATCGGCTTCAGTAGAGGCAGAGTTACTTACACCCTTCTTACCGATGCGTAAAATTCTTTTGCCAATTTCAGTACGATGAAAATAACCTAACTGACCAGCACGAGCAACAGTAGCTTTCACACGAGCTGGATGCCATGCACCGATACAAGCAACTTTACGTAAACCACGATGGGTTTTACGAGGTAAACGAGTTACTCCCCAACGACTTACAACACCATTATATCCACGACCACGTGTCACACCGCATACATCGATGGTTTCACCTTCAGCAAAAACTTTTGTGATATCGATTTCTTGCTCAAATAATGATTTTGCAAAATCAACTTTCTTAGAAACATCACCACCGTTTACTTGTACTTCAAGTAAATTAGCTACTTTTTGACGAATACCAATTTTACCAATTTGAGTGTGAATTAAAACTCTAACAACGGCACATTCTTTTTTAATCAAATCAAATTTACTATTAATAGTAGCTGGATCTTTAGCAGCTTTGGCAGCGTATTTGGTGAAGGCCTTCTTCTTTGAGTTATACCAATTCTTGTAAAAACGACGTTTTAGTTCATCAGAAAGGTGTGTGGCCCATACGGTAGTTTTAGCACGTAAGCCATTGGCAGTAGCAACATATCCAACAACACCAACAGCAACCATTGGAGGAGTCTCTAATATTGTTACAGCTTCAACAGCTTCTTTCTTGTGAAGTTTTGATCCAGGACGATCAATTTCACGAACAACATGAGTCATACCAGCCTACAATAATTGATGATTAGTGATTATACAAAAAAGTATATCGTATTTTATTGTATTTACCTTATATCCCATAAATCCAGTTAAATGACAAGGAGCACTTGCATTATCTTTTGGAAATGATCTTATTCTACCGTGATGATGCTTTGTGCGCTTCTTAGGCAAGTATTGGAGGGATCCATGGCGAGGAGCTTCGTATTTTCTGTGCGACATATTCTCTCTTTTTTATTTTGTTTGGTGGATGGGAATTTTGTGGCTCCCAAAATTTCCAAATACAGGCCCTCAGGGCTACGAAAAGAACAAAATTGGACGCTACTTTGGTGCGCTACGCTACTCAATAATCTTTAATACTTACAATGGCATTCTAAGTGGCTGTATGGGCCTAGAGAACTATAATGGTCTGACCATTTAGACTTTAAGGATATTGTTAGTTAAATAAATTGTATTTATTATTTTAGAATAAGAACTTTTACAGGTGTAATACCATTTTTTAGTTTTCAAAATTAAAAAACTACTACTTTTCTTCTTTTCAAAACTTTTTCATATTCCCGGTGTTCCGTGTTCAGATTAATTTTTAAAAAAAACTGTTGTCATAAATTAAAAATCATGAATGTTGATAATCCAGTAATGCTGTCCAAGGTTCTAGGCATGGCCGAATCAGGTCAATTAGCCGAGGAAATTGGAAAGACATTGGCAGAGGAAAATTATTTGCATGATTTAGAAAAATTAGGTGAATATGAAAGTGACAAAATAGAATATTTTCCCAATGAAATTAAATTAATTGCACAAGCACTTTGTTTTCGGGTCGGTAACTTCGACGATATGAAGATAATTCATAAGGTATTAAATGCTGCATATTTTATTGAAATTAAAAGTATATCGGATGAAACAAAACAAGAAGTATTTCGAAATGATACTGAAGCAGTTACCTATAATTTTATAGAGAGTTTATTTGATGACAAATCTTTGAAATGGTTAGTTGTAGAGGCCCCCAATGGTCATGGAATTGAAAATGATGGTGTTATGCTTGGAGCTTGTTGTTACAGTGTCGATGGTTTATCAAAACGCAATGGAGATGTTGAAGGATTGTTAGGCTCAATAAGAATGTTTGGAATACTACCTAGATATCACGGCCTTTGTATCGGTTTAAGATTACTTCAGAGGGTTGAACTTGAAATGCGCAAAGCTAAATGTGTGCGGAGCATGGTCTCTATACCTAGTCCACGAATAACCATGCAAAATTGGATTCAAAGACGAGGGTATATTAGAGGTGGTTCAATTAGTTATCCATCAAATCATTTAAAGCACAATACTATTCACGACAATATAGATTTAATAATATTTTTGCGCTCGTTAAATGACGTTTCACTAGAAGCTGACGGAAAAGATGATGGACCTACTAAAATTTTAATAACTAAAGTTAATGGTACTGATATTTCAAATGAAGCATTCGACAATAATAAGTTAAATGATGACATATCTCAAATAATTTCACCTCAAATAACTGTATTACCAAATACAACCGGTAAAGTGAATTTGCCGCCACATTGGCGACTTGCTGCTAATGTCTTAAATCAGAATATTTTACCTGTTGATTGAATATAATTTTATTTTATTTGTACCTTTTGTATTTAATGTGCAATGAATGATCCCAAAAGAATATTCCTAAATAATATGGTATTGCCGGACCTGGATCTGAATTTTGTTGAAAGAAACCAAACCTCTACGGTTTGGTTATGTCGGATGAAATGGAAGCAACAAGATCTGAAATTCAAAGAACTGATTCAGAAGGTGACATTTCAGCCCAAATTAACTTGACTCCTAATACAAATGCTAGTAAAGTTTCGGATAAAAATAATGAGCGGTCAAAAGTAACTAAAATAAATGTATCAAAACTAGGAAGGAATGATTTTTATTTTGGTGCAACATTAGGCGAAGGAGCTTATGCAAGAGTTGTTCACGCAAAGATGAAACCGACTATTCAGGGTCTTGAGACATCTCAGCAGGTGCTTTCATTTAATATCTTATTTATTTCAAGCGTAATTTATCTTTAAAAATGTAATAGGAGTATGCAATTAAAATTATGGAAAAAGCACATATTATCAAAGAAGACAAAGTAAAGTATGTGATGATGGAAAGAAAGATTTTGCATGGTGTCACTCACCCATTTATTATTAAAATGTATTTTTCATTTCAAGATACTCGATATTTATATATGTGTATGGATTTAGCACCAGGTGGTGAACTTTTACAATTAATTTTAAATGAAAAAGAAAAGAACGAAGCGAAAGGTATTTATGATGTTGCATGTGATCGTACTATCACAACATTTTATATTGCTGAAATTATTGAAGCATTATGTTATTTACATTCAAAAAAGATAATACATAGAGATTTGAAACCAGAAAATATCATAATTTCAGATAATGGGCATATAAAGTTAGCTGATTTTGGTACTGCATTTAATGGCGACGATGAAGAAAGTTCAACGTTGGAGAAATTTGTAGGTACTGCAGAGTATGTAACTCCAGAATTATTAAATTGTGGTAGTGATGAAGATACTATACTTCATAATGTTGAAACTTTCATTGATAATGATGAAGACGAAAGAGATGACGTACCTGTAACTAAAGCTTGTGATCTATGGGCTCTAGGCTGTATCGTTTATCAAATGTTAGTAGGAAAGACTCCTTTCCGAGCTACAACGGAATATTTAATTTTTGAAAACATCAAAAATTATGCTAAAGGTTTAAATCCAATTATTTACCATTCATGCTTAGAAGGCACCCCAAAATCTTTAATTGAGTCGCTTCTTACGCGAATTCCTGGTGAAAGGTTGGGCGCTGGTGATGATGATGGACCATATGGTTATAATAATTTAAAATCACATGAATTTTTTACGGAAATTAAATGGGATGAACTTGTAAGTACAAAATCGCCACATATTCCAGATCCATCAAATTTTCCTAAAAGTATAGGAATGTATGACGGTGCGTCAGATGAGTGGGAAATTGAAGGAGAGGCAACTCCTATTACAACTGGTGGTCGTAAAAACTCCGACGAAATTCCAGTTATAGCCGAAACTAGTAGTGACAAACCAAATGAAAACAAATGGTCCAAATTTTTGAATAAAGGAGAGATTCAAATTTTTACTGGTCTAGTTTGGAAACGGCGAGGTATCTTTAGCAAGAAAAGACAACTTATTCTTACAAGCACCCCTAGATTAATATATGTAGACCCTGATACAATGGAATTAAAAGGAGAAATTCCTTGGACGGAAGAAAAAACGGTTAAATGCACAGTAATTACTAATATATCTTTTGACATATTTTGCAGTGTATCCGGTCGCTCATATCATATAACTGATTCTGGGGATGCGGGCGCTGCTATGTGGGTTGACTTAATCAATGCCATGGTAATAAAACAAAAAAATAAAGAAAAGCTTACTTCAGAAGATTAAAATAAAGTGATATATTAAATTGTCCTAATTGTACAATAATTGAAAAAATGATATGAATAAATACAATACACAAAACATAACATATACATTACTTTTTTGATCTCGTTAATTTTTTTTCGCAAATATTGCATTTTGAATCGATGATTGATTGTTTGGTTGACATACATTATATTTTTTTTTCCTTTCAGCCATATCAATCATAATAGAACTCCATTTAGTAAAATCACAGTAATAACCAATTATATCTATTATTTCATTTGCTTCACCTTTAAGTGTATTGCTCTCTTTCATTA
>JACCDO010801086.1_pt1 | contig 31670 bp, 16 predicted proteins | sample 7446101 | NCBI WGS metagenome assembly JACCDO01 (sample SAMN15323440, study PRJNA562643) | freshwater metagenome | isolation source: river surface water | place: USA:Blue River Watershed | collected 2017-08-16
CCCACAAACAAGTTGCTGTTAAAAGAAACATCATTGGCAACACGCAGTTTTCCACCAAAGGAAGCATCTCTGCCAACAAACAAGTTGCTGTTTAATGAGGCATCACCGACAACATACAATTTGGAACCAAGCGAAACATCTCTGCCAACAAATAAATTGCTGTTTAATGAAGCATCACCGACAACATACAACTTAGAACCAAGCGAAACATCACTACCCACAAACAGTTTGCTGTTTGCAGATATGTCCGACCGAGCAACCATTAATCCAATAGAAGTAGTTGTTCCACCAATTGCAATATTACTGTTAAGAGAGGCATCGCCGACAACATACAACTTAGAACCAAGCGAAACATCCCTACCAACAAACAAGTTGCTGTTTAATGAGGAATCGCCGATAACACGCAGTCTTCCACCAAGAGAAATATCATTGCCAACAAACAAGTTGCTGTTTAATGAGGTGTCGCCGACAACACGCAGTTTTCCACCAAAGGAAGCATCTCTGCCAACAAACAAGTTGCTGTTAAAAGAAACATCATTGACAACATACAACTTGGAACCAAAGGAAGCATCTCTGCCAACAAACAAGTTGCTGTTAAAAGAAACATCATTGACAACACGCAGTTTTCCGCCGAGCGAAACATCTCTGCCAACAAACAAGTTACTGTTTAATGAAGCATCACCAACAACATACAATTTGGAACCAAGAGATACATCCGAACCAACAAACAAATCATTGTTAAAAGAAACATCGCCGACAACATACAACTTAGAACTAAGTGATACATCCGAACCCACAAACAATTTGCTGTTTAATAAGGCATCGCCGACAACATACAACTTGGAACCAAATGAAACATCTCTGCCAACAAACAAGTTGCTGTTTAATGAAGCGTCGCCGACAACATATAACTTAGAACCAAATGAAACATCCCTGCCAACAAACAAGTTGCTATTCAATGAGGCATCACCGGCAACACGGAGTTTTCCGCCAAGAGACACATCACTGCCAACAAACAAATTGCTGTTTAATGAGGCATCACCGGCAACACGGAGTTTTCCGCCAAAAGAAACATCTCTGCCAACAAACAAATTGCTGTTTAATGAGGCATCACCAACAACATACAACTTAGAACCAAGCGAAACATCTCTGCCAACAAACAAGTTGCTGTTTAATGAAGCATCACCAACAACATACAATTTGGCGTTCAAAGAGGCATCCGAAGAAACCAACAATTTGCCACCAAGGGAAGTCTCCGATGCAACATACAACTTCGAACTAAGTGAAACATCACCGCCAACGAACAATTTATTATTAAGAGATGCATCACTTAAAATAGTTGTCTTTGAACTGGAATTAGATAATGTCACTGTTCCATCAATAGCAGTTACACCACCACTGTATGAATATGGCGCCAAACGGGTTTTAAGTTCATTCACAGAAACATCAGTTCTATCAACACGAGTCTTTGTCACAATAGTATCATCAGTCACATCGCCCGGATTCTTAATTGCCCAAGCATTAGAACCCGACTGTATCTTAATGTAAGCAGCAACAGAACCACCAGATTCAACTTCAATGCCAGTTCCGACTGCAGAAACACCATTTCTATTAATAAGAATTGTGCTATCATTTACTGCCAAATTATCAGATGTGATGTAATTGACAGAACCATCAATGTATACAGTTGAAGAACTAGAACCAATATGAATTGTTGAACCAGGGTTGCCAATTGTAATCGAATCAGAATCAATGTTTGTGATATTTTTAAGTCTTCCAACAAAGAGATTTGAATTGATAGAAACATCGCCAGTGACAAATAATTTGCCTCCTAGAGATACATCCCTGCCAACAAATAAATTGCTGTTTAATGAGGCGTCGCCGACAACACGGAGTTTTCCGCCAAGTGAAACATCCGAACCAACAAACAATTTACCATTCATAGAAACATCAGAACGATTAATCATTGTTCCCACAAGTGTGGTTGTTCCGCCAATTGCAACATTGCTGTTAAGAGAAACATCTCCAACCACATACAACTTAGAACCAAGCGAAACATCTCTGCCAACAAATAAATTGCTGTTGAGAGAAGCGTCGCCGACCACATATAATTTGGCACCAAGAGACACATCCTTTCCAACAAATAAATTGCTGTTAAGAGAAGCATCACCGACAACATACAATTTAGACCCAAGAGAAACATCCGAACCCACAAATAATTTACTATTCATAGAAACATCCGAACGATTAATCATTGTTCCCACAAGTGTGGTTGTTCCGCCAATTGCAATATTGCTGTTTAATGAGGCATCGCCGACCACATACAACTTAGACCCAAGAGAGACATCCCTGCCAACAAACAAGTTGCTGTTAAGAGAAGCATCGCCGACAACATACAACTTAGACCCAAATGAAACATCCCTACCAACAAACAAGTTGCTGTTTAAAGAGACATCATTGGCAACACGCAGTTTTCCGCCAAATGAAACATCCCTGCCAACAAACAAGTTGCTGTTAAGAGAAGCATCACCAACAACATACAATTTGGCGTTCAGCGAAGCGTCCGAAGAAACCAGCAATTTGCCACCAAGAGAAACATCCGAGGCAACATACAACTTAGATCCAAGAGAAACATCCCTGCCAACAAACAAGTTACTGTTTAATGAAGCATCTCCGACAACATACAATTTGGAACCAAGAGAGACATCCGACCCAACAAATAAATCACTGTTAAGAGAAACATCACCGACAACATACAACTTAGATCCAAGAGAAACATCCTTTCCAACAAATAAATTGCTGTTAAGAGAAGCGTCGCCGACAACATACAACTTAGAACCAAGCGAAACATCCTTGCCGACAAACAAGTTGCTGTTGAGAGAAGCATCGCCAACAACATACAATTTGGCGTTCAACGAGGTATCCGAAGAAACCAATAATTTGCCACCAAGAGAGGCATCCGATGCAACATACAACTTAGAACCAAGTGAAACATCTCTGCCAACAAACAAGTTGCTGTTGAGAGAAGCATCACCAACAACATACAATTTGGAACCAAAAGAAACATCTCTGCCAACAAACAAGTTGCTATTAAGAGAAGCATCACCGACCACATACAATTTGGCACTAAGAGAAGCATCCGAACCCACAAACAATTTGCTATTAAAAGAAACATCGCTGACAACACGCAGTTTTCCACCAAATGAAACATCATTGCCAACAAATAAATTGCTGTTTAATGAGGCGTCGCCGACCACATACAACTTAGACCCAAATGAAACATCCCTGCCAACAAATAAATTGCTGTTTAATGAGGCGTCGCCAACCACATACAACTTGGACCCAAGAGAGACATCCGAACCTACAAACAATTTACTATTCATAGAAACATCCGAACGATTAATCATTGTTCCCACAAGTGTAGTTGTTCCGCCAATTGCAATATTGCTGTTCAATGAGGCGTCGCCGATCACATACAACTTGGACCCAAGAGAGACATCTCTGCCAACAAACAAGTTGCTGTTAAGAGAAGCATCACCGACAACATACAACTTGGAACCAAGAGAGACATCCCTGCCAACAAACAAGTTGCTGTTAAGAGAAGCATCACCGACAACATACAACTTAGACCCAAATGAAACATCCCTGCCCACAAACAAGTTGCTGTTAAGAGAAACATCATTTGCAACACGCAGTTTTCCACCAAATGAAACATCCCTGCCAACAAACAAGTTGCTGTTTAATGAGGCATCTCCAACAACATACAATTTGGAACCAAGCGAAACATCCCTGCCAACAAACAAGTTGCTGTTTAATGAGGCATCACCAACAACATACAATTTGGAACCAAGCGAAACATCCCTACCAACAAACAAGTTGCTATTAAAAGAGACATCATTGGCAACACGCAGTCTTCCACCAAATGAAGCATCACTACCAACAAACAATTTACTATTCATAGACACATCACCGGCAACAGTAAGCGCACTTGCCATAGAAACATCATACACAAATTTATCAGCAATTTCAGATGAATAATTTCTTGAAACAGTAATGCCACCGCTAGTGGCACAAGCAACAACGCGAGCATCTGCACTCATAGCAATTCTGCGCCATTGTCTAGATGTGCCCTGTGATTGCCAAGTTTGACCATAGTTGTCGGAATAATACAAGTTTCCAGTTCCACCCGATGAAATAATTTGATATTTACCAGTTGATGACACAGCAGACGATGAGTTGGTTGCAACATATGTAATTGACGAATTGACCACAGGAAAGGTTCTTCCATAATCAGATGACAACAACAATTTATCACTAACACCATCATTTGCCAAAATCAATATGTATTGGCAAGAATATGATGATGATAAATGATAAATGGTTGAGTATGTAGTTCCAAAATCGGATATTAAACTCCAATGATCACCGAAATCAGTAGAAATACATAATTCACCAGTTGTATTAGCAATCAATTGAATTTGTCCAGAACCAGACATTGCAGTATATCTGTATGTACTGGATGATGCACCAATGGCACCACTGATTTTGGATGTGAAATCGGTCCAATTTACACCATAATCAGATGAAAACCATATAGCAGTTGAGGTGCTTCCTCTGGCAGTTAAAACATATTTGCCGGTGCTGGAAATAGATAATCCATAACCAAATTTTGAAGTAGATGACCAACTTTGACCATAATCAGCACTTCTATATATCAATGACGATCCGCTGTTAGTTCCGCCGATATATTGATATTTGCCGCTTGCTGAGATGACAACATAATCAGGAAGAGTCATTGTTGTAGCAATAGTTGTCCAAGTTCTTCCAAAGTCAGATGATACATACGGTTGAACTGAGGTGGTTTTTCCAATAGCAGTGATATATTTACCATCAGACGACATTCCAACAGCAGTGTATGTTGTAGTAGCATCAACTACAGGAATATTACTAATGTAATTTTCATATGTTCCTGTGGATAATACCGCAATAGCACCATCAATTACTTCATCATTCTGTTTGACACCGCCAGTTGCATCCATTCTGGCATTTAATAATATATCTCCAGCAACATATAAGTTACTTCCTAGAGACACATCGCCACCAACAAACAATTTGCTGTTAAGAGAAGCATCGCCGACTAAATATAATTTCGATCCAAGAGAGGCATCCGAACCCACAAATAATTTACTGTTTAATGAGGCGTCACCGACTACATACAACTTAGATCCAAGAGAAACATCCGAACCCACAAATAATTTGCTGTTAAGAGAAGAATCTCCAACAACATACAATTTGCTACCTAGAGAGACATCCCTGCCAACAAACAAGTTGCTGTTAAGAGAAGCGTCACCAACAACACGAAGTTTTCCTCCAAACGAGGCATCCGAACCAACAAACAATTTGCTGTTAAAAGAAGCATCACCGACAACATACAATTTGCTACCGAGAGAGACATCTCTGCCAACAAACAAGTTGCTGTTAAGAGAAGCATCGCCGACCACATACAATTTGGCGCCGAGAGAGGCATCCGAACCAACAAACAATTTACTGTTTAATGAAGCATCGCCGACCACATACAATTTGGCACCGAGAGAGGCATCCGAACCAACAAATAATTTGCTACTAAGAGAAGCATCTGATGCAACATATAATTTGGCACCAAGAGAGACATCCGAACCCACAAACAATTTGCTGTTAAGAGAAGCATCGCCGACCACATACAACTTCGATCCAAGAGAGGCATCTGAACCCACAAACAATTTACTGTTAAGAGAGGCGTCGCCGACCACATACAATTTGGAACCAAATGAAACATCCGAACCCACAAACAATTTGCCATTAAGAGAAGTATCAGAACGATTAATCATTGTTCCAACGTGTGTTGTAGTTCCGCCAATTGCAACATTGCTGTTAAGAGAAGCATCTCCGACCACATACAACTTAGATCCAAGAGAAGCATCCGATCCAACAAACAATTTACTGTTAAGAGAAGCGTCACCAACAACATACAACTTAGATCCAAGTGAAACATCCTTACCAACAAACAAGTTGCTATTAAGAGATGCATCGCCGACAACATACAATTTGGCGTTCAGCGAGGCGTCCGAAGAAACCAGCAATTTGCCACCAAGAGAAGCATCTGAGGCAACATACAACTTAGATCCAAGAGAAACATCCGAACCCACAAATAATTTGCTGTTAAGAGAGGCATCGCCAACAACATACAACTTGGATCCAAGAGAAACATCCCTGCCAACAAACAAGTTGCTATTTAATGAGGCGTCGCCAATAACATACAACTTAGATCCGAGGGACGCATCGCCACCCACAAACAATTTACTGTTAAGAGAGGCGTCACCAACAACATACAACTTAGACCCAAGAGAGACATCCCTGCCAACAAATAAGTTGCTGTTAAGAGAAGCATCACCGACAACACGCAGTTTTCCACCAAGTGAAACATCTGAACCCACAAATAATTTACTGTTTAATGAGGCGTCTCCGACAACATACAACTTAGACCCAAGAGAGGCATCCGAACCCACAAATAATTTGCTGTTCAACGAGGCATCACCGACAACATACAACTTGGAACCAAGAGAGGCATCCGAACCCACAAATAATTTGTTGTTTAATGAGGCATCACCATCAACAAAGAGTTTGGCGTTCAAAGAGGCATCCGAAGAAACCAACAATTTGCCACCAAGAGAAGCATCCGATGCAACATACAATTTGCCACCAAGAGAAGCATCCTTTCCAACAAATAAATTGCTGTTAAGAGAAACATCATTGGCAACACGCAGTTTTCCACTAAAAGATGCATCACCCCCCACAAATAATTCACCATTGAAAGAAGCATCGCTCAAAATAGTTGTGATTGAACTGGAATTGGATAATGTCACCGTTCCGTCAATGGTAGTTACACCACCACTGTATGAATATGGCGCCAAACGAGTTTTCAATTCATTGACAGAAACATCGGTTCTATCAACACGCGTTGCTGTCACAACAGTATCATCAGATACATCATCTGGGTTCTTAATTGCCCATTTGTTTTGAGGATTGAGTTTCATATAAGCAACCACGCTTCCATTGTTTTCAATTTCAATACCTGAACCGGCAGAAATTACACCACCCTTATTGAGACGAATTAAATTGTCAGAAATATCCAAATTGGCAACATTCAGATGTGTGATAGAACCAGTTACAGAGAATGTATCGGCAACGATATCACTAACATACAATTTCTTACCGATGATAAGATTTCCACCGACAGACAAGTTGGCATTCATAGAAGAATCCGAGACAACATACAATTTGGACCCGATGGACACATCACTGCCGACAAACAATTTGCTGTTTAATGAAGCATCGCCAACAACATACAACTTAGAACCAAGTGATGCATCGCCACCCACAAACAATTTGCTGTTAAATGAGGCGTCGCCGACCACACGCAGTTTTCCGCCAAGAGAAGTATCCGAACCAACAAACAATTTGCTGTTGAGAGAAGCATCGCCAACAACATATAACTTAGAACCGAGAGATACATCGCTGCCAACAAATAATTTGCCATTAAGAGAAGTATCAGAACGATTAATCATTGTTCCAACGTGTGTTGTAGTTCCACCAATTGAAACATTGCTGTTAAGAGAGGCATCACCAACCACATATAATTTGCTGTTGAGAGAAACATCATTGGAAACAAATAATTTGGAAGTAACATTTACTGTTCCAGACACATCCAATTCATATGATGCATCCTTATTAATACCAACCTTGTTTAATTTGTTTACTACAGGAGTAGATGTAACTCCGCCACTAGTTACTTGTATTGTATCTAAGGCACTGTTGTATGATACTCCAGCAGATATCGTGCTGTTTGTGAAATAAAGTGTATTCAAATTTACATATACTGATTTGAAAGGATTTGCTTCAGAACCGAGCGAGAATGTGCTTCCAACAGAAGGAATAATGTTACCATTAATTACCATATCTCCATTCATTGAAACATCGCCATTAAATACTGTTTTACCTCCAACAACTAGGTTAGAGTTTAATGAGGCATCGCCAACAACATATAACTTAGATCCAAGAGACACATCCTTGCCAACAAATAAATTGCTGTTTAATGAAGCATCGCCAACAACATACAATTTGGCACCGAGAGAGGCATCCGACCCAACAAATAAATCACTGTTAAGAGAAACATCGCCAACAACATACAACTTAGAACTGAGAGATACATCGCCACCCACAAATAATTTGTTATTAAGAGAAGTATCCGAATTATTAATTATTGTTCCCACATATGTTGTAATTCCACCAAATGAAACATTTCCGTTAAGAGAAACATCACCAACAACATGCAATTTGGCACCGAGAGAGACATCCGAACCCACAATCAATTTGCTGTTAAGAGAGACATCGCCGACTACATACAACTTGGATCCAAGAGAGGCGTCCGAACCCACAAACAATTTACTGTTAAGAGAAGCATCGCCGACAACATACAACTTGGAACCAAGAGACACATCGCTGCCAACAAATAATTTGCCATTAAGAGAAGTATCAGAACGATTAATCATTGTTCCAACGTGTGTTGTAGTTCCACCAATTGAAACATTGCTGTTTAATGAGGCGTCGCCAACAACATACAACTTAGATCCAAGAGAGGCATCTGACCCAACAAACAATTTACTGTTTAATGAGGCATCACCAACAACATACAACTTGGAACCAAGAGACACATCCTTTCCAACAAATAAATTGCTGTTAAGAGAGACGTCACCGACAACATACAATTTGCCACCGAGAGAGGCATCCGAACCAACAAATAATTTGCTGTTAAGAGAAGCGTCACCGACAACATACAACTTGGACCCGAGAGAAACATCCGAACCCACAAATAATTTACTGTTAAGAGAGGCGTCGCCAACAACATACAACTTAGATCCAAGAGAGGCATCCGAACCCACAAATAATTTGCTGTTTAATGAAGCATCGTCGACAACATACAACTTAGATCCAAGAGAGACATCCTTTCCAACAAATAAATTGCTGTTTAATGAGGCATCACCAACAACATACAATTTGGCGTTCAAAGATGCATCCGAAGAAACAAGCAATTTGCCACCAAGAGAAGCATCCGATGCAACATATAACTTAGAACCAAGAGAAACATCCGAACCCACAAATAATTTGCTGTTAAGAGAAGCATCACCAACAACATACAATTTGCTATTAAGAGAAACATCCTTTCCAACAAACAAGTTGCCATTAAGAGAAGCATCACCAACCACATACAATTTGGCACCGAGAGAGACATCCTTTCCAACAAACAAGTTACTATTAAGAGAAGCATCGCCAACAACACGGAGTTTTCCGCCAAAAGAAGCATCCCTACCAACAAACAAGTTGCTATTTAATGAGGCATCGCCAATAACATACAATTTGCCACTAAGAGATGCATCCTTTCCAACAAATAAATTGCTGTTAAGAGAAGCATCGCCGACTACATACAATTTGCCACCGAGAGAGACATCCTTTCCAACAAATAATTTGCTGTTAAGAGAAGCATCGTCAACAACATATAATTTGGCGTTCAAAGAGGCATCCGAAGAAACCAGCAATTTACCACCAAGAGAGGCATCCGATGCAACATATAATTTAGATCCGAGAGAAACATCCGAACCCACAAATAATTTGCTGTTAAGAGAAGCATCGCCGACTACATACAATTTGCTACCGAGAGAGACATCATTTCCAACAAATAAATTGCTGTTAAGAGAAGCATCACCGACCACATACAATTTGGCACCAAGAGAGGCATCCGAACCCACAAATAATTTGCTGTTAAGAGAAGCATCACCAACAACATATAACTTAGATCCGAGGGACGCGTCGCCACCCACAAACAATTTGCTGTTAAGAGAAGTGTCGGCACGATTAATCATTGTTCCAATGTGTGTTGTGATTCCTCCAACTATAAGATTGCTGTTAAGAGAAGCATCTCCAACAACATACAACTTGCCACTAAGAGATGCATCGCTGCCAACAAACAATTTGCTATTAAGAGAGGCATCACCGACAACACGCAGTCTTCCGCCAAGAGACACATCATTTCCAATAAATAAATTGCTGTTTAATGAAGCATCTCCAACAACATACAACTTGGAACCGAGTGAAACATCCCTACCAACAAACAAATTGCTGTTGAAAGAAACATCATTTGCAACACGCAGTTTTCCACCGAGTGAAACATCCCTGCCAACAAACAAGTTGCTGTTTAATGAAGCATCTCCGACCAAATACAATTTGGAACCAAGAGAGACATCCGAACCAACAAACAAATCGCTGCTAAGAGAAACATCACCAAAAACATACAATTTGGATCCTAGAGAAACATCTTTTCCAACAAATAAGTTGCTGTTAAGAGAAGCGTCGCCGACCACATACAATTTGGCGCCGAGAGAGGCATCCCTGCCAACAAACAAGTTGCTGTTTAATGATGTATCACCAACAACACGCAGTTTTCCGCCGAGAGAAGCATCCGAACCAACAAACAATTTGTTGTTCAAAAAAGCATCACTAATAACATTTAATTTGCCATTTAATGATAAATCCGAACCAACCGATAAATTTCCATTAAGAGAAGCATCCTTTGCAAGAACTAAATTTGAATTCATAGTGGCACTTCCTGTCAAAACAAGAGGACCAGTTAACACTGTATTTAATCCATTATTTACATTTAAACCAGCATTCACATTTAAAGCAGTGCCTGTTATTGTCGCACCATTCTGTAAACTAACTGAACCATTTTTAAGAGTTACATCCGAATTAAATTCGGCAATGCTATTTACAGTTAATTTATTGTAATTATTTGACTGACTCAATTGATTTATTGTCACATTATTTCCAAGAGTAGTAACACCAAAAACATTAACTGTTTTATTAAATGTATTTGTGTTTCCCCAAACATTTTCATTATTTAAAATAGAAGTTCCTGTTTGAGAAAGCACAAATCCTTTTGTCACAAATTGCGAATCATCTGTGAAATTGCTAATTGTTGTTGTTGGCAATGTATTATTAAAAGTGACCAGCGATCTCATTGTGACACCACCATTAAATGATGAATTACCTGTAACATAGAGATTCGAATTTAATGACACATCTCCACTTACATACAATTTGCTACCCAACGAGACATCCGAACCCACAAATAATTTGCTGTTAAGAGAAGCATCTCCGACCAAATTCAATTTGCTACCCAATGAGACATCAGAACCCACAAACAGTTTGCTGTTTGCAGATATATCCGACCGAGCAACCATTAATCCAACAGCAGTAGTTGTTCCACCAATTGCCAGATTGCTGTTAAGAGAAGCATCGCCAACAACATACAATTTGCTACCCAACGAGGCATCCGAACCGACAAACAGTTTGCTATTAAGAGAAGCATCTCCAACCAAATTCAATTTGCTACCCAATGAGACATCAGAACCCACAAACAGTTTGCTGTTTGCAGATATATCCGATCGGGCAACCATCAATCCAACAGTAGTAGTTGTTCCGCCAATTGCCAGATTGCTATTAAGAGAAGCATCACCAACAACATACAATTTGCTACCCAACGAGGTATCCGAACCGACAAACAGTTTGCTGTTTGCAGATATATCAGACCGTGCAACCATTAATCCAACAGTAGTTGTTGTTCCACCAATTGCCAGATTACTGTTAAGAGAAGCATCGCCAACAACATACAATTTGCTACCCAACGAGGCATCCGAACCGACAAACAGTTTGCTATTAAGAGAAGCATCTCCAACAACATACAATTTGCTACCCAACGAGACATCCGAACCTACAAACAATTTGCTGTTTGCAGATATATCCGACCGAGCAACCATTAATCCAACAGCAGTAGTTGTTCCACCAATTGCCAGATTGCTGTTAAGAGAAACATCTCCAACAACATACAATTTGCTACCCAATGAGGCATCCGAACCGACAAACAGTTTGCTGTTTGCAGATATGTCCGACCGAGCAACCATTAATCCAACAGCAGTAGTTGTTCCACCAATTGCCAGATTGCTATTAAGAGAAGCATCTCCAACAACATACAATTTGCTACCTAATGAGGTATCCGAACCGACAAACAGTTTGCTATTAAGAGATGCATCACTCAAAATAGTTGTTTTTGAACTAGAATTAGACAATGTCACTGTTCCATCAATGGTAGTTACACCACCACTGTATCCATAAGGGGTCAACCGGGTTCTCAATTCATTGACAGAAACATCGGTTCTATCAACACGAGTTGCAGTCACAATAGTATCATCAGATATATCACTTGGATTCTTAATTGACCATTTATTCTGGGCATTGAGTTTCACATAAGCAGCAATACTGCCATTATTCTCAATTTCAATACCTGAACCGGCAGAGACAACGCCACCTTTATTAAGACGAATCAAATTGTCACAAATATCCAAATTGGTAACATTCAAATATGTCATAGAACCAGTTACAGAGAATGTATCAGCAACGATGTCACTGACAAATAATTTCTTTCCGATAACAACATTTCCACCGACAGACAAGTTGGCATTCATAGAAGAATCCGAAGAAACATAGAGTTTGGCATTTAATGATGCATCATTTGTCACAAAGAGTTTATTATTCAAGGTTGTGATGCCATCCACAGACAAAGTGCCTTTATCAACAATGTTCTTTCCCACAGACAAATTTCCATTAAGAGAAGAATCCTGTGCAACATAGAGTGTGGAATTTAACGAAACATCGCCGGACACCAGCAACTCATTGTTTAAAGTAGTTACGCCATCAACAGACAAGGTTCCTTTATCAACAATATTCTTTCCAACAGACAAGTTGCCATTAAGCGAAGAATCCTCTGCAACATAGAGTGCAGAATTTAATGAAACATCGCCTGAAACAAGCAACTCATTATTTAAAGTGGTTACACCATCAACAGACAAGGTGCCTTTATCAACAATATTCTTTCCAACAGACAAGTTGCCATTAAGCGAAGAATCCTGTGAAACATAGAGTTTAGAATTCAATGAAACATCTCCGCCTACATACAATTTGCTATTGAATGTTGCGTCTCCAACTAAACGAATTTTGCCTCCAAAAGACACATCACTGCCCACAGAAAATCTACTATTGAAAGAAACATCCCCAACAACAGTCAATTTGTCATTTATAGTTGTTTGACCCTTAACCAAAATGACATTTGAAGAATTGGTTCCTATTATTAAATTATTTCCAATAGTAGTTGTCACAGTGCCTTCATCATAAGTCTGCTGTGTCGTTTTTAATCTTAAATAATTAATACTTAAATCAACATCATCAATTCGCAAATCGATAACCTCGGCAAAACTCGGGTCAAAATCGGAAATTATTTCTGCCAATTCTTGCAAATAAGATAAAGTGCTGCCACTGATTAAAGAAAGTGATTCGTCCACATAATCAATTGTGGCAACACGACTGCCATCTTCATAGATTTCCAATGCATTGAAATCGCCACTCACATCCATCAAATAACCCGTGTATTGAGAGGCACCAGTTAAAACAATGTTGCCACTAATAATTGAGTTGGTTAATTGTGTGGTTCCGTTAAAAACCACATTGGTTTTGCCAAGTTCGTTCAATATGGGTATTGAACCATCCTCACTGTTTACCTTGAACAGTGAAGAAACCAAGTTGCTATTTCTATTCAAAGAGTTTTTGAACTGATTTCCTCTGCTTCCCCACATTGGCATTTTTTATATATATGAATGATAAAATAATACTATTATTTTACCATATTGCGCCATTTTTACATTTTTTCAACACAACAGATATCATCATAGTATGAATCAGTAAGAATTTCCATTATTTCTTCTGTTGTGTAATTTGTTACATTTTTGGTTTTTTCTCTATCAACACTTCTTAATTTATCTGTTTCTGAAATATATTTTCTTAAAGGTGTCAAATAGGTCTTTCTTAATTCCATTACTGGCATTTTCATCTTTTTGGCAAGTTCTATATTGAATTCCTTGTGATTATGTCCATTGCTTTTGTCTGATGGTATCCATTTTGCAACATCCGATGTATTTCCCCTTCTTTTCATATTTTCTAAATCTGTGTGCAATTGTGTGCATAATAGAGTTAAGTATTTATCTGACGTCTTTGACCCCAACGGCAAATATATCATATCATCCCATCTTCCATATTTTTTTATAAATATTTCCATATTCTCTATTATTTGCCTTTCATCATTTCTTTCTAACCATCTGTAGATTTTTTTTGACAAATCTCTTTCTCCTCTGCCTACATTATCATCACGAATGTATCCTAAATATTTTAATGTGTATAATGGTGTTTCTTCATACGATTTTTTTAATAAAATGTCCAAATCTTCATACAGAATATTTCTGTGTGATTTATTAAACAATTCTGTTAAATTTTTTAATTCTTTGCATTCTTGTGTAGGTTGCACATGTTGCACGGGTTCTTGAACAGGGTCTTGCACATGTTGCACTGGGTCTTGAACAGGGTCTTGCACATGTTGCACGGGGTTTTGAACAGGGTCTTGAACATGTTGCACGGGATCTTGCACGGGTTCTTGAACAGGGTCTTGCACAGGGTCTTGCACGGGTTCTTGAACAGGTTGCACAGGGTCTTGAACAGGTTGCCCAGATTTAAAAAAATAACTAAATAATCCAGAAAACATACTGTATTATTTATAATCACAATAATTTTTATATAATTTTTTCCAAATTGTTTCTTAATTGTTTGCAACCATAATTTCACAAATAATAGTAAAAGACCAATTGCCTCCATTTAAATTCACAACATCGCCCTTATCATTCATCAGTTTCACCGACAATTTCTGTATTCTAACAGGACCAAAATATTTCCTATCTTGATTCTGCAATGTTCCACCAAACTCCATATATGTGCTTCCAAATGCCAACCCCGATAATTTTAATGGAACCAATGCAAAAACATCTCTCAATACTGGTCCTACAGCATAACTCTTCTCTTTTGTCCGTTTTGCTTCCAATACCTGATTCATCGCATACAATTGTTTTGATGTCAAATTCATACTTTCTTTATTTGATGCCGAAACTGCGACTTTTTTGCCGGAAACAGGGTCGCATTGGTATGATACACGCGATGCATATGTCGGCAATGCCACATCCTTTTCCAAAGATGATATTGTCACCAAACCATCATTAACATGATTCTGAATATAATCATCCAACACAATCAGAAAATAATTATACAAATTGGTATTTAAAATGGAATCACCCACAACACTGATTTTTCCTGTAGATGCCTGATAAGAATATGAATAAGGGTCATTTCGGTCTATTGAATTGTACAAATTAAATCTGTAGTTTTCATCATCCACATTTTGCGCATTTATCTGTGTAAAGTCATACAGTAAATATTCAGTGTATGTATGAAATCCCATTAACCATCCCAATGTGGAGTCCCAAGTAATTGTGCGCACACTCCTTCCACCTGTAGTTCCCACCCCACAATAACTAAAACTAACGGCATCATAAAATACCAGTTTGTAATCCTTTGGCATAAATGTTTTATTAATATTAATTTTGAATTTGGAATATTGTTTGCCGCCAATACTTGCTAGAGACATTTTTGAATTTCTAGTTAATTCATTGATGCTCAATTGATGATTAATTTCGGAAATTAACTGGTCTCTTGTGTAATTTGACCCAATTGTTAAACTAGTCGGAATTGTTATTGTTATAGTATTCAATCCATCAAAATCATACACACCATCATAATAGGGAATGAACTGAAATTTATTGTAGTTTTCTCTCACCTCTATCGTGTTTTGATACACTTCGGCATCTCCACCCACAACAGCATAATTATTGACACCATCAATATAATTTATTAAATTGTATGAAGAATCAAAATTCAATTTATTCCAAGGACTTACAACAGAATTGGTTTGCAGAATCATTTTGTAATCATCTTCTTTTAAATTTTTTGAAATGCGGAAATTCAAACTCACATCAATATTACTTGTATTAATTGCATTTGTTTGAAACAGAAAATCCGTATTTATCATTATATTTTCGCCGGTTTCTGGGTCAATCACATCTTCAAATATATTATTTAAATGTGCTGCCAATTGCTGTATTGAACCTGCAAATGTTGAATTTGGACTCAAATATATGGTCACTTGCGCCTGATTCTGATTTCCATATCCGTTTCCATATGGTCCCCCAGTTGTTTTTGGATAAAGAACTATTTTTTCTGTCAAATCTATTGAATATGTTCCCGAAACAGGAAATGTATTTGAAATTGTGTAATTTGTTTCCGTTAAATTGCTAATTGTATTTGGAAAATTAAATGGCGGATTACTCAAAAAACAACCCGATAAATCTATTATGTATGTGGATTGATTGAATTCCTTTAAAATATCCACTTGAAAGGTCGGGATTGCTTCCAAAATAGAGAAATGTGTGCGTTTAATATTTTCTGCCAAATTTATACTAAAAATTCCATTTGGTTTTGTGGTTGTTATTGTTGCTTCATTCATCGCCACTAAAGCATCATTGATTTTATCTGTGTAAACATCCAACAAATATCCTGCTATTGAAGATTCGTCTATTTTTGCAGAATAATTGTTTTCCGGCACATCAAATAGAGGTTTTGTGCAATTAAATCGCACATAATCTGCATTTCCCACAATGTAATTTGTGAATAATGTCTCGGTCTCTGAAACGATTTCGCTTATTTCATTATAACTATTGTCAAAACGGAAACACGATTCCACACCTGTCCAAATAAAATTGTTGCCATAAAATCCATTGCCAATGTCCTCTATTTCTTGTGGCAATTTTATCACAATCTTTGTATTCGGCAAATTCACTGTTTTTTTCCGATTCAGTTTGACCGACAATTCATAATGATTGTATCCATTCCATTCATATATTGGGTTTTCCACCACAGACAAACTAATGTCCGAATATTCCGCATCAATGTATTGGTTTGCTGCTATTTGCGTTTTCAAATTGGAATACAACTGATTTCTGCTGTAAAATGCATCATATGCCAATCCACTGAATTTCACATCAAACTGTTTTAACTCTGCGCCAGACACATATGATGTCGGTCCTTCATATTGTATTACAGTGAAAAAATCATTCACACCTTCTATTAATTTATATTGCGGCACATTATATTCGCTATCAAATGTGGTTCCAACAAATGAATATAAATTTCCATATGCAACCCGAGGATAATATGTTTCAAAATTGAAACCCAGAAAACTTGCCAATGAATCGTTTTTTGCCGCGCCGTTTACATTCGGCGAACTCCAATTTGGAAAATACAATTGATAATCCGCATCTGTAAATGTTTTTTTTAAATCCACGGCAATTCTCACTTTGGCATTTGTGCTATTATAAAATGCTCGGGTATTTCCAAAACTCACATCTGTTATTTGTTCATCGCTTGTTGCCACATTTGTGATTGATTGATTTATTGCTGCAATTAATTCGGTTTGTGTGTAATTTCCCGAATCAATCATTATTTGTATATCGTGGTTGCCATTATTGATTCCGGCACTTTGCCCTTTTATGTAAAAAAAATTACTACCAAATCCGTCATTTACCATGTACCAAGTGTATGGTATCTGTATTGAATACAGTTTGATAGATATCACATTCTCTATGCTGCTCGACAAATTCATTGTGAAATTAGTGGCGCTCGTCACTTTTGGGTCATCTCTAAATTGACTATCTATTGATATCATCTTAAACATTGTCTCCCGTTTGATTGGATTCAATTTGTCTTTCACATAATCTAAATTGTGTGTTGTGATAGAGGTGTCGGCATTTCCTTTCAGAATTTCCACATTTCCTTTTAAATCTGTGCCATTGTTATCTTTTATTGTTATTTGCTGGGTTTCCTGCAATTGCTGTTGTGCCCCCGCCAAATTCGCATTTGAATCTACTAATTTCTTCACCGAATTTTCTACACTATTTATGTTGAAGGTTTTTTTATTTTTTATAGTGGCATCTTTGATGGGATCTACTACAGGTGTTAATGTGAAATTGGGTGATAATACTGCAAATCCTTCTTCGTCGTCTTCTTCTTCTTCGTCCGACGACGACGACTCCACATCAAAAAACTTTTTATACATATCATTAAAAAAACGATAGAGTTTTGCCGATTTGGGATTCTCTTTTCTATCTGTTTCATAATGTCTCACATTCTTTAATATGCTGCTCTCCAATTCTCTATCGGTCGGATTATTTATATCCAATATTTCAAACAATTCGCGCTCTGTGTAGTTTTCTATATTATATATTTCGGATTCATCCATTTATAAACTATATCAGGAAACTTGTTTATTCTCTATTTACAAATAAACCAATATTTTTATTGTAACGATTTTTAAACATATTATATGTAAATTCTTGCAAATCCATCACTGCTTTACATTTCTCTATCACATCCATCGGAAATATCATTATTCCGTGACCCCTTTTTTGATGATTATACCCCCTGAAACATATTACATCAAATGCCGCAAATACCTCTTCCTCCTCTTTTGTCATCTCGCTTCGTTTTATGTGTTTTGACCCCATATATATGAACCGATTCAAATTTCCATCATCGTGCATTGCAACTCTACTCATATTCTCTTGCACCGTATTTCGCACCATTCCGATTCCCTCTATTCTATTCTCATCATTATTCATTTCCAACACCATCATTATTGAGTCTTTTATTACACAATTTGACACCATTTTAGGACATCCATATATGCATTTCACACCACGAGGTGCGCCCGTTTCACAATAATTCTGCATTTCCTTTAATGTTTCATTGTTATAACGAATTGTCATCAAATAATAACGGCGTGGTATCAGTTTCATATGTTCCACTAAACGATACCGCTTGTTTTTTATTATGCGATGTTCTCTTTTATCATTCATTTTTGATTTTCCTTGTTTCTCTATCGTCAAACAAGGAAAATCAAAATCAATTTTCACAACCATAATATATAATGCAATCCTCTTATTCATTGTCTATTGATGAAGATAATAAATTTTCAGACAGACTGAATATTGAACTCGATTCTCTCTTGCAAAAACAATACAAAAGTGATAGTCCACTCACTATGTCTCCCGACAATAGTGATTGTGATGATTGTGATGATTGTGATGATAGTGATAGCAATAGCAATAGCAATAGCAACAGCAATAGCAACAGCAATAGCAATTCTTCCACAAATGTGAATTCTTACAAAAAACTCACCTACAAGGAAGTAGAAGACAATGTTAACCGCTACTATAATACAGATAAATCTGTCGGCGAATTGGACACTTTAATTGCCCACATCAAGTGTCAAAAAATCCTCTACACAGAAGCAAAAAATTACACCGAACAACAACTTAATATGCTCATCATTCCTTCTGTTTTCATCACCACTCTCATTACTGTCATCACACCCTTTATTAGCACCATTCCCAAAGGAAGTTATATCATCACTGCTATGAATGCCATCACCACTCTATTGCTCTCTATCATCAATCGTCTCAAATTGGAAACAAATGCGAAAAACTATGAACAAATTGCCATTCGCTACGACAAAATCCAGTCGTCACTTGAATTATTTTCCACCAAAATCATATTTTCAAACACGAGTTCCGATTACAAATCAATCCTGTATGAAAAAATCAACTTTGCCGAAGACAAATTGCAAGAAATCAAAGAACAAAATGACATGCTCTTGCCCGAAGAAGTCAAACGCATCTTTCCGATTATTAGCAACATCAACATATTTTCCACAATCAATTCGATAGAGATGCACCGCAAAACAAGTGTTGAAAAATTATTGTCTATTAAAAATGAAATCCGCTATATTTATGCAAAATGGGATAAAGAAAAATCCACATCGGCAAATCGCAAAAAAGAAGAATCGCGATTAAATTTCCTGTGTGAAAAGAAAGAACTTCTCAAACACGAACTTATGCAACATTTCAATGCCTTTTCTTACATTAATGAAATTCTTGAAACAGAATTAGAAAAAAAACCATTCTTGCGCAAAAAATGGTTCTGGCAATCTCTGCCTCCATCACCCACTATCAATTCTAAACTCATCAAATTTGTCTAAGTATCATTCCATTTTGTTACCACCCAATACCACGGATTTGAATACACTAATTTGATGTCTTTTCCCGCATCCAAACGCGCCATTATCTTTATTGATGTGGGTGTTTCAACCCAAGTCCGGAATTTTATCAATATCCGTTTTCCTGTGTCATCATTTCTTAATGGTATTTCAGTGATGCGATCTATAAAACCAATTTTCAATGCACTAAATGCCTCAAATATTTGCTGTTTTTTTATAGTCATCTCAACTCTTGGAATGCATAATGTTAAATCTGTTTTTTTATGTTGCATCTTGTTTGGGATTAAAATTGATTTTGAACTCACCAAAATCAATTTTCTGCTGTCTCCATTAAACGAGTTTCCCCGTGTTTTCATTGTATTACTATTTGGATTATTTATTTAATAAAAAAATATTATTTGCTGTTTAGAGACACTTTATTTCCATTCTTGTCTCTATGTTATTTTCCTGCAACTATATATAATTAATTACCAATGTCTGCCGGCGATTATATTTCTTTGAAAAAATCCAGAATGCTCTATAATTATGCCCCCATATTATCCACAGGCAACAAAGCAATTGCCAACTATGACCATTATGTCCGCAAACTCTCTTTGAACTGTGTTGCAAATTCTTCTTCCAAAGATATTTATGGATTTGATGAAATACAGAAATTAAATGACATTCCCGTGAATCCGTGCACATATGGTGAAAACACTTTTGATGGTGTCCTTGATGTTATTTTATTGAATCCTGTTGAACCCACTTTGCCATTAAAAAGCACACCGTCTGTGCCTGCCAAATTACAAGTGCCTTGTTATAAAGGCGCGCAACCTTGCACCAGATTTTTCCAAGCAAATCGTGCAACATATATTTCCAATTCACGCAGACGACAATGGAATGTTAAGAAACCGTCCATTTTGCAAATTACAGATTCCACCACTTTTCGTATGTAAAGCGTAAAAAATTCCACTCATAATATCTCTCTTTCTAACAAAGATATTATGGATACCGATGATGATCTGGACATTTCCTGGATTGACACGCAAAAACGCATTCTCGCCATAGACCAAAATTATCAACGCGAACCCTTAGAAAGCATTATGTTCCACTTCTTTTACACATATGAAGACACTATTAAAAAAGTATTAACTGAAAAATATATGTTTAGAGACAATAATTCCACTGTTCCTCTATCTGACCTCTCCAAAATCATTGAAGAAAAATCCAAAATGGATTCCACACATTATGATTTCTCCGAATACGCCACCTTTGTTGTTGATTTAGAACCCGAAAATATTCAGTCTTATGTCAAAACCAATGCACCCATCAATTTCCTTTCTGAAAAAAAAAATGTCATCAATGATATTGTTTGCCCCCAATCCATATTCATTTTTCATTCCCTGAATGCTGTCATTATCGTCTTCAAAGAACGCGTCATCCCCCCCATTACTGTTCCAAAATCCATTTTAAAAAAAAATTCCAAAATCACCAAAAAAATGGTGAAATTCTACAAAGACCATTCCAAAACTAAAAAAACAGCAGAAACAAAATAGAGATTTGAAAACATAATTATTATTATGTGTGACTCAAATTCCTCTATTGATTCTCAAATTGAATACATCAAATATTTTGAAACTGATTACGATAGAGAAACCGGAATAAATCATAAAATACATTCTGTCGTTAGAGTCATACAGGAAACCAATGACTTCACTTATTTGCAACAATTGATTGATGCCATCAAATTCATTCGTTCATCCAAATCGTCGCGTTCCATCAATGGATTGCGCGATTTGTCTTATTCGGCATTATTCACGATTCATTCTTATTATCCCAACATTGCCATTTCTGTGTTGAAATCCTTTGTTTTACACGATTCGTGCAACGCCTCTATCGGTAGTTGGAAAGATGTGCGAAATTATGCGAATTTTTGCAAAAAATACAATGCCGACATCTATGCCAATTCCGCATTGTGTTTATATAATCAACAGTTGCGCATTGATTATGAACTCTATATGAAATACAAAACAGATGATATTTGCCCCCGCAATTATTTATCATTTGCTGCCAAATATGCGCCTAGAGAAAGCAAAGATGCCGAATCATTTAATGCTCTTGTGTGTGATTGGTTTTCATTAAAAATGGCAGTGCAACTGACAAATTGGCACAAAATGTCATACAGGAAAATTGTATCTACTCTCAACAAGGCAATTGACACATTGGAAATTCATCTGTGTGATAGAGATTTGACAAATGTGTATGGCAGCAAGATACCTTATGTGGCATTTGAATTGAATCGCGAGAATTTGACAGAAAAAACGGAATCATTGCGCAAATATTACAATGATTCCAATATTTCCCATTATTTTTTGCAGAATCCGTGGAAAATTATTAAAACCGTGTTTTGTGCCAAGAACAATAGAGAAACAATTGACAAGATGAATCACTATTGGAAATTGAGGGTTCCCACAGATATAATTGCCAACTATTATATTCCGATTTTGAATTTGTCACCATCAATGTGTGTGACGCAGAGACGACTGTGCAATGCGATCGCGATTGCGATGAAGTATGCCGAAAAGTCGTATTTTGGCAATCGAATTCTTACATTTTCACAAAAGGTAGTGTGGACGGATTTGACAGATTGTGATTTGAATATTGCGTTGGAGAGATTGATGAGCGCAACAATGAATATACAGGGGTGTGTGTGTTGTGTGATGAATTTGTTGTTGGGAGCAATGAAAGAATCGGGAATGATAGAGGATGATTTGGAGAAAATCAAAATAATTATGATAACAAATGCGACAACGAGTGAAACCGAATTTGCAGAATTTCAAAAATTATGGTCCTCTGTTGGAAAATTAAACAATGACAATTTCATACAAATTGTTTTGTGAGAAAACTATTTAGAAAAAAATATACACATATATTGAACCACCCTTCCACTTCCCGGGGTTGTGTTCAAAATAAGTGTGCTTCGCACACTTTGTCTCATTAACTCAGTCCGGTAGAGTCCCTGTAAAACTGTTAGCGTGTAATTTTTTAGCATTCATTTGCAGAATTAGTACATAATGATTTAGCATTCATTTGCAGAATTAGCATATAATGGTTCAGGAAGGTCATAGGTTCAAATCCTGTATGAGACACATCCAACTTTAGCTCAGTTGGCAGAGCGTTTGACTGTAGATGTGCAATGGTAATCAAAATGTCGCTGGTTCGATTCCGGCAAGTTGGAAAAAGGGAATACGGGGTTTCCCACTGAATTTCTTTTTTATTAAAACACGAAGTTCTAATAAAAACATTTGCCTTATAAAAAGGAATAATCACAAAAAGGAAGGATCATAAGGAAACCTAGGTTTCCTTATTTGGTTATACCACACTGTTTGACAACTTTTTTCGCCACTTGTTCATTTAATACATCAATATCTTGACCTCCACCCGAAGTTGCTTTCACCAACAAAATGTATTCAACACCACTTTTGGTATCAATATCATTGCAATCGGGATGTTTTTGAATCCACAATTTCTTGTTGCGATAAGTCTTGTTGCATAACCGATTTACTGCATTTGAGGTTTGTTGCAATCCGTCCGAGTCCTTTTCCCATTTGCCTTTGCTCTTTAAATAAACAACGTGTCGTTTCACATCACTGCATTGTATGGGTCGCTCATTATGTTTAATTGAATTTAAATATTTTATTATAACTTCGGCATTGCCTTCAACATAACCGTGTTGTCCAACGCAAACCACATCATCATATGTAGGGTCAATTTTATCCACAAATTCCTCAATATTCATAGCATTCTTACAGGTATTATTGAGATAATTGTCAAGATTAAATTTTTCTTTTTTTTCAGCGCGATTTTTGCCTATGGTCACACAGGCGTTAATGACGGTTTCAATTGTTGATTTATTGCTCTCTATCATTTTGTTTTGAAATTGGGCGTTTGATTCCACGAAACTTTCTGTGAAAGTTTCTACAAATTTTTCTACAAAATTTCCCATCATATTTTTATTTTCCTCTATCATTTTGGTTTGGAATTGATTGTTTGTCTCGACAACAGTTGTAATAATATTAGTTATATCATCAATTGGTCTTTCAGAATTATCAGATTTTTGAATTGTGCAATTGCGTTTATGCCTATAAAGACTTGAATCCTGTTTATAATAGTTACCACAATTATTACATTTGTATTCTGTATTTTCTTTGTGTTTTTGTGTTTCTAAGTGTTGTTGGTAATTAAATTTTCTGTCTGTTGTAAAATTGCACGCATTGCATTCAAATCCAATTGCATCCATTGTTTTGCAATATTATTAATTTTGTTTTTATATTCATTTAAAAATGTCCATTCAAAAATGTCCTTTGGACATTTTTTTATGCAGCAGCAAAATATCCGACAAAAAATGTCTTATCGAGTGGGTTGTGGTGCTAATGTAAATTCATAGCATAACCTAGCATAACCTAGCATTTTTACAATTACGAGTGGAGCACAAAAATGTATTTTAAATTATCAAAGCAAATATGGTTTGACAATTTATTTTGTAAAAATTGTGCTGGAAATACTGGAAATACTGGAAAAACATAGCATTGGACAAAAATGTCCATCGGACATTTTTAAGGGGTCCGCAAAAATCCCAAAAAACCACCATTTTGCATTTTTCAATTGCCGCACCATAAATGGTGCGACTTTTTCAAACCGCATTTTCACTATTTTTGAAAACCACAAAAACCCCTCAAAAACAAAACTTCCTCGATAAAATGCAAAAAGGACATTTTTGTTTTTTAAGAATGTCTATTCTGAAAATATTTTGAAGTCTTTTATTTTGAATACAAGAGAGGCAATTAAAATATGATGATTTTCTAATAAAAACCGTTTACAACAATTTTTGATAATCAAACAATTCGGAATTGGTGACTTGTCCTTTTTCCATTTTCGCCATCATTTGCGTCATTGTGTCAATATCTTGTTTGCGTTTGTTGAGCATATTTGCGCCAATCGTGCGGACATTCAAATTTTCTGTATGATTTACCAAATTCTGCGACAAAAGCACATCACGGGAACTTGCCTCTATCATTTGGCGCAAATAATCCTTGTCAGAAACGCCCATTTGGGTTTTATAGGCGTGAGCAAATCCGTAAATTGCCATTCCAAGACCAATGTAATAAAACAAGGACACCGTGTTATGATATGAGTCGTAAATAATTACTTCTAAAATGCCCATCACAGATGCTGCAAATAGAGAAATATATAATTTGCAACGATTGTGTTGGACAAATTTAACATTGGTGGTGGTGACAATACTAATAATCCAATATTGTAGGACAAATGCAACTGTAAATGTAATTATTAAATAAGTGAATAATTTCATTTTTATAAAATATGGATATAGAATTATAAATAGATAAAAAGCATTGCAAAATGTCACCAATCGTATTGGGATATATTGGATTTACGTTGAATCCAGGATTTCCAAAAACAGACATCATAACGAGGTTTTTCAAAGATGGCGATAGAGTGTGCACGGAATTTTCTGAAATCAATGTTCTTGTAATGGGTGATTTTATAACAATTGAAGAAATGAATGTGATTAATTCATACAGAGGCATAAAGATATTGTATGTTGCCGAACCAATCATTAATTTGTATGTGTGTGAATTTGCAAAAACCATATTTGAAACACGAAAATGCACCGCGGTATTGGGATGTGTGAGCAATAGAGCAGATGGAACAAATTGGGTAAAGTATCCATTGTATAGATATAGCACAAATATCACACCGACCCTATTTGAAGAGACAAATGCTTATGTGAGAAATGCAAATATAAGAGACAAACAATTTTGCACATTAATAAATAGACACGATTGGGGAAATACGCGGACACCAATATATGAATTGATGAAACAAATGGGTGAAATAGTGTGTCCTGGCAAACTGCACAACAATTGCTCCAATGAAGAATTAAATGCCATTGGAAATGTAGAATATATAAAAAAATTCTTATTCAACATATGCAGTGAGAATTTTGGCGCGGACCATCCAGGATATGTGACGGAGAAAATAATGAATGCGTGTTTGGGCGGGGCAATACCGATATATTATGGCGAATTGGATGCAATAGATGAGAAGATATTTAATAGAGAGCGAATAATATTTATAAATGAGGAAACAGAGGGAGCAATGAAGAAGGTGGAATCATTGTGTATGAATGAGGACGAATTGATAAAACATTATAGACAACCAGTGTTTTGCGAGGGGGCATATGAAGAAATAATGGCAATGGATGCGAATGCAATGGGGTTTTTTGACACACTGAGAGAATATCTAAGAAGAACATGATTTTATTTGTGCAGTTCCTCTTGTAATGAATTCTGCATCCGAAATTTTTTCCACCTCTTGATATTTGCCTTGCAATAGAGAAACCACAATAAAATCTAGGTATTTTTTGTCGGCAACTAATTTTTGGATTTCGCCAGTGCGAATATTGAAAATTTTGAAACAGTGTTGTTGAGTGTCGCCTCTCAACATTTCATATAACCAAGCATAAATGACAACTTGCAATTGATGGTCCATAGTGATTTCGCGGACGCATTTGATTTCCCAAATGGTCTGTGTGGTGACAACATCGAGTCGCGCAGTGAAACGGAATTTGATATTATCTTCAAAATATTCATTAAGAAATTGGTCTATTTTTTCGTGGTCAATCTCTTGAGATTGGTGGATGAGCGTTTTCTCTATCAGGGGTTTGGCAGTTTCGCATTCGGAACCGATGAATTTATCGAGTCGTTTTTTGCATTGGTTCATCAATTCATCTGTAATCCAATTATAATCGTTCGGCATAATCTGTTTTAATTTGAAATATAATTTTTCTTGAAAGGCAGTGTAGACATTGGCGAGATAGAGATAATCGGCAGGTTTTGTAAATGTTGTGGGCATTTTGGAGGCAATTTCTTTCAAGAATTTATGTTCGTGGTCTTTCATTTCGTCCAATATGAGCAGCACAGTTTCATACAATACATTTTGTGTAACATCATTAGACCATTTGGAATTGAGAAAATCATAATACATTGCGGGAATGGCGAGACCATTTAAATCGCTAATTTCTTCAAAAAATCCATCAGCAGTCTCTATTGTGGTGGGAATATCAAGTTCAACACCTTTTTCTCTTTCTATAACAAATATGGATTCCAAAATGGGTGTAATGGATTCAAGCACAAATTCGGGTATGAATTTAATGAGTTCTGTGGGAGTGACAAAATGTTTAAAAACGATTTCATCGATGGGTGCATCGGGTGTTTGAAATAGAGGATAATAAGGCGCGCCCTTGAAATCAATATAATCCTGTTTTTTCATATCAAATTGGGACATTTTTAAGAAATCGAGAGGGCGGTCGGTTTCGAAATCGCAGTGTTCCAAAACGGCGAGACCTTCGGTGGCGCGGGTGCAAGCAACATACAAGGTGCTGGGACACAAATCTTGAGACCAATTGCGTCCATAAAAGCGCATATAACTCTGGTCAAAACCGAGGACAAACACATATTTGCGTTGGCGTCCTTTGACACTATGAAAAGTGGAAAACACCAATTTCTTCTGTATGACTTTTTCGTCCACATTGTCGGATTCAAACATAGGAACGTGACACGGAATGCCTTTGTTCACCAATACATTTTCCATCTTTCTGACTGCACTATTGGGTCCTTTGACGGATGCACCAAGAATAAAGATGTCGCTTGGTTTTGCGCCTGCTGCCAATAGAGAATTGATGTGAAAAATGACAGTATTCTCTATGTTTCTTTGGGTATTTCGAATATAAACAACGCGAATGGGACCGTTTCGGCAGGCAATAAGTCGTTGTTCATCCAACATAGCATTGTTTATGAAGGATGCCATTTGATTGGTGATGCGATACGAGGTTTTAAGAGTGAATTTGTGGAAGATTTTGGATTTAAGTTTGGGATGATTTTGCCAAATCTCTATTGCCAAGGTGAGAAAACGGGTGTCAGCACCTTTGAATTCGTAGAGACCTTGCATATAATCACCCAACACAATGAGTTGAAAAGGACAATTCATATCCATTGTGTATTTAATGATGAATTGAAAATAGAGAAAGGTCATATCTTGCGCCTCGTCAATTACAACCACATCCTTTTTGGGAATGTGAATGCGGGGTGGCATATTTCGCGCCAAAATGTGGCGGATGCCGGTGTCCGTGTAGGCAGACGAATTGTAATATTTGACGGCAAGACTGTGATAAGTGTGGATGTCTAAGTTGTGAATGGCGAGTTGTTCGGTTTTTTCTTTGATTTCGCAGCGCAACATAGAGTTGTAGGTGAATTGTATGAATTTTTTGCTGGGCATTTTGGTGGCAATAGAGAGAATGGTGGTGGATTTGCCGGAACCGGCAACGGCATCCACAATGGAATTATGCCCGGATTTTGTATTATTAAAGACGATGAGTTGCTCGTCACTAAGAGTGTTCATAAAGATATTATAAATAAATATAATATCTTTGTATTATTTTCTGGGAACAAAGTTGGGATTAGACTCAATGGCGCGTAAGAGACGGATTTGTTTTTTTGCTTTTGTTTTTGTGGTGCATTTGGCAAATACACGGCGACTGCGACCTTTGCGTTTAATGGCGCTTTTGACACTGTAACAATTGCGTTTGGGGACCTTTCTGATGGTGTATGGCATTGTGAAATCTATATAATATGACGAGAGGGTTTCACCCCCTCGGCTCCCCCATAGGCGTGCTCTATGACATCTATAGGGAAACTTGCAGTTTATCCTCTTAGATAATTAGCGACACTAAAAAGGGAAGGGGTCATAGGGGAAACCGTAGGTTTCCCTATAGGTCATAAACAACCTTGAACGAAAGACAAAAAGAAAAATTGGCGCCATTTAAATCTATCACGCGTCCCATATCATCATACACCTGTATGTGCAGTCTTTGAATATCAACCGGACCAAAATATTTGCGCGGTTCACTAACCATATTTAATTCATTTCCAATAAACAATCCAAAACATTCCGTGTTTAATGATATTCGCGCCAATATATTGGGACTCAGTATTGATTTGTGAAATGCCGATGTAAAATTATTATTCACAGAATTGTTGTAATCATCAATTGCTAAATAGAGATAATGCACACGGTTGCTGTCTGGCATAGTTTCCGACACATAGGTTGTGGCACCATTATAGATTTTCTGTGTGAATCCCAGATGCCAACCCAATTTATGCAAAATATCAGTTTGTTTCCCAGCATCGCGAATGAAATCCAATTTCACATTTGTCACCACATTTCCAGATTTGCCAATAGAGGTCATTATAACTTTGCCAGTTCCGGACCCATTGGCATTCAAATCTCTATTGAAACTCAGGTCAAATAGACTGGAATCAATCTGAGAATTTATCACCTGCAACAGGTCGGCATTAGTATAATTGCCGTCAGGCACAAGCACCTGTATGACAGAAGTATTGGTGGGTGCAGTCGTAACTTCTATGTAAAAATGATTATTTCCATATTTTTGCGAAATGTTATAGAAGGTGAGCGGGAGTTCGAGTGCCGACAATTGCATACTAACTACTTTTTGAACCTTTTGGGGCAATGCCAATATAAAATCGGAAGAATTGACAGAAGTATTATAATCGCGGAATTTGGTATCAACATTTACATTTTTTGTGATAATCCGGGTTTTCAAGGGATTCATAGAACCGGCAAAATACTCGCCGTTAAAGGCGTTCACAAAGGGGGTCTCGACACGCACATTAAGTTCATCGGTGCGCGGGGGCACGGGTGCTAAACGAGGCAAATCGGGATATGGGTCCAGCATTCCCATACTAGTTTTGTTTTGAAAAATAGTGGGACTTGGTTCTTTTGCGCATTTTTTCTCTATTAACAGGGTTTTTGCTTCGGTCAAAAAAGAAATCAGGTCGCGTTTAAACCGTTTATTAATGTGTCCGGTGGAAAGCAACAATTCGCGGGTCTCGGTTTCGCGGAGTTCAACAATAGAGGGAGTCAGCACATCTGTAGTATTAAATCGGAAGAATTTCATCAAATCATCCACACTATAATTGTTTATATCTAAATCAATGGAATCCATTATAATATAGGAAAATCTATAGTTTGGTTGGATAATAATGCAAGGGGAATTTTGGTTTTAAAGAATAGCGTTTCAAATATTCCCTGTGTGATTCATTTTTAATGTAGGTCAATTCTTCCTGTGTGAAAGAGGCGTCCGAGTCGGTATCAGACTCGCAATCCGAATCAGAATCCGATTCTGAATCACTAACAAAATCATCAATGTTTTGCAAAATCTCTATCAGATGGGTTTTTAAAGTGTCGACATTTTCTGTTTTCTGGGTTTGACTGTGTTTCATTGTTTGAACAATAGAGATTGCCTTGTGCAATTCCTTTTCAATTAATTCCAAATTCATTTTGTGTGTTCTATATGAATAGACACAATCTATCTATATGTTTGAATAAAATATATAAACCTTTGCGTCCTCTGGAGCGCAAAGTGACAGTTACTTCACATATTCAAAGATGCCGACCCTTTTGGTCGGCGTTTAGAATATATGAAGGTGTAAATATATGTGCAATACTGTATAGAAATGTTATATGATGCAATAATAATTGGTGCTGGAATAGCAGGATTATATGCAGCAACCATACTGCGCAAGCAAATGGGACCCAATGCGCGCATATTGGTATTGGAAAAATACAAGCGCAAATGGTTGGGGGGTCGCACTGGCAATGAAATGTTCCAAGACGTCAATGTGGTAAATGGCGCGGGTATCGGGCGCAAAGCAAAAGACCATCTATTGATGAAATTATTGACCGAATATAAGATTCCACACAACATATTCACTGTTTCGAAACAATATGCGCGCACGATTACAAACCCAATAAACACAAAAGGGGTCGTGGCACATTTGCGCCGAGAGTTTTCCAAGGACCCCGAAAGGTGGCAGGGCAAATCATTTAAACAATTTGCAGTAGCAGTGTTGGGCGAGCGCGCCTATAATAATTATATGGTATGCGCGGAATACACAGATTATGAACACGCGGATGTGTATGAAACCTTGTATATGTATGGATTGGAAGACAACGAATCCGGATGGAAAGGCGTGCTCATTCCGTGGCAGACCCTGATAGAGAAAATGGCGAAAAATGTGGAAATCGAATACGGGCGAAATGTGGATAAAATTGTGCCCATTGAAAAGGATTATTTTATAGTGGAAACCGAGAATAATCACAGATATGATTGCAAACAAGTGATAATAGCAACCACCATTGAAAGCATTCGAAAAATGTTGCCGAAACACAAAATCTACAAGGAAGTGGAAGGGCAGACATTTTTGCGCCTGTATGGAAAATTCGACAAAAACAGTGCCGAAATTATGAGTCGCGTAGTGCCGAAAATGACAATAGTGCCGGGACCTTTAAAGAAAATCATACCGATGGGTCAAGGAGTTTATATGATAGGATATAGCGA
>JACCDO012424983.1_pt1 | contig 31648 bp, 34 predicted proteins | sample 7446101 | NCBI WGS metagenome assembly JACCDO01 (sample SAMN15323440, study PRJNA562643) | freshwater metagenome | isolation source: river surface water | place: USA:Blue River Watershed | collected 2017-08-16
CTAGGTGCGCATATAATTTTAATGTTAATAAAAGATGGTAGACGAGCAAGAATATCTGTAAGAAAATAAGCGAGAGCGTCTTTTGGATTACTATAAGAATAGTAAGAATTAGTTCTCTTAAGAAATTAATAAGTAATGAATAATATAAACTTTATAATAATAAATTAAATTTTTTATTTATCTTCTTTCTTTTCTCCTATTTTCTTCATTAGCTCTTCTAATTCAGTTCTCGTTAGATTAGGAGGTGGTAATACAACTGGTTTAGGAGTTATATATGTGACTGTAGAACTAGAAGAGAAATTATTTCCAAATAGTTCTCGCGCAGCAGCTGTTCGTGCAGCTATACGAGACACAAACTCTTCATAAGCAGTTGAAAGTGATAAATTAGATAACAAACTAGTCGACGAAGCATCTGCACTGGAACCATTTGTCGCTTCTTTTGCTGCAGATTCTTGCATAACTTCATGTGCAATTGCATCTTGTTCTGCAGATTGATTATTATCAGCTGCCATTGCTGCATCTCTTGCATCTGCTGCTGCCTTTCTATTAGCCCATAATTTAGATGCAGCTAATTTAAGAGTAGGAACAGGTTTATTCATATATGCAATATTAATATCAAGAGCAAGTTGTGCAGTAGGTGCAAGTGAATAACGCTGTGTCACTTCATTAAATACACATGGTAGTCCTTTGCTTGCAATTAATTGTTCATCCTTTGTAGCAGCTTGTTCCATTAATGCAGAAATCATTGGAATACTAATTTGTGTTGGGTCATTGCCACCTGCAATATCAGAACCTTGGTTTGATTCATCATCAGGATTTGTTTCAACTTCAGTACTAGGTAGATGAGTTGAATCGATAGCAGGTGGAACTAAAATAGTAATGTAATCGATAATCTTGTTAGGTTCAAGTTGATTCTTAGAATCCATGAATTCACATTATTTATTAAAATGGTTGTATAAATATATATTTCAATTTTTTCAATATGATTTATATTTATACAATAACCAAAATAATATAATTATAATCATTAATAAATAAAATTGCATTTTAGTTAATCCAAAATAATAATCATTTTTATTATTACTAATAACTAGTTTAGATTGTGTAGTAACAACTGGAGTATTTTTATTATCTGGTTTATCAATTTCTACTAATGTTAATAAATTATTTAATGATACTTTATTTTGAGACAAAGTAACTGCATTTTTCTTCATGATATCTAATGAAAAATAATTAATTATATTTTTTGTAATTGTATCTAACATACCCCATGTATATAATGTATTATTATCTGTATCCATATAAACTCCAATATTATCACTCAATGCAAATAAACCATTTTTAAAATTAAAATCAATTAATGTCGGAGTTAATAAAGTTGATGGAAGAGAACCTTTTAATAAAAGATTGTTATAATTAAATCCAAGACCATATAATTTATTATCATTTGTAATGCATAATGCTGTAAAATTATTGTTAGATACTACATTTACAACTGAATTATTATTAGGCAATTGAATAAATATTCCCTTTACTAGATATATATTAGAACCAATCACATATAAATTATTATTTTGTTCTATTATATAAATCACACTATCTCCTGAAATAATATTTATCCATTTATATGCAAAACTTTTTAAAATAAGAACTGGTTCTGTTGCATTTTCTATAGTTTTACCTGGGTAATCTTGATTAAATGTTCCTACAACATATATATCATAATTTTCATTTAATAATGCACAATGTTGATACCCACATGAAACAACAATCCATTTATAATTATCTATTTTGTTAACTAAATTCAAATTATTTATATCAGTCCATGTATATGCATCTCCATTTGAATTAATAGCACATGATATACCATATTTAGAACCAAGTGACATTTTAACCCAATCATAATTATTTTTTTTAGGAATTAAAAAAAGAGTATCATAAAAATTAGAAATATCAATATTATTGTCAAAATAATATAAATCTCCGTTACTATCTAATAATAATAAATCTGAATATTGACATGTAATATCAACCCATGTATATTTTTTTGATGGATGATTTATAATAGTAATATTATTATTTTTATCTTGTAAAAAATTAACTTTATATAAAATATCTTCATAAATTAAATAACAATAACTTGTTCCACATGATATTTTATTAACCATATATATTATTTATTTAGAAAATAATAAACTTATGTTTCAATAATAATAAAATTTTTCCAGAAATCTTTTTTGAATTCTTTGAATAAATTCCAATCTAATCTATAAGATGAATATAAACAGCTCTGCATAATATCGTGAAACTGTTTTGTCTTTAATGCTTTGCTTATTTTTTTACCAGTTTCTTCATCATCTATTTTAATTCCAATTGCGCCATTTGTTAGACCATATTCTCCTTTAATATCAACTACTATATCGTTAATACCGGCTTCTCCGAAAATAACTTTAGGAACACCGAAATGTCCTTTATCATTCACCTTACTATACATGTATCTAACACCAGTTTTAGGAGTTGAATGAACACATGGATATTTAAATATACTATCTTTGTTATGAGACATCCATGTTTTTCTATGTTCATATAACGATGGACTATAAATAATAATATTTTTATCATCATCCTGCTTAGCAATAATGTCTTTAATTTCTAAAATATTATAATTAGATAACCATTTAAATTCACTCAAATCAATATCTAATTTATTATTTAATTCATCATAAATAATGGTATTCTTGTATTTAGGTTTGCATTTAATAAGATACCAATCATATCTCGTATCACATTTGAATATTTTTTTACCATCCTTAAGACCATGAATTTCAAGATATAACATTTGATTATCTAGTGTCATTAGTTCAAATAAACCATTAAAATTACCTTTGTCTGTATTTGGTTTTCTCCATCCAGGAGGATGAACAAATAATAAATAACCTTTATACTTTAACCAAATAGTTAATGCATTTTTTGTAAATATTTGCCAAATTGTATTCCCAGTAGCTGTATCTCCACTTGAATTATATGGCGGATTTCCAATAACAGCATTAAAATTATCTAGATTGAATATATCACTTATATTAATATCTAATGTGCTTCCAACATAAGAATTGAATTTATAAGTTGGTTTTTTACCAGTCCTACTTTCAACTTCACATTTAAGAATTTCAGTAGTAATAAATATATTCATATTAGAAATATCTGCATAATACAAACATTTTTGCAAAATAGTTTTACATCTTTTAATTTTATTAGGATATTTATTTTCAAGACCGTTATAGAATTTTTCAAAAATTTTCATAACAAAATTCCCTTTACCACAACAAGGTTCAAATACACTATATTTTTTAGTCCAAAAATCATTAGGTATTTTATTTAACATACTATCAACTAATACAAGTGGTGTTGGAACTTCGGCATTTTTCTTTTTTTCATCTTGAGATGGGATAAAATGTTTTGAAATTAATTCATGAATTTTATCAGGTGGTGATGTATTATAGATATCTTTAATATTATTTATAATTATAATATTATTATTCATAATTAATAATATTATATTTAATTGAACTTTTATATAATAAATAATTGTTAATATTTAATTTAATGCTTTAATTGTTAAAATAATTATAATAACTAATATAAATTGTGTGATACCAAAACCAATATGTGTTTTTCTTTCAATACTTCCAGAATCGGCATCCCATGCTCCTCTGGCATGTAATAATACAGATAAAATATTTAAACCAATTAATAAAATGGTAGAAATAGTTAATGGTATTTTAATATATGGGTAACCACTATAAACATATGAAACTATAGTTGTTATTAAAAAAACAAATGAAAATGTTGTAGCCATTATTTCACTAATACGCCAAGTCATAACAATATATAATAATACTTATATTTTAATTTTAATTTTAAAATTAAATTTAAAATATTCTATTTAATAAAATTGAAAGAAATATTATTTAATATTTTAAATTAATTATAAATGGAATTTGAAAAATTAAATGTAAAAAATATTTATGAAAATATAGCTAATGAATTTTCAGAAAAACGTATGACAAAGTGGGATTGGATTGATAGTTTTATATATTCATTTCCTAAATATTCTACATTATTAGATTTAGGATGTGGAAGTGGGAGAAATATGGAATATAATGATTATAATTTTTATGGAATAGATAACTGTGTTAGTTTTATCAATATAGCTAAAAATAAAAATTTAAATGTTATATTATCAGATATGACACAATTACCTTTTAATAATACTATTTTTGATGGTATAATATCAATTGCTAGTTTTCATCATCTATCAAATAATGAACGTCGTAACGAATGTCTCAGTGAATTAAAAAGAATATTAAAAATAAATGGTAAAATATTATTATCAATTTGGTCTATAAATCAAAGCCATAATAAAAAACTAAATAATAAATTTACTTATGGTAATAATATAGTCCCATTTAAAGACAATAAAGGAAATATAAAAGGAGATCGTTATTATTATATTTTCAAATTAGATGAAATAAAAGAACTATTATCACAATATTTTACAATTATTAGTCACGAGTGGATTCACGGAAATGAAGTATTTATTTTAAGCAATAATTAGAATAATTATAATGAATGATATAATTAATCCAAACATAAAAATAGTAAATGATAATAATTATTATAAAATAATATCAATAAATTTTATAGAAAAAGATACAATAATATTAATAGAATATCCAAAAATTTATTCATGTAAACAATATAAAACAAATGATGAGCAAATATTAAATATGCTTTATCTAATTCTTAAATATAAAGACAGTCTTTTCATTAAAAATCTATATCCAAGAGATATAATTAAAAATCCCATTGGGAGTATTAATAATCCTTATAATATTAATTTAATAAAACTAATAAAAAATTGTACTAATAAAGTAATAAAAAATTATTTATTATATTTTGATAAAGATACTTTATATATGCATTATTATAAATATTTATGTAATGCATTTGATATGAATAATATCCCAGTAATTTTACCAATAGGTGCAATGATGAATCATTCAAATAATCCAAATATCATATTTTATCCAGAAAACAATAGAATGATATTTAAAACATTAAAAAAAATAAAACCAAATGAAGAATTGTGTTATTCTTATTTAAGAAATTGTAAATATAGAAATCAAGAAGAAATAAATGAATATTTATATAATCATTATAATATTACTCAATAAAACAGTCATATTAGTTAATTAATAATAATAATCCATATATTTATAATATATGTTTATAAACATAAATAATTTATTTAAATATTTTAATCATAATTTATCTGAAGAAGAAAACACATATTTAAATACAGAACCTGACATGGTAACAGAAATATTTGTAATAAAAAGACAATTAAATAAATTTAATATAAAAATTGCTTTTATAAATCATTCTGCATTACTATTAAAAACAATAAATAAATATTTTATATTAGAATATGGAAGTGGCAGTAATGAATTAAAAAATCGTGTATTAATTAGAGAAATAAAACCAATTCAAGTAAAAAAATATTCTGTTTTAGAAGAGAATTATTCATGGGATAAGAAACATGGTAGAATATTAAAAAATCCAATCCACGTATCTAAAATATTTGAAATGATGGAAAATAATATGATTAATAGAAAATATAATGTTTATTATTGGAATTGTCATATGGCTCAAGAAAAAACGAGAAAGCAATTGGGTTTAGATGTTCCAATTAAATATGAATATTATTTAACATTATTAATAATTTATTTTTTATTATTTTTATTTTTAAGTTCTATTAGAATATTTGATAATTTTTCATTAATTAATGAATATTAATATTATTATTATAATATATAATAATAATATAATGTCCAACAAATTATGTATAACAAAAAAATCACCATCTGATACTAGAGATTGGGTTTTAGAATCAATATTAAATTATAAAGGTGAAGTTCCTAGTATTTTAGATTTACGTTTAGATTTACAACCAATTCGCAATCAAGGTAATTATGGAACATGTGCAGCAATGACAGCTGCATGTATAAAAGAATATCAAGAAAAAAAAGATATAAAAATATCTACTTATTTTTCTCCAATATTTATCTATCTAAATAGGGAAGATCCTAAAACAGAAGGGATGTATCCAAGAGATGTTATGAGAATATTAAGTAAACTAGGTTCATGTGAAGAGAAATTTTTACCTTATAATAAATTTAATAATAAAACAACAAAATCAATAATAACAAAAGACTGTTTAACTAATGCATTAAATTATAAAATAAAAGGATATTCAACTATATCAACAATTGACGGTTTAAAAAAAGCATTATATTTATATGGACCATGTTTAATAGCATTTCCAGTTTATAATTTTGGTATGAAAATATGGAAACAAAATAAAAATGAAATATTAATAGGTGGTCATGCAATGACAGTAGTCGGATATAATAAAACATCTTTCATTATAAGAAATTCTTGGGGTACGTCATGGGGTGATAATGGATATACATATTATGATTTTAATGAATTTGGTGCTCATTGGGAAATATGGACTCTAGTAGATGATGCTACTAAAATTAATAAAAATAAGAAAATTAAAATAAGTAGTAAACTAGAATTAATTAATAAAAATAATTTAATTAAAAGAAATATAATGAGAAAAGAAGTTAAAATAAGGAATGAATTAAAAGAAGCTAGAAAGCTTAGAAAACAATTAGCTCATAAATAAATAGAACAATCTGTAATATTAATATTAGACCTACATAGAGGACAAGATTGTTTAATATTAAAAACAGTTTCCATACATTCAGAACATATAATATGTGATGTATGACAATTTAATCCAATCATATGTTGTTTATTTTCAAAACAAACACAACATTCAGACTCATTTTTCTCAAACACAAACTTACATCTCTTATCAAAATAAAATTTAGATAGACTTGGTGTAATAGTGCCTGTGATATTAATCTTATATTCATTTTGATTAATACTATAACGTTCAGGTAAAAAAGTAGTAAACCATAATATTGCAGACTTAATTTTATATTTGCATGCTTTGTTAAAAATATCATCAAGTTTCTGTTCATCTAATACCGTTTTATCATATGCCAAATTAATGAGATTATTATTCAAATTACTATTTGGATTTGAAAATAAACATGCATATTCAAAATAATTAAATTTAGGAATTTTTGATAGATATTTAATTGAAATGTAACAAAATAAAATTTCATTTCCATTATATATAATTTTTTTGAATATTTTGTAAATATCTTGATATGTAATTTTAATCAAATAAAATATATAATCAATAACAATGTAAGAATTATTATTTTCAGTGAAATTTTTAATGCTAGAAATAATAAGTAATAAATTTTTATTCAGACATTCTTTATAATTGTCAATGATCCATTTTAATTTATCGAAATTAATAATACTATTATTATTTAGTGTTTCAATAATATAATTTATTACAATAGATTCATCATATACATAATCTTTATTTATACTTTTTATAAATAATATAATATCAAGGTTGCCATAAATTGTAACATCAACTAATTCAAAAGATTTAATATTCAAATAAGAAATGAGTTTTTTAAATTCTTCTAGAGAGATTGAAGCAATAATATCTTTTGCAATATGTTTAAGAGAATAAGAAGAACATAATGCAATTATTTCTTTACATTTATTAATTTTATCAGAATTAGATTCAGAACCATTATTAAGCAGTTCTCTAATTAATGTATGAAGATATAACTTTATAAATTCATTTTTATTATTAATATTATAAATTGAAGAATGCACTTTAATAAATAATTCATGATTATTTTCACTTGAAATATATTCACATAGCTTAATCAAATTGTCTATATTGAGTGTCCTAATGTAAATGTGTAAGCATTCATCAGAAATTTCTGTAATGAATTTTACATTTTTGATAGGTTTCTTAATAGAGCTACTACAGTGGTGAGTATCCATATCAATAATTTTTATTATTCATTAATAGTATATATATTTCAATTTTTTTATATATAACTAATTCTAAGCACGAAAACGTTTATATAATTTTATTTCTTTAGAAATAAAATTATAACGTATTTCGATATTTCAATTTTTCTGATTAAAATTTAATTTTGTTAAATTTTAATTAGAACTATAGTAATTGCATGGGCGTCTATAATAAATAAATTGAGTCTAGCCAATACTTAAACAATCATGATAAATATCAACTATATCTTCAAAAAAAGTATTTATATGTATAACACATGTTTTATTATTATTAAAATTAATATATTTCATAATTGGTTTGCCATAATTATAATATTTAATATAATTAAAAACATTATTATTAATATAATAATATAAAATTAATGTGCAAGTTATAAGTGTAATATAAGAAAAACAAATTATATAAAAAAATAAAGTGAAGATAATATTAGAATTATTATTAGATAAATATGTTATAAATAGAATAGCATCCAATACAATCAATTTCTTATAATTATTAATAAAATAAATTAATAAATTACAATAAAATAAGGTGTATATATTCATATAAAAATTATCTTGATTCAAAAAAGGAAAACAAATATTAAAAACTAAAGCTAAATGATATTCAAACTCAATATGTAAAAAATGTATTAAATTTAAAAAAAAAGTGTATCTGTCTATTTTATAAGAATATTTAAAGTTTATATTATATTGATTCATTATTACAATAATATTTTTATTTATTTATATTAATTTTGTTGTTTAATAATTTCTTCAAAAATATCACACCATTCATTTAATAGTTTATCACAGTTTATCTTTTCTTTAAAATTTTTTATAAAATAATTATTAAATCTAGCTAAATATTTATTATTTATAAGAATGTTATATTTTAATGATGTAAATGCGAATAAAATAAATTGTTCATAAAAAAAATACAAAGAGCTTATTAATTTAATATTTTTAATTAGTAAATAATAATAACTAAATAAAAAAATAATTTTATTTTCTTTATCTTTATTAGAATTATTTATATTATATTTAATTATATATTCTAATAATTTTTTAAAATCACCAGGATTCATCATATTATCATTTGATTTTAAAACCAAATGACATTTAGATGATAATAATGGGCAATTTTCAATAATAATATTCCTGTTTTTACACTTATCTAAGTTAATACAATTATAATTATCATCATCGCAGTGACATTTAATATTAATAATATTATTAATATGATGGTCTATTATTAAATCCATATTAAATTTATATTAATAATAATAATATTATTAAAATTACTAATCGAATTAAAATAATAAATTATTATTATAATATATGGAAATAAGTCAAACACCATTAAAATTACCTGAAGGATATTCATGGAGAATATTTGACACTCTTAAATTAGAAGAATGTAAAGAAATAGCAGATTTTTTAAAACTTAATTATATAGAAGATAATAAAAATAATTACAGATTAAATTATACAGAAGATTTTATTTATTGGTATTTAAATTGTATTAAGAGTAAAGCTATAGGTGTAATAACCACAGATGATAATATGTTAGTAGGTTGTATAACATCTAGATATATAAAAGTATCATTAAATAAAAATATAGAGGATTTAGTTGAAATAGATTTCTTATGTATAAAAAAAAATACAAGAAATAATAAGCTATGTCCTATATTAATTCAAGAGATAACAAGATTCTCTAATTTAGATGGAGTATTTGAAGCTATATTTACTAGTGAAAATAAATATTATAATTTACTATCAGGTGTAAATTATTATAGTAGAATGATTAATATAAAACATTTATATGATATAAATTATATTAAAGGTAATAATAAATTAACTGATTTAGAAAATTATTTCGCATTACCTAAAATAAAAGGTTCAAAACAATTAATTAAAATAACAAAAGAAAATAGTTCTCAATATATAGAAAAATGTTATGAATTATATAATAAATATATTACAAAATTTACAGTGCATGAGATATTTACAAAAGATAATTTTATTAAATCGTTTGTAAATAATCATGTAATAACATATGTATTAGTTGAAAATAATATTATATTAGATTTTATAAGTTATTATTCAATTAATTTATCAATAATAGAAAATCCAGATGAAAATATGAAAGATGGTTATTTATATTATTATTCAAATACATCTAATAGTTTATATAAAATGTTTCAATTATTATTATATAAATTAAAAGAAGATAATATTGACACATTCTTAGCATTAAATATAATGGAAACTGATGAAAATATATTAAATGATATGAAATTTATGAAAGATTCTGGAAGTTTTAATTATTTCTTATTCAAAAATAAAACATTAAATATCCAACCATATAAATTAGCTAAATTATTATTTTAATTATCATTAAACAGGTGATTCATTTGTATCTGTATTATTAGATCCATTTTCATCATCATGATACAAACTACCTAATGATGCTTTAATTTCTTCTTCAGTTGGATATCTTAAATGAATTTTAAAGAATGATTGATTGAATTTTTCAATTAATGGATTTACTTGTTTTTTTTCTTCTTCAATTTCAATAATTTCTTCTACTTTTTCTTCAACTTGTGGTTGAGGATTAAATCTATTAATCATCGACTCTCTCTTTTCTTTAGTCATATGATAAACAGTAGTTGGTGTAATAATATCACATATTTCTGGTTTAGATATTTCGTCATTTTCTAAGAATGTCATATTAAATTGTTTAATAATTTTCTTTGGTATCATTGGTGATAATTCTAATAATCTATCATATTCTTCCTTTGCCATAGCAATTAAATCTTTTGGATTAATTCTGTCTAATGGATGTTTGGCTAATTCAGTTTTTAAATGTCTATAATATTTACCCCATGAATAAGATGCAACTCTATGTCCTTCATTCATTTCAGATATTTTTAAGAATTGTCCAACAGTAGAAATAATAGCAGCACAAATATTAAACCCACCCGTTACCATAACAAATATATTTTTATCTCTCTCATTAGAAATTTTATCTTGTGCGAAGTTAGCAGTGCCAGTTAATGTAGATATAATAATAACAGGAATAACAAAATATGCATGTCTTTGTTTATAAACAGCATGACTTTTAGAATGTAATAATTCATAACATTGGGCTTTATCCGCCCAGTCTTTTAATAATAATTCTTCTTCCTCTTTCCAATAATTGCGCTTTTCTTCCATATAATATATTATAATATATTATATAAAATGATTTATAATATGATTATTACTTTAATATTGCAATAAGTTTTGTTCTTATTCCTCCACAATCGCTAACATATAATGGTCCACCTACCCCATTAGAACCTTTACTTATTTCTTGTTTTAATACTGTAGTTGAACCAAGTTTCTTTACATCAGGATGATTGTTGACTATTTTAGTAAGAGATGCAATAAGTGCAGGAACTCCTACAATTTTACTAGTCATACCCTGTGCAATATTTAAAAGATCGTTAACAGTTTTTGCTTTTGGTACCTCTTTTGCAACAGCTTCTGTTGAATCTAATGAATTTTTTGGCACTACGAGTTCTTTGTCATCATTTATGCCAGTTATATTTTTTGGTAATAAAAATTCAGTAACACTACTATTTGAATCAGTTGAACTAGTTGAACTAGTTGAACCAGCACGGTCTCTACCATCTGATTGACCACCTGGTTGACCACCTTTCATTTTGTGAACTTTCTTAATAACCTTATGGTTTACCTTATTACTACGTCTGCTAGACTTATGACTACGTCTGGTAGTCTTGCGGCGTTTGGCTCCACCAGACATTCTACGAACAACTTTTTTAGATGTTTTTTTACTACGTTTAGACATTTTGCGAACAACTTTTTTAGATGCTTTTTTATGAGAAGATTTACGTATAGGTTTTTTTGAACCTTTTGATTTAACAGTACTAACCATTAGTTATATATATATTATTAAGAAAAATAATGTATTTATAATATTAATAATTGTTATATCGTTAAGGCGACCATAATAATTAAAATAACATCTGTTTGATAACATCAATTTTGAATGGCAACTAACACATTTGTTCTATTTGATATTCATAAATGTAAATATAAGTCTATAAAGAAATTATTTTTTGCATTTATAATAGGTATACCTGCATGGAGATGAAAATATGTCATATACTAGACCAATTGGCCAAAATAACATACATTGTATACAACCACAACATATTTCAGTGCTTTCCGCATCTGTTGTTCTTTCTGTAGGCATTTCGTCCATAGACCTATGGCATTTGTGAAACAAATTATTAGTGCATGTGAAGAAAACAAAGTTCTTGTCCATATTACATTTTAATATTCAATACATAAAATATAAAAAAATCAATTTTTTTTAATATATAAAAATAGGGTTTATTGTTAAAGATATCTTACATTGCCCTCTGTATCATAATATTTAACATGCTTTTTAAAATGTGTAGTTAAATTGAATTTATAAGTAAATTTTTTATGACATATATTACATTCATGACTATTTGGATTTTCATGAGTTATCATATGTTGATTTAAATGATGTTGATGCGTAAATTTACTATGACATACAGTGCATTCAAAAGTTTTCATATGACCCATTATATGTTGTTTGTAATAAGATTTTTTAACAAATGTCTTACTACAAATATGGCATAAATAGGAACCATTATCAAGTTTATGTTCTGGTATAGATTTTAAATCTGGATATGGTACTGTAATTATAGAACCATCGTCTGTTAGTTTGAAACACATTCCTTCACAATTAACTTTTACAGATTTTGAATTATCCATTATATTAATTATATAAATATTTAATTAATGTTAAAAAATCAATTTTTATGAATAAAATAATTAATCGTATAAACCTATTATATCATCGCATATAGTAGCAGCAATTTCATTAAATATTATCTTAATATCTTTATTTTTAGATTTCATAACTAATTTTTGAAGTTTATCATTGTTTCCAATATGATTACAAACTGTAATCAGATCATCTTTATTATTAATTGTAGTATTAGACCATACTATAAAAGTAATAACTATGTTCAATGTCTCCTCATGAAAATTAAATTTCTGTAAGATTGTTTTAATATTTAAAACATTATGATAATTAGTATTATGAAAATGAAAACAAGACATTTCACTTGTAATTAGGAGCAATCTAGTATGATAATAAATATCGCTAAATCTTTCAGAAGAAAAATATCCATAATAATCATAAATGATTAATTCTTCTAGGGTGAAATTTAATGATGTCATAAACTTAATATAATTAGCATAAAACACAAAAATATCACACGCCTGTTGAATTTTAAATCCAAAGTAAGACACGCATCTATGTGTAATTACTTTAAAGAATTCAGTTATTGACATATCAAAATAGGTTAATTCATTTTTAAGAGAATTATATATAATCATCTTAATATCACATTCAGTTTTTGTAGAAATGAAACCAATATTTAAATTGTCAAAAATTTCATCAATTGTCCTAATCATTACTCTATTATTTTCTCTGTTTCTATGAAACTCTTCTATTTCAACAGGGTCTGTTAGAAGAGCTAATTGTTCCTCATATGAAAGAACTAGTATTGCATGTGTTTTAGTATTTGATATAGATACACTATCCATAGTTTACAAATTATACTATTATTAAAACTAATTAATATAATTTCAATTTTTATACATTTGTTAGAGTTACCCATATAGTTAATCCGCTATATATAAAATAGTACTTAGGTACTAGGATGCGAACAATTGTTAATAAAACATTATGAGCTAGTGTGTAAAAGGTGTAATGACTATTAAATTTATTTTCTAACTTCGGCATAGGAACCTTCTAAATTTATACCTTGTTGAGCACAAGGTAAATTGATATTTGGATAATTAGCTTTATTATTATATGAATCTAATACTCTATGAACTTGAGTTCTTAAACTAGCTTCATCTGGTATATAATTAGCAGCTCCTTTAGATGTAAGTCGTTTGTATTTACTCACTTCCTCATTTATAATTCCAGTGGGTTCAGAAGTTTTTGAGTATCTTTGAAATTCTACATCAACCTCTTTTAAAAATTTCATTGTATCATTAAATCCACTATGACCAGGGCATTTACTATTTGTAATTAAATAGTTAGAGTCATTAATTGACTCAGCAATACATTTTAAACTTTTAGCTTTAGAAATATTAGTTTTATATGTTTTTAGTTCAGCGTTTGTAGAAAATTCAGCAGTATTAATTACACCTCCAAGTTGTTTTTTCAATGTAAGATATTTTGTTTTATATTTATATTATAATATTATAAAATAATAATAAATAATATTATAATGGAACAAATAATAAGAACCAGATGTTCTTTTATTGATATTTTAGATAAACTGGAAAAAATTAGTATAGAGTTTGTTGATTTAAGTTGTTTTAATGATTTTATTTATATGGATCCTAGAAATGAATTTAATTATAAAATATCATCAACAACTAATGAACGTGAAACATATAAATTTTATTATGCTAAAACAAATAATATATTTGAAGAAATCCCTCATGCTATATTTATACCAGACTATTATTATGATTTTGAAATAGATCTTAAAGAAAAAAAATTTAAAAAATTTGATGAATTTAAAACAGTATCGTTAAATGAAATTAAACATACTATTATAAATATGCAAATTGAAGAAAAAAATAAATCTAATAAATCTACATTTAGAAAAATATTCGGTTGTTAATAATAATGCACTTAGAAATTTTAGATCCAAATGTTTCAACCACAATGAATGCTTTTATAATAATTGGTAATATTATAACACTTTGCCAGAATGTTCCACAAGTAATCAAAACTTATAAAGTGAAATCAACCAAAGATTTTAGCAGTATATTTTTACTAATGAGAGTTACTGCATGTATAATTTGGGGTGCTTACTCGATAGAGATTGAAAGTTTAATGATGTTAATTAACAATTTAATAACATTATCAGCAACAGGTTTTATTAGTTATTATAAAATTAAAGAAATTATTAATGATTATAAATTAAAACAATATAATGAATATATGAAATTAAGTCAACCAAATGCTAATGTTCAAAATGATATTTTCAAAGATGATGAGCCATTAGACATAAAAGTGGAATTATAATGAGATATATTTGTATAATATAAAGTCTTTATATATAATATTTTATTTATAAAAACTTTTATTTGACTTTACTCCCCCCGACACCTATATAGTCTTTTGTCTATATACTTTTGTCTATAAAATATTTCTTAAAGCCTAGAATCTAAGTCTATATATATAATAAAAAATTATGGAAAATAAATATAAATGTGATATTTGTAATAAATTTTATAAAAGCTACCAAACTTTATGGAAACACAATAAAAACTTTCATACAAAGTCTAGTATCCAAAAACCATCAATTGGTATCCAAAAAACCACCATTTTATCTACTTTGGATGAAAATTATAGTATCTTAACCAAAAGTTATAAACCATCACCTGAAAATAATGATATAAATAATCAAGTGATAGAAGATAATATTGGAGATATTTTTTATTGTAAATATTGTAAAAAGGAATACAAACATTCTCAAAATAGATATAGACATCAAAAAAAATGTAAAAATATAACTTATACTAAAATAAAAGACTTAGAAAAACAAAATAAAGAATTAAAAATGATGTTATCACAAATAATTAGAAATAAAGGTAAAGTTCAACAGAAAACTTTAGATCGAATGAAAAATAAATTAATTGAATATAATCAAAACAATAATAGTGGTAATATTCATAACGGAAATAATATAAATAATACAAATAACTATAATATTAATATTATAGCATTAGGTCAAGAAAATATAGGCGAATTATTAACACAACAAGAAAAGCTACATATATTAAATCAAAAGTATCAGGCTTTAGTTCATTTTATTAAAACAGTTCATTTTAATGATAGATTTCCACAATTTAAAAATATTGCTATTACTAATAATAGAACTAATGAAATGCATGTATTCGATCCAACTACTAATACATTTAAAATGTTAGATAAAGATGAACAAACAGCAAATTTAATTGAATATCGTATATGTGATTTAGAAGATTTTTATGGTGAATTAGGAGAAAAACTAGATGATAAAACACGCAAGATATTAGATGATGTTTTTGATAAACGCGGAGAAAATAAAGAAACCCAAGATAAAGTAAAATTACTTGTCTATAATAATAGTGATTGTGTTACTATAAAATAAATAATAAGTTTAAAAAATAAATAATATATTAAATATATTAATGGATATATTTATTGAAAAAAATATATTATTGGATGAAATTATTAAATTTAATAATTTTATTTTAACTTATCAATCAACAAATGATATAAATATTTTTATAGAAACAATAGATTGTTTAAGACATAACACAAATCAAAATAAAGATGTAGAATTATTAAATTATTTATTAAAATTAATAAATAATATTTATGTAGATGTGCAAGCATCACAATCAATGATTTACGATAAACGTAATTTAAATATAGGAAATGAAATACTATATGGATTATACAATAGTAAATTATTAATTGAAAAATTACTAAATAAAATAAATAATGTCGATAGTTTAGTAGGTATTATAAATGAAATGAATATATAAATATTAATATTATATTAATTGTAGTCTTTCTTCATGATTCATGCTGATTACTCTTTGGAGAAAATCCTCTGAGTAATCATCAATAATTAGTTCTGCAATATTGATATCTTCAATATTATTTGTATATAATTGTGATAGAATATGAACTAGTATATCATCTAATACCATATTCATATCAAGCTGAAAATAAACTCCATAAATTTTACCAATAATTGGAATTAAATCCCTGTATCTTATTAACATTTCATTTGTTAATAATTGTTCTCCTCCATATGAAAATTCTTTTGCATCTTTTGAAGGAACTCCAAATGATAAATAATGATAATAAACATCATAATCATCTAGACAAATTGTATGGAATGCATCAGCTGCGTTACCTCCAATAGCAATAGCATTATCAATTTCTCTGTAAACTTCATTTACATCTCGATAATTATTTGAAATCCATAAAACATCATTTCCTAAATCTTCCATATATTTATGAACAATTTCTGGATATTTAGAAATAATATTATAGTAGATGTATGCACACTGATTATTATATCTACTAATATCAATAGCTGCAGTATCTGCATTGATTTTGTAATAGTGCACTAACATAATAAAAATCATTTTCAATTCAGGAAGATGTTGCGGATGTAATATAATAACTTCGTTTCTATTACATACATGTTCAAAAATATTACAAGTTGTAAATATTTGAATATCAAGTCCTAGTAAAAAGTCATTATTAACTTTAGACCAAATAAGATTTTCATAGGGATTCATCTTTAAAAAGTTATTAATAAAAATTTTTTTTTGAGTAAATATAAAATTTCTTAAATATTTACTCACACCCATGAGTCTTTTGAGTGAAACTGGATCTAGCATTGTAAATACATTGATAAGAAGTTCCAAAGGAAGAGTTAGAAAGTTATTCTGGCGTAATACCATTGAAGCCATTAATCAATATATTAATAGATATTGATTACTATTATTATTTCAATTTTTCTGATTAAAATTTAACTTTGTTAAATTTTAATTAGAACTATAGTAATTGTTTCGACGTCTCAATAAAAATATTGCTAAGCAATATTTTTATGACGTCCGATATTATTTCAATTTTTATACATATATTCTAATTGCGTTGGCATCTAAGATAAATAATAACTTTGTTATTATTTATCGACAGCCCCACGTTATTTCAATATTAAAAATTTTAATAGTCTAATAATATTTATATTTATAATTGTAATTATAATTGTAATAATCATTATTTCTAGATTTTTTATAATAATAGAGACTTATACATATAATTGGAATTAAACCCAATAAAATATAATATATAATATTATTTGATTTATTCATAGAAATAGTATATGTATATTTAATATGATGTTGATGATAAGGAAAATATATTAATAGTTTATTATTCTTTTTAGGAAGTGTTTCCAGAATTATATCTTCTTTATAAGTATCCACATTACATACTCTAGGAAAATTAATAATATAGTCTCCATATTGAATAATATTACCTGCATTTTTTTTATATTTATCATCAGACTGTAAAATATTAATATCTTTATTAAAATTCAAGTCTAATACTAAATAATTATTTTGACTCCTATTTTCCCATGTATTTATATTAATAGTAATATATAATTTATCTGTATCAAATTTAATAATTTTATTAAAATCATTTTTTTCATAACTAATATTTGTAAAAATTTTATTGATAATATCAACATTAACAATTTTTGAATTTAATGTAGTTTTAACATAGTCACTTGAATATTCAATATCATGTAAAATATAATTAAAATTCATTTTAACTTCTTTATTTGTATTTTCTTCAACTAAATAACCATATGTAATATCTAAATTATTAGATAATGTTATTTTATTGCTATTAAATTTAGCAATAAATAATTCATTATTAATAATATTTGCATTTGAACTTAAAAATAATGAGAACAGAATTAAATATATGTTCATTATATATTTAACTCTTCTTTTTTTTAAATAATTAATTATTACAACATGTTTTAATAATAATAATTATCATAATAATAACAATTATAATGCAAAGTAAATAGTATCTTTTAATATCACATGGGTTTCTAAAACAATTACAATAATCTGTAAATTTTTCAATTGTATTAGTAAAATGATTCGAAGATGGTTTATTTACTGTTTTAGATATTTTATTGGAATTCATTTTACCCCATATAAAATATTTACCATTTTTCAATAAAGCAACATTCATGTTATACCCAACGCTCATATCAGTGACATTTGTTTTTATTAAAACTTTATTAATTTTATTATATGTATTTCCATTAAAAAAATTTAAAGAATCATCACCCCATGCATATAATTCATTTTTATCATTTAATCCTAAAATATGATAATTTGAACACAATATTTTAATCCATTTAGAATTATTCATTAATGGAACTTTTGTAATAGTAAATTGTGATATTCTTTCAGTATTTAATCCTAATAAACCATATAAACCATTTTGACCCCATGAATATAAATCCCCTAATTTATTAAATGCAAATGTATAATTATTTCCGCACATAACCTTAACCCATTGTGAATTATCTATGATAGGAATTTCAACAGGTGGATTACCTTTTGTTGATAAATATATTTTTTTAGAAGTATCTGAAACTATACTTGTTGATATATTTAGTCCTAATATATTATCTTCACCTAATCCCCATCCATATAATTTACCTGCAGCATTAATAGCACAAGTATGATTAGAACCTAAAGAAACAGATAACCATTTACTATTATTATCCATTCTATTAACTTTATTTATTTTTTTTCTTGATGTATTAAGAACTAATGTTCCTTGACCCGAGTTACCATAAAAATCAGTATGATAAAATATATACAAATCATTATCAGCATTAATAGCTGCATAATTATCATCATTTATATCAAATGTTAACCAATTTTTTTTATTAAATTTATCAATTAAAACAGATTTTTTAAGTGTTAGAAAATTAGTGAATACATTATTTCCCGATAAGTACAAATCACCTTTTTTATTAAGACCTAATGCAGAATTTTTATAACATTTAATATTAACCCATGGAGAATTATTTATTTTAGAATATAAAGTAAATTTATTATTTTTAAATATATACGTTTTATCTTTAATCAAAACATATATTTCATTAGTTTTTGCTCCAAGTATAGACATTATATAATATATTAAGAAACAAATTTTAATAATATCATATTTTCATTTTGTTCTAAAATTTTATTAGTATATACAATGAAATAATCTAATAATTTCTCAATATCATTTTTATGTTTATTATATTCTAATTCAATATGTCCACACACAAATTCTAAATTTTCATTCAATGTATTACAATGTAAATTACTATTTTTAATTGTTTCTGTTAATTCTTTATTATATTCTCTAATATGAATAATTAAATTATTTATTAAATTTAAATTATGTATAATATCATTAACTATTTTTTCTATTTCATCTTTTTTACTTGAACTTTTAATAAGATTATTTTCATTGTTTAATATATCTTTATTCATTGTTATTACAGATAATGCCATTAATGTAATATTTTCTGATGATGTAATTAACATTGATGTTAAGCTTGAGTTTATTATTGTTCTATGATTATTAAGATAAACTAATTCATTATGAATTATTTTATTTTGAAATACTAATAACTGGGTTGAATCGTCCAATTTTAAATTTTTTTTCTTATTCAACATTTCTATTTTTGCGTTTACCTCATTTGATTTTTTAGATATGTTATCGTGAATTTCGTTTATTTTTCTAATATTATTTTCTATTTCTTGTATTTTTGATGTATAATTCATATATTAATATAATATATAAAAAACATAAATTAAATAAATATTAAGATTAAAATGATGAAATTACTTTATTCCACAATTCATCTGGTAAAAAATAATTACTTTCCAGATGACATTCTTTAATAGCATGAGACACTTTTGTTAGCGGAGACTCTAATACAATGACATTTGATTTAGAATTATAAACAATTCTATAATCATCTAAGATATAAAATTTATTTAGTGTATCAATGTCAATATAGAATAAATATTTATAATTATTACCACTAAAGAATAAAACCCTGGTAAAATCATTCATTCTCAATCCTACTAGTAAATAATTATAATTGGGAGTGTATATAATATGATATATTCTAGATGCAGATGGTAATTTAAAATTCAAATTAATTTTAGTTTTATTAATAGAATTATTAGTACCAATTGATATATATAGAAAACTCTCATCATTATTGTTCACAAACGAAAATGAAATAATATCTTTATTAAAAAAGAATGTACTTTTTGTTCGATTTATATTATTGAACATTTGTGTTAATTCCAATTCTGGGGTTAATTGATACAATATATCTGGATTATCTTCAATTTTGCAATAAATCTTATTTTCTGTTAGTATTAAATTATTTACAGTTATATTAAAAACATTTTTTACCAAATTACCTGTAATAATATTATAAACTTCTATTCCGTTGTTAATATTAATGTATCCTTCTTCATATCGTCTATATGCTTCCCTCATATAATTTATACTACATATTAAAAATTCATTATATACTACAAATTTTTCTATTTTAGATAAATCTATATTATAAACATCTTCTGGTGGTCCTTCAATATTATTAGTAATAATAAATGTTTGTATTAAGTCTAAACTATTGGCATCATATACATAAATCGTGTCACTATTGTTGATAATAATAAAATATTTACCATCTGATGAATATTTTATTTCTACATCGTATATACATATATGTGTCATTACTTTTCTAATAGACTTGTTTTCAATATTAATACAATAAAGTCCCTTTTTTTTGAAAACCAAAAAACAATCCCTAAATATAGGATTGTTGTCAATAATTTTGCATTTTTTAAATAATTTAGTTATTGCAGTTATATTTGCAATCATATTCACACATTTTATATTATGTTAGTAAATGAAAAAATATCAATTTTTTTAATATGTGTTAGTCGCCATTCTCTATAACTTTTGAACTGATAGTTACCCATATGTATTAATAATTGTTCCTTTCAAAAGTATTATTAGCTTATATTCTATTCGTAAATGGAACTATGGTTAAAATGATAAAAGAATTTTATTCCGTAATTCATCTGGTAAGTAATATTTACTATTTTGTTCACATGCTTTTGTAAAATGTAACATTTTTATTAATGGATTATCAATTGTATAAATAGTTCCTTTCTTATCATATACAATTCTATAATCATCTAAAATATAAAAACTATAATTTGTTTTAATATCATTAGAAAATAAAAATGTATTAATAGAACTATTAAAATATAAAATCCTAGTAAAATTATTAAATTTCAACCCAACTAAAAAATATTTATTATCAGGTGTGTACATCATATTATATATTGTTGGTTCACATGTTAGTTTAAAATTCAAATCAATCTTAACAGTTTCTATTTTATCAGTAGTAATAGTTTTATATAAAAAATATTCATTGTTATTTTTTATAAATGAGAATGATATGAGTTCATTTTTCATATTAATATAATTACATAAATTTGTAATAATATATGACAACTCAAGTAGATCTAATTCAAGAGTTAATTGATATATTTTATAAGGTTGTTCATTTATACTACAATAAATATTATTATTTATAATTTGTAATCTACAAATTGAAATATTCATTTTATTAGTAACCAATTCACCTGTTGTAATATTGTAAACCTCAATACCTTCTTTAAATATATCTTGTCCAAAATCTTCATATGTAGTATAATCTTCAATTATATAATTAACAATACAAATCAAGAATTCATTATAGATAATAAATTGAGATATTTCAGACGATTCAATATGATTATTGTTATCATTCCTTAATTTTAAATAGAAACTTCTAACTAATTCTAATGTATTAGAGTTAAATACATAAATATCTTTACAATATTCAATAATTACAAAATATTTTCCATCAGATGAATATTTTACTTCTGCATCATACATTAATAAAGGTGATTTTACTTTTCTAATAGATTTATTTTTAATATTAACACAATAAAGAGTCATTTTTTTAATAACTAAAAATAATTCTTTACATACTGGATTGTTCACTAAAATTGAACATTTTTTAAATATTTTAGTAAAAGGCATTAAAGCTGCTGCCATAATAAACTCATTAATATTAACTCTTAGTTATTTATTAAAAATTTCAATTTTTTATTATTTTCAATATAAATTAATTCTAGTTAACCACGGTTCTTGATTAAGAATTGATGAATTATAATCTTGTTTCAACATAAAATATTCTTTACGTTTAGAACAAATTTCTATACATTTTTTATATCCAAATTCTTCGTAATGTTCACTATTACATATTTCACATTTAAAAATTATAGAATCTTCATTAATTGGTTCTAAAGTAATTAATTCGCCATTAATATCTTTCTTATAATCACATCTTAAATAATTATCAATTAAAGCATGATTTCTACCACATCTTGTACATTTATTTGTTCTTCTACGTATTTCATAAGTAATAAAACTAATTTGTTCAGGTGTAAGTATATTATTATAACTTCCACCACGAACTCTATTAATACCATTTTTATTCATTATTTTCAAAACAAAATCATCTAAATCAATTATATGATTTAAATTTATAGAAAATAATATTTTAACAGGAATATGATTTTTAGTCCACTCTGAACCAATTCCTTCAAATTCATTCTTAAAAAAATTATTTATATTATCTGTAGCACCAACATAATAATAATTTTCATTATCTTTTTCACATAATAATACACATAATTTATCAAAATTATTATCAGAATGATTATCAGAATGATTATCAGAATGATTATCAGTATGATTATGACAATTATTCTCTATTTTCTTAGGTTCTGTATAAATAACATTTTTTACTGTATGAATCGGATTGTCAATTTGTTGTGCAGTAAAATATTGCATAAACGAATAATATAAATTATAAAGTGATTCCATTATACTATAAATTAAAATAAATCTTTAATATCAATTATATTTATTTTAGAAGATGTTCTTTCACAAGATACCAAATATGTGCCATTAGGAGAAAGAGAAGTAAATTCAGCCATGTATAAATTTATTTTTTTTATAATGTTTCCAGTAGTTAGATCCCAAATGAATGATAAATTATAATATCCGCCAATTGCTTTTGTAAGGCATGGCAAAATATGATAATTACTAATGTAGAATTGATGAATAATACTTCTGGACCTTGCTTTTGGTTTTTGTAAAACTATTTTTTTGTAATCAAGTTGATTTGTTTTAATAAACGCAATGTTTTCATTAAATGTTGAAATAATAATAATATTATTTGTAAAGTTAATATTGATAATTTCTTTATCTATAAAATTATCCAAAATATTTTCAATATTAGTAGAAGTTGAATTCATTATATAAACATAACCAGTGTCTGAAGAAAATATAAATTTATTTGTTGAATCATTTGCTTTAATGAAAGCAATAAATTTTATATTTTCAAATTCATAGATAAAATTACATTTCCACATATTAGTATCATTGCAGAATACAAATGAATAAATTTCATTATTACAGGTGATTAACAATTCATTATTCATAGTAAATGTATGTAATGGTGCATATTCACTTGATAATTCAACATCAATAGGAACTTCTAACCCACTATTAATATTCCAAATTTTAACAGGAAAGTTTTCATTTGAACCAACAACAAAACGTCCACATTTAGATACAGATAATTTAAAATACCAAAATGAATTGATATTTCTAATTAGTTTTTTCGTTTTGAAATCAAAAACAGCTACACCATTCCTCGTCATTTTAATAATTTTGGAACATATATCTGCTTTGTCTAACACATTTGTTAAGAGTTCAATAGGTAATATAGGATTAGGTATTTTTAAATTATGTTTCACAATTGAAACCATAGCTTCAATAATAATAATTAATATCTAAATAAAAATAATTCAATTTTTCCAATTAGTAAAATTATTAACGCTAATAGCGTTTTCAATTTTTCCAATTAGTAAAATTATTAACGCTAATAGCGTTTTCAATTTTTCCGATTAGTAAAATTATTTTATAAATATATATATATAAATGTCTATTTATGAAAAAAAATATTTAAAATATAAAACAAAATATACAAATCTTAAATTAATTTCATCTAATAATTTATTAACTGGTTCTGGTGGTAAAATGTCTTGTTTATTACCACAACGTGGTTCATATACTACAGGTGCTGCTACTCCTATTTTAGATGCCATGATTGCTAAAATTCAAGCTAATACATTAAAATCCATAGCTGAAGGTATTAAAGGTAAAGTATATAAAGATACAATTGATGGTGTAATTTATGTAGCAAAAGAATTAAATAAAGAAAATGGTGCTAAGGAAATAGCACAATATAATGGAATTAAAGATATTCTTACAAGATGTAAAAATTTAAATTTCATTGAAACTAAAACAGTTGGTAATAACACATATGTTTTATATTTATATGGCGGCGATTCTTTAATATCCTGGTTAGGTAGAAATGTAAATGTAGATTTTATTCCAATTTTATTACAGGTAGGAGAACAAATGAAATGTTTTGAAGCAGATTCATCTCATTTAGATGTTAAAGCTGAAAATATAGTAGTTAATCCTAAAGACGGTGAATGTACTGATTGTCCTTTATGTGGTGGTTGTGAAGTAAAACCAGGAGAAAGTGTTATAGCACATTTAATTGACTTAAGTTCTTTAGTTAAAGCAGGTGACTTAGTAAAAGCAAGTGGTAAACAAATGGAATTTACACAAGGTATAAATGATCCAATTGAAATGTTATTAGGAAGATTTTCATCAAAACCAGGAGAATTATCATTTAAAAAGAGAAATTTAGTAGGTTTAGCCCATACATTTTTAACTTGTGTATTAAATAGCACACCAGATGCAATTAACACATATAAAGCAGTAAAAGAAATATCACCAAAAATTATGATGAAAATATTAGAAGATTTTGCTACTGTTAGAGATGAATTAAAAGATAAACTTAATTATAAAAATTCTTGTAATAGAAATTCATGTGATTTTCCATTTACTGCATTGGGTATGTGGTTATCTCATTCTCCAGTAACATTATCAGCTATAACAGATTTTAAACCAGAAATGCCAAAAGATGCATTACTCGGAATTATTTCTAAAGCAGGACCTGTATTTAGACATGCTTTATGTGATTATTTAATGAAAACTTATACAACCATATTATCAAATAAAACAAAAGCTAGTCATGTTGTTCATATAATAGCTAGATGTTGTCATTTTGATGAAGATCAAAGATATACACATGATGAATTAAAAGAAGAATTATATAGATATGGTAAAGCATATAATGGTGGTAAATACACAGGATGTTCCGGAACAGCATCACCTAAATTATTTGATGCAGCACGCGACGATTATTCTGTTATGCCAAAATAAAATAGAAGATTATTGCACTAGAGTACGATTAATAGGTTAATATTAAAAGGTTAATATTATACATAAATAAAATATATTTATATATAATAATGCAAAGTAATAAACCTAGTACAAATATTACTGATTTACCATTCGAATTATTAGAAAAATTAATATATAATATAAATAATTGTGAAGATATAATAAATTTTGGTAGTTTTACAACTATAAATATAATAATTAAAAAAAATATTAAGAAAATAATAAATAATCTCAAAATTAAAAATCCAAGCGAAATACATATTTGGAATAAATATAATGATACACCAGATATAAATCATAATTTTTCTATGTTTTTGGTATTATGTAAGGAAAGTAAAGTTTTTAGATTACATCAAAAATTTATTGGTTTAAATATTCCAGATTATATAGTTAATATATTAGAATCAAAAACACTTGAACAAATTAATTTATTTGATTTATTAATAAAAAAATATGAAATGAATCCAAATTTAGCTATTAGATATATAAATGAATTATCAAATGATAAAATTATGCAAGGACTTGAAATATTTGATAAATATAAATTAAATAAAGAAGATTTATTAGAACTTCTTAAGTCCAATTTAAATCGAGAACAAATAAAATTGGCATTATTTTTATATACAAAATATAACTTTACTATGGAACTATCTATAAAATATGCACAAGATTTAACAGTAATTCAAATAAATAGAGCATTAAAATTAATATTAGAAAATAATATTGCAAAATCAAATGCTTATGATATTTTTAAATTAGGTAGTCCCGATAAAATTGAACAAATATTAGAATTAATTACTAAATATAATATAAATGTTCAAATTGCTATATTACTTGGTAATAATTTTGATTTATATGAAATAAGTAGAATGGAAGAAATTATAAAAATAATTAATTCATCACCTTATTTATCATATGAATTAATAAATAAATTTATATTAGAGTTTGATTCAACTAATATAAGTGAAATATTATTAAAAATATCAAAAATTATAAAATTCTATAAAAAATATGAAATATCTTCATTATATTTATATGATTTAGTAAGTAATGATATTTCAGATAATTTAATAGAAGAAATTATTTTATTAATAATAAAACATAGAATTGAATATGAACTCGCAAAAGAAATAATAATTGGAAGGTTAGAAAAACGTAAATTAAAAATGTTTTTAGACTTAAAAAAGAAACATAGTTTAACTTCAGAATTAGCATATAAAATAGTGACTACATTATCAGATAAAGATTCAAATTTAATACTTTCTTCTAATGATGTAAATATAGATTTATTAAATAAATTTAATTTAATTTAATAATTATACAATATTTATAATTATATTATATATATAATTATATATGGATTATAACAAGGAATATAAATATTTATATTACAAATATAAAAATAAATATATAAATTTAAAAAATTTATCTATGAATTATTCATTAAATGGATCAGGGGTAGGAGCTTCTTGTCATTTTACAGTTGATGTAATTGAAAGAGGTGCTGCTGGTGTATTAGATAAAATTATTGTAAAAATAGAAGCGAATAGTTTAACAAAAATAGCACAAGGTGCAAATGGAGATGTATATAAAGATACAATTGATGATACTATCTATATTGTAAAAGTAATGGATGCGGAACCACAAGGTAAAATGGAGGTAGAACAATATACATTAATGAAAGATGCTATATCTAAATGCAAAACTTTTGGTTTATTAGCAAATAAAACAATAGGTAAAAAATTATATGCTTTATATTATTATGGAGGAGAATCTTTAATTTCATGGTTAGGCAAAAATGTATCTGTTGATTATATTCCAATTTTATTACAAGTAATAAATCAATTAAAATGTTTTACTGCAAATAATTCATCACATTTAGATGTTAAAGCTGAAAATATTATAGTGAATAAAGTAACAGGAACATGTACTGATTGTCCTATTTGTGGTGGTTGTGAAGTAAAAGCTGGTGAAAGTGTAACTGCCAATTTAATTGATTTAACTTCTTTAGTTAAACTTGAACATTTAATAGGTGCAACTGGTAAAAAAAGTCCTTTAACACTTGGAACTAATGACGCAGTTGAACATTCATTATTTAAATTTTCTTCAGCTGATTTAAATTATTCTAAATTACATTTAAGTGGAATTGCTCATACTTTTTTAACATGTGTATTGAATAATTCTCCAAATACTTTTGAAACCTATAAACAAGTTACAGGTTTAGGACCAGCAATTATGATGAAAATGCTTGAAGAAATGACTTCATTAAGAGATGATTTAACTAAACTTGGATATGGAAGAACATGTAATAGAAATGCTTGTGACTTTCCATTAACAACATTAGGAATGTGGTTATCTCATGAACCTATTACATTAGGAGCAATAACTACATATAAACCAGAATATAAAAAAGATGACTTAATAGGAATGATTAAAAAAGCAGCACCTTTATTTAGATTTGCATTATGCGATTATTTAATAAAAACATTTGCTAGTGTATTTACAAATAAAACAAAAGCTAGTCATGTTGTTCATATCTTATCTAAATGTTATCACATAGATGAAAGTCAAAGATATACTTATGATGAATTAATTGAAGAATTATATAGATTTGGTAAAGCATATAATGGAGGTAAATATACTGGATGTTCTGGAACAGTATCTCCTAAATTATTTGATGCAACTAAAAATGATTATTCAGTTATGCCTAAATAAAGATATTGTTTAAATAAAATTTAATAACAAGGCATTAAAGTGCGCTACATCTTCGTCTACATAATCCGGATTATTATAAGGACATCCTTCATAATGAAACATACGATAAAACATAGTATCATCATCTTCGTCAATACCTTCTTCAATTGCCTGTGTTCTCCTTGATTCTAACTCTTGAAATGTAATCCTATGAGCAGCAATATTGTCTATATGATTTTCAATTTTGTATTTATTGATAATTATAAATTGAGGATATTTACACATAAGAGGAAACAATATTTTAAATGCATCTAATGTAAACATTTGTGGTTCTTGTTCCCAAAATGATAATTCTTCATCTATTTTACATGCAAATAGTTTAATCATTCCAGTTTTAACTCTATCTTCCTGTATATCTTGTTCATTATTAGAATCTAAAATATTTAAATAGTTTAAAAAAGATGAATGAGTATGTGAATAGTAATCAATTCTAAGGAATATTAAAAACAATTCTTTAAAATCTGGGAAATGAAATTTAATAGTATCATTAAAATATTGGCTCCACAAAAATCCATAAATATTTGATTGTTGTGAATATAATGTAGCAATTCGATTTATCATAGGTTGTTCCATTATCCTATCGTAATTTTGTTTTGAAGTTGTCATATAATTTAACAATCCAGATGCATCCAAAGAAAGAATAATTTTATGAACAAGCTCTTCAGGAAGGTTATCCAAAATAGAATTAAATTCGTCATCAAAAACTGATGTCATTATACACAAATTATTATAAATCTTATTATAAAAAAAAATTCAATTTTTCCCATAATAAAAATGATTACTAGTAATCATTTTTATTATAAGTAAAATTATTAACGCTTATCGCTAAAAGCTGTTTCAATTTTATAGTTAAATTCACTAAGAAATAAAGTAATTATTCAAGACGACGGCGTTTAGCCTTAAGCTTTCCCATGTTTTCTTCACTTGGGTCTGCCAAAAGTTTTGCACATTTGTGTACACAAACATATCCCATTAAATAATATTTAGAAACAACTGGGAGAAAATGCGGATATTGTTCCAGATTATACGGGACATCAATAATAAAATGCTTGGCAAACTTGTAACCAATAATAGGAATTAAGGCTTTGAATGTTTGTAATTGTTCGATAGTTGTTCCAATCAAACGTCGGTTAGTTGCAAAAGAATGAGCATCTCGTTCAGTAAAGCCATACATTAGTGCATAAATGTATCTCAAACAACCCTGATTGCCATGGTGAGTATAAACACTAATAAGGTTCTCAAAGATTCCTCCATATATTATGGTCAAATTAAAAAACTTCTTAATTTCATTAAAACGTGCTTCAGATGGACGTTTTAAAAACTCCATCAAATCACAAACACCATATCTAGTTGTAATTAAATTTATAATTGATGGACAGTTTTTTAAGATAGTCATAAAAAATAAAAATTGTATAGATGATAATCTATTAACAAGCGTCAATAGCTGATGATCAAATTCATCCTGGCTTAAAACAGTTCTTTCTCCGCTCTTATAGATATTTAGATTAAAAAATGTATACATTAAGCCATATCGTAATTTAATCTCACTAATACGAACATAATAAGGCATAACAGGTGTCCTACCGCTTTCTATATGTTTTCGCGTACATTTGTCATAAATAAGTTCATACTTGTTTGTAGAAGCGAAATTAAAAGCATTCAGTATTTGTTTGAAACGTATTGCTTTCATTTTAGGAATATACCTATCTGGATGATTGTATTTAAGTTTTGAATACATTATCCAAACATTTTTAGAAAAAAAATCAGGAAGATTTTGTGAATAATGCTTAGTAAATATATTTAATAATGATATTACAAGCTCTTTATGTGCCTTGCACGAATACATAAAACTATACAAATCACTTGGATTCAAATGAATTAAAATATATTCTAAAATCTCTAAAGGTAAATAATTAGTTAAACCATTTATAGATCCAGCTGAAGCTGCTGCCATCTAATATAAACAAAAATATAAAGTATAGATATAAATTAATAATTTCAATTTTTATACATAATTATAACATTAGTGTCTTACAATTGATATATTTTTTGAAAAGTTTATTTTTTCTTTCCATAATTTCCTTCTTTACTCTTAATATATTTAGCATGATTATCCATAATTTCTTTAATTTTAGTAGCTGTTATTTTCTTAACATCTACTGATTTTGGTATATTAATAAATGTTGGTTTCCGTGTTCCTGTATTCCCATGAGGAACCATTAGATATGGCCCAAATTCACCTTCTTTTACAAATACTTTTGTTTTACCAATCATAAATGTATTGGATTCAGACATTTTAGTTTTTGTTTCATCATTCAATTCACGTGCTAATTCTAATAAATCATCATTGGATTTATCTGATGGGTCATACTCTCTATCTTTAATACCAACTAATTTAGCACCAATTTTGAAATAAAATCCAAACTGTCCTTTATTAAGAGTTACATTTGATGTTCCAATTTTGCCGATGTCTTTGGGATATTGAAGAAATTTAATAGCATCATCTAAAGTTACATCTTCGGGTTTTAAATTACCAATAGAACCATATTTATAACTTGGCTGTTCGCCAGTTTTATTTTCATCCATCATTTTAACACACCAACCATATTTCGATTTAGTTAAGTAAATTAGCTGTCCGTTATATTCGCCTAAATTTTTATCATTTGCTGTATATGC
>JACCDO010563125.1_pt1 | contig 31642 bp, 25 predicted proteins | sample 7446101 | NCBI WGS metagenome assembly JACCDO01 (sample SAMN15323440, study PRJNA562643) | freshwater metagenome | isolation source: river surface water | place: USA:Blue River Watershed | collected 2017-08-16
ACCGTGCTGACCAAGAGCTGGACCAATAGGAGGAGCTGGGTTAGCAGCGCCTGCATTGATCTGAAGCTTGATCATGCCGGTGATCTTTTTCTTCGGTGCCATTTGTTATTCCTTTGGTTTGTTATGGAACTCTAAAAAACTTTGGTTAGACGAGAGCCGCGACCTGCTCGAAACCGAGCTCGACCGGGGTTTCACGCTCGAACAGCGAGACAAGAACAGTGAGCTTGCCGCTCTCTGGCTTGATCTCGCTGATGGTGCCTGGCAGGCCGGCGAACGAGCCGTCCTTGATCATGATGCTCTCGCCAAGCTTGTAATTGACGATGACTGGAACAGCCTTCGACTTGCCCTTGACTGCAACGCCCTTGATCGCGGCCTTTGCCTCTGCCTCTTCTGGCAGTTCGAACGTGCTCTTGAGCATGTTGAAGGCCTCGTCTGCACGAAGCGGGGTTGGGTTCTGCGAGTTGCCGACGAAGCCGGTAACCGCAGGGGTGTGGCGAACGAGCGACCATGAGTCTTCGTTCATGTCCATGCGAACTAGAACGTAGCCAGGGATACGAACCTTGGTGACCAGCTTGCGCTGACCGTTCTTGATCTCGATGGTGTCTTCCATCGGAACCTCGACCTCAAAGATTGAGTCGCCGCCCTCGATGGTGAGCTTGCGGTTCTCGATGTTCTGCTTGACGCGCTTCTCGTAGCCCGCGTAGCTGTGGACGATGTACCACTTGCCTGGAAGCTTGCGCAGGTTCTCTTTGAACTCGCGGTAAGGGTCGACAGGTGCGCCCTCTTCGATCTCGTCTGCGATTGCAGCCTCAACCTCGGCGGCCTCTTCGATTGCCTCGGCAACCTCGTGGTCCTCGCGAGCAACCTCGGCGGCATCGAGTGCCAGGTCGGCAAGGTCGGCGTCAGCCTCGGCAATAACCTCGTCTGCGGCCAGGTCCTGGACCATGTCCTCTAGTTCGCGCTCGTTTTCACTCACTTGATGTTCCTCTTCGTTCGGTTTGGTTACGCTGCGTTGCCGTTAGTTGACGGTTACGTCTCCTGGGTTGAACGCAAAGTTCACTCCCTGGAAGAACAACCAGTCAAGGCCGTAAATGATGACCATGACCACTGCAACGAATGCCAATACGACACCGGTGTAGTTGCGAAGCTCGGCCCAGGTTGGGCGGGTGACCTTCGCGAGTTCAAGCACTACCTGCTTGAAGAAAAGGGTGGTTCGACCGATGAAGCCGCGCTTGGCAGCCTTGTCGGCCTTGGCCTGCTCGACCAGATCCTCTGAGGCGTTCTCGAGTTCTTCAGACATCGATGCTTCCTTTTCTTCTTTCGCAACTAAGTGCAAATCTTTTTGCAGGGCAGACAGGACTCGAACCTGCAACCGACGGTTTTGGAGACCGTTGCGCTACCAATTGCGCCACTGCCCTCTGCAGCTAGTAGACCGTTTCAAAAGCCACGTCCAGCAGACACACTTCTAGATTGGATTTCTAGATTGGATGCTTTGCCAGATTAGGCTCCGGAAGTTGTCAAACTACCTCCTAGGAGTTTACAAGGCGAGGCGCTGAAATGCAAAGGGCAGTCGAGCGGATGCGGCCATCCGTGCCCGCGCTTTCATGCCTCCGTGCCCGCTCGTTCATACCTTAGGGCGGTCGCCGTCCGACTCGCGTCGACCCGCTTCGGTATTCTTGAACCCGTGACTGAATTCCCACGTATCTCAAAGCGCATTGGTTCGATCGCCGAATCGGCAACCCTGAAGGTTGACGCAAAGGCCAAGTCGTTGCAGGCCGCCGGTCGTCCGGTGATCAGCTACGCAGCGGGCGAGCCAGACTTTGCGACCCCCGCTCACATCGTCGAGGCTGCGGTTGCCGCGGTTCGCGACCCAAAGAACCACCGCTACACCCCAGCGATCGGCCTGCCAGATTTGCGCGAGGCTATTGCGGCGAAGACGAAGCAGGATTCGGGCACCGAGATCTCGGCAGCCCAGGTTGTCGTTACCAACGGCGGCAAGCAGGCCGTCTACCAGGCCTTCGCGACCCTGCTCGACCCGGGCGACGAGGTGCTGCTGCCAGCGCCGTACTGGACCACCTACCCAGAGGCCATCGCGCTTGCCGGCGGCAAGACCGTTCCTGTTTTTGCCGGTTCAGACCAGAACTACATGGTGACCGTTGAACAGCTCGAGGCCGCTCGCACCCCACGCAGCAAGGTCTTGCTGTTCTGCTCGCCTTCGAACCCGACCGGTTCGGTCTACTCGCGCGAGCAGGTCGAGGCGATTGGCCGCTGGGCATACGAAAACGGCATGTGGGTCATCACCGACGAGATCTACCAGAACCTGGTTTACGGCGGTAACCGCGCGGTTTCGATCACCGAGGCCGTTCCTGAGCTTGCCGACCGCACCATCCTTGTCAATGGCGTTGCCAAGTCGTATGCGATGACCGGCTGGCGCTTGGGTTGGATGGCCGGCCCGCTCGACGCTATGAAGGCGGCAGGCAACCTGCAGTCGCACCTTTCGTCGAACGTCTCGAACATCTCGCAGCGCGCCGCCTTGGCCGCACTCACCGGGCCACAGGATGAGGTGCTCGCGATGCGCGACGCCTTCGACCGCCGCCGCCAGCTAGCCGTCGCTGAGCTGAACAAGATTCCTGGCTGGCTCGCCCCAACCCCGCAGGGTGCTTTCTACGTCTACTCAGACGTAACCGCGCTTCTAGGTCGCGAGTGGAACGGCAAGCAGATCAACACTTCGCTCGAGCTTTGCGACTTCATCCTCGATGAGGCAGAGGTTGCGCTGGTTCCTGGTGAGGCGTTCGGCCCATCGGGCTACGTTCGCTTGTCGTATGCGCTTGGCGATGCCCCACTGCTCGAGGGCATCCAGCGCCTGCAGAAGCTGTTTGGCTAAAGCGTTTCCCGCAAAAGAAAAGACCCCGCACAACGGGGTCTTTTCGCATTTGCACGAGTCTCGTTGGGTCTAGTCGAGTTCGGCTTCGAAGCCGATCAGGTTGGCCTCGGGGCGCAACTGGATGCCCCAGCGGTTGGCGACCCGTTCCTGGACGTAGGTCTTGAGCTGAAGCACATCCGCGGCGGTCGCTCCCCCGCGATTGGTAATGGCGAGGCAGTGCTTGGTCGAGATTCCGGCGCCCGAGCCAGCGATCCGGAAGCCCTTGGGGATGCCCGCGTTCTCGATCAACCAGGCGGCCGAGAGCTTTACGGTCTCTCCGTCGTCGGCCTCCGTATCCCAGCGCGGTGCCTCGAACGGCAGAGTGCGTGCCACGCGAGCCGGCACGATCGGGTTCATGAAGAAACTTCCGCAGCTGCGGGTGTCGGCATCCTCGGGGTTCAAAACCATGCCCTTGGCCGCGCGCTGCTCGAGAACCTCTTGGCGACGCTGCTTCATCAGGGCCGTACTGCCCGCCGGTAGGTCGGTGACAAACTGGAACTCGACCCAGGTGATCAACCCCAGCCGACCGCGCTTGAAGATGCTGTCGCGATAGCCAAACTTCATCTCGTCGCGACTCAAGATCACCGTCTCGCGCGTCAGATAGTCGACAAACTCGACGCGCGTTATGACGGCCGAAACCTCTTGGCCGTATGCGCCGATGTTTTGAATCGGTGCGGCACCTACCGTGCCCGGAATGCCGCTTAGCGACTCGATGCCACCCCAACCGCTGTTGACCGCCAACTCGACCAGGTCGTCCCAGTTTTCGCCGGCCTGAACGCGCACGTGGCCATCGCCAAGCTTCTCGATGCCTTTGTTTGCGACGTGTATCACCCGGAGGTCGGGTACCTCATCGGCGACTACAACGTTGCTGCCGCCGCCGAGGATCAACCAGTCGTCACCACTGCGCCAAACGGCAAGTGCGTTCTCAACGAGATCGTCGCGCGAACGGCACTCCACCAGTTCGGCGGGCAGGCCGCCAACGCCGATAGTGGTCAGTTCGCTTAGAGGCGTACCCAAGCCTGCGCCTTGCCCAAAACGCCAGTTTCGTTAAAAGTGGCGGTGAGGTCGACCCGCACGGTGCCGTTTTCGGTGTCGATCTGGCCAATCTTGCCAACTACGACCAAGACAGCGCCATCGGCGGCATCGACCCAGACCGGCTTGGTGAAGCGCACTCCGTAGTCGATCACGCGGCCGGCATCGCCGACCCAGTCGACCGCAACCTGAACTGCTGCACCCATGGTCAGCATGCCGTGAGCAAGAACGCCCTCGAGGCCGACCGACTTGGCGAAGTCGTCACGGTAGTGAATCGGGTTGAAGTCACCAGATGCGCCTGCGTAGCGAACCAGCGAATCACGGGTGAGCAGGAACTCGGATGCGCCGATCTGCTGCCCAACCTCGAGCGAGGTGATGTCGATGTGAGCCATTACTCGTCACCTCGCACAACCAGGGTCGAGATCGCCGTGCAGACCAGGGCCTTGCCGGCGTCGAAGATGTTGGTTTCGAAGGTGACCATCGAGTGGCCGCCGAGCGACTTGACCGATGCGACGGTCAGCTCGCTGGTGAGTTCGTCGCCTGCCACGATCGGACGGGCGTGCACGAAGCGCTGGTCGCAGTGTACCACGCGCGAGAAGTCGATGTCTGCCTCTGGGTCACCGAGAACGGTCGCGAGCGAACGCTCCTGAATCACGACAGCGAAGGTCGGCGGAGCGATGATGTCGACGTAGCCGGCGGCCTGAGCCGCGAACACGTCGAGGTTCACGGGAGAGGTCGATTTGACCGCGTGGGCGAATTCGCGGATCTTCTCGCGACCGACCAGATAAGGCGCGGTTGCGGGATAAGTCTTGCCCTGCACGTTTGGATTTACCACGGCTCTAGTTAAGCAGGTTAAACGAACCCGAGGTAGAACCGCTCCATCCAACTCTTGAGGATTTCGAAATCCTGCCGTGTCGAATTGGGCGGGTAGTTCATCGGAGCGGATGCTGCATGTTGCAGAAGCTCATCGAGCGTGCGCCCCGCTGGGATTGCGACCTCCCAATAAGGTTCAACGGGATGGGTTACGCCAAACTCGATGAGGTACGCGTGCATTTCGGCCAAAATCACTGCGGCATCGGCCGCACCGTAGCGTGTTCGTAGTTCTTCGAGACCATTAACTACAGCCCTCGCGTGTTTGGGCTGCAAGGCTAGCGCCACAAGACAACTCCAGCCGTTGGCGTCGAGCCTGAGGTGCAGCACGATTCTCGATTCTCAGTAAAATTTACAAATTTGAGTAGCCGCTACGCAGGCAAATGGCGCCGTGGCCGCAGAGGCTACGGTCACTGGGAAGTTGAAATCCGCCCCCACTCGTCCCGTGAACGAATAATAGTAAGTTCCCGACTGTGTGAGGACGTTGCCGTAAAGGGGTGCGATGGTCAGACGTCCACCTGGGACAACAGCATTAAAACCGGATCCAATTGGGTGAATTCCGCAGCCAAAAATGTTTCCAACATGGCTGCAATTCAATACAAGATCCATGAATGCAAGGCTCGAGGTTCCATCGTTAATTAGCGTTGTCGAGATTTTCGCCTGGCGACCGTTAAGCGATGTACGCAAAACTAGCGCGATTTGCATTCACGAAGATCCCCCGATCGATTCGAGTAGCTGGAGCGGGACTTGAACCCGCGACCCCACGATTATGAGTCGTGTGCTCTAACCAACTGAGCTACCCAGCCGCGATACAAAAAAGTGGGCGCTAGGCCCACTTCGAGCCCCGAGCGAGGATTGAACTCGCGACCCCTTCCTTACCATGGAAGTGCTCTACCACTGAGCTATCAGGGCGAAACTCTCTTCGCGAACGAAAAAAGCAACCCGAGAAGATTAGCACGACTACTTAGCCGCTGGCAAACTCCAGATGTTGATCGACATCTTGTCGCCCGGCAGCGAAACCTTGTTCTTGCCGACCTTGAGTTTGCCGCCGCCGAACAGGTTCACGGCATCCTTCAAGCCAAAGACCGAGGATGCGTCAAACGCGATCTCGTCGTCTTTGCCGCGGGTTGCACAAACCAAAACCGACTGCTTCTTGTGCTCGCGCACGAACACGATGGCCTCCTTCGAGGCATACAGGAAGCGCATCGCGCCATCGACCAGAGCCGGGTTCGACTTGCGAATCGCGGCCAGCTGGGCGTAGGTCTCGATCATGGCGGTGTCGTGCGGGCGCTCGTTGTTCCATGGAAGTGGTGTGCGCGAGTTCTCGCCGTTGAAGCCGTCTAGGCCGAATTCGTCGCCAGCCCAGACCACCGGAATACCTGGGAAGGTGAACTGCAGGCCGGCACCGACTCGCTGTGCACCCTTGCGGGTGAAGGTCTTGAAGCGCGGGATGTCGTGGGTGTCGAGCGCGTTCATGTTGTGCTGACGAACGTGCCACGGGAAGCTCGCGATGAAGCGCTTGTGGGTCTCGACGAATTGCATGCCGTCGAGCGTGCGCGCGCCGATTCCCATGTAGGTGATGAAACCCTTGTTCTGCGGGTTAGCCATCCAGCGCCAAAGCGGCTTGGTGAAGTTGGCATACGTCATTGCGCCTTGCCAGCCGTCGCCCTGAACCTCGAACGATGGGTCACCGGTGTATTCACCCAGCAGGATCGTGTCCTCGTTGATGTCGTGCATGGTCTCGCGAACGATGCGCGCGACCTCCTTTGACATGTCCTGGTCCCAGATGCGGCCGGTCATGTTGGCGACGTCGATGCGCCAGCCATCCAGGTTGTAAGGAGCCTTGAGCCACTTTGCAACCACAGAGGTCTTGCCCTGAATGAAGCGCTTGCGTAGCTCCTGCGAGTTCCAGTTGAACTTCGGCAGGCTTGGCACGCCCCACCAGGACTCGTACTTGGTGTTCTTGTCGGTGAAGTAGTAGAAGTCGCTCTCGGGCGCCTTCGGGTTCTTGAACGCCGCGGTGAACCATTCGTGCTTGTCGCCCGAGTGATTCGAGGTCAGGTCGCCGATGACCTTGAAGCCCTTCTTGTGGGCCGCCTCGACCAGCGCGATGAGCGCCTTGTCGCCGCCGAGCAGCGGGTCAACCTTGGTGAACGAGGATGCGTCGTAGCGATGGTTCGAACCCGCAGGGAAGAACGGGGTGAGGTACAACATCGTGACACCGAGCTTCTTGAGGTGGTCGAGATGCTCGATGATGCCCCAGATGTCGCCGCCGAAGAACTGTTCGCTGGTTGGGTAACCCTGACCCGTGACCTCGTCGCCCCAGGCCTTAGGTACGGCCCAGTCTGGCAGTTTGTGCTTGTCGGCATGCTTCGAGCGCGCGAAGCGGTCGGGGAAGATCTGATACATGATGGTGCCAGGACCCCAGGTTGGACCAGATGACCAGACGTTGATTCTGAAGTCGTTGATGTCTGGCTGCTCCATGTCGCTCCAGCCCAGAGTGTTGAGCCAGAAGACGTCGTCATTCTCGGTGACAAAGCACCACCGGTAGAAGATCGACGGGTTGTACATGGTTAGCTCGGCCTCGAACCAGAGCCAGCCGTCCTTGGTCTTAAGCAGCTTGGCGGGTGCCTGCAGGAAGGCCTCGCCGTTCTCGCTCTGACGAACGATTACCTTAGCGAGTTTGCCAATCTTGGCCTCGAACTTCGGGTGAACGCGAACGCGTACTTTGACCTTTTCAAGCAGCTTCGGCTTCTGGTTTGGAATGTAAAGAACCGAGCCGTCGTGGTGCGGCTGCAAAGACAAATCGAGGGACATACAGCAAGTGTATGCCCCTCGATTTTGTGTAAGCGTTTACCGTTACTAACCCTTTACGGCGCCACCGGTAAGACCGCTGACGATGTACTTCTGCAGGTAGAGGAACAGTGCAACAACCGGGATTGCCGACAGAATTGCGCCGGCACAGAACATTGCCCAGTCCTTCGAGAATGGGTCAGAAACGAACTGCTGCAGACCCACCGCGAGGGTGAGCGATTCAGGGGTGCTGAGCACTACCGATGCCAGAACGAAGTCGCTGGTGATGCCGATGAATGACAGCAGCACGTTGACCGCGAGGATCGGGGTGACGAGCGGAAGGATGATGGTGTAGAAGATCTGGGTGTGGGTTGCACCGTCGATCTTTGCTGCCTCGTCGAGCTCCTTAGGAACGGTGTTGAAGAAGCCATACATCAGGTAGGTTCCGGTGCCGAGCGAGCCGCCCATGTAGGCCATGATCAGACCGAGCGAGCTCGACAGACCGAGAACCGGGAACACCTTGCCAACCTCACTCAGGATGGTGAAGATCGCCACGAGACCTAGAACCGATGGGAACATCTGGATCAAGATCAACGACATCAGACCCGCACGACGACCACGGAAGCGGAAGCGCGAGAACGAGTACGCGGCGAGGGTTGAGAGGAACACCGAACCGAGTGCGGTAGTGATGCCGATGACCATCGTGTTGATGTACCACAAGCCGAACGGACGGTTTGGATCCTGGAACAGCGCAATGTAGTTCACCAGGTCAAACGACTGGAATAGTCCTGTCTGACCATCGACGGACGAGTTCTTGACGAACGAGACCGAGAGGATGTACAGAATCGGGAACACTGCGTAAACAATTACGAGTATTCCGATTAGGTGGCGCCAACCCAGCGTCAGCAACCACTGCAGTGGAGTCTTGCGCTTCTTCTTGTCACGCAATGGGGTTTGAATTTCTGCGGTGCTCATTATGCGATGTCCTCCAATGCACGAGTACGACGGAAGCTGAGGTACGAGATCGTTCCTACGAACAGGAAGATAAGTACCGAGAAGGCGCTAGCTAGACCATAGTCACGACCGTGACCCGTCGAGAACGCAATCTTGTAAACGAAGGTGATCAGGATGTCTGTTCCACCGGCATCTAGGTCGCCGGCCGAGATATCGGTCGGGCCGCCCTGCGTCAACAGGTAGATCAGCGTGAAGTTGTTGAAGTTGAAGGCGAACGATGCCACGAGCAGCGGGGCCAGGGTAATCATCAACAGCGGGAACTTGATCAGACGCATCTGCTGCCAAGGGGTAGCGCCGTCGATAGTTGCCGATTCGGTTAGCTCGGCCGGAATTGCCTGAAGCGCACCGGTCGAAATCAGGAACATGTAAGGGAAGCCCAGCCATAGGTTGGCCAGCAGCACTGCGATGCGAGCCGGGCCTTCCTCGGTGAGCCAAGGAATGTTCGCGCCACCAAGAATGACATTGTTGATAAAGCCGTTCTCGGTGTTGAACAGACCCTTCCAGACGTATGCCGAGAGGAAGGCAGGGAACGCGTAAGGCAGGATCATCAGTGCGCGATAGACCTTTTTGCCGCGCATGTCTTCGCGGTTGAAGAGCAGGGCCAGAGCGAGACCGACGATGAAGGTCGAGACGACCGAGCCGATAGCAAAAATGAAGGTCCACGAGATGATCTTGAGCAGTGGTCCACGGAGTCGCTCATCGGCAAAGATCTTCGTGTAGTTGTCGGTGCCGATTACCTCGACCCAACCGATGTCGATCTTCTCGGCCTTGACGTCGCCATTCACGTGGAAGAAACCGTCGGCGCTTGGCTTGAAGACGGCGCCGTCAGAGACTCGGGTGAAGGTCTCGGCCGTCTTGTCGTAGACCAGCGTGAACTTGTTCGGGAACGCCGAGATGGCGTCGTCCGAGCGAATGAAGACAGATGAGTCGTCGGCCATGTAAACCTTGAGCGCGAAGACGGTTGTCTGTGCCTTGTTGACCTGGTCGTCGGTAAGGGTCGTGTAGCCCTCAAGGGTGTCGGCTACTCCGTCGCCGGTTGAGTCGCTCGCGTTGGTTACCTCTTCGAGAGGCTTCGAGCTCGTGCCCACGTATACCTTGCCGAAGGTGTACTCGCCGCTAACCGCGTCGATTGTGGTTTCGGTGGCAAGGTAGCCGTATGCGCCAGCCGCGTCCTTGACGACGACGACCGAATAGAACGGGGTCTTGACCGCACTGGCAGGTGCTAGGCCGTTCACGTCTGGACCGGCAGGGTTACCTGAGTCATCGACGATTAGGTTGCCGCTTGCGTCGGTGTAGTCAGCGACACCGTCGTTGTTGTTGTCGACACCGGCGTCCTGGTAGCCATCGAGATCTGAGTCGACCTGGTTGTATGAGGCGAGGCTGATGGCGTTGACTGCCGACGCGCGGTCGGAGTTGTGCATCGAGCCGAAGTTTGTGAACGAGATGTAACCCGAGAAAACCACGACGTAAACCTGGAACACGAGCAAGAACAACAGACCAGGGGTCAGGTACTTGGCTGGCAGGCCACCGCGGCGCAGGTAAAGGAAGCTGACGATCAGGGCGGTTAGCAATACGCCAGCCATGCCCAGGTACTGCTGCTTTGGCAGCAAGAGGAATGCGGTGAATACCGCGAGTGCGTCGACCAGGCCGAGGGCCACGATTTTGATGATGGTGCCGCGAAGGCTTGGAGTGCCGCCGTCGTAGAGGCTCTTGATGCTCTTGCGCTTGATGCGGTCGAGCTGCTTCATCTCGGCGGTTTGCTTTTCTGCTTTCACGTGTTGCACCCTTCGTCTGGCAGTTTAAAACTTTGTGGCCTACTGAAACCTTAGGTCAGTGACCGATGGAACTTTTTGAAAAGAGAACCGGGACCCCGGTAAGCCAGGGTCCCGGTCCTAGTTGATTTAGCTAGCTATTAACCAGCGTCAACGATCTTCTGGATAGCAGCGACCATCGAAGCCCAGTCGGCCTCAGGGTCCTTCGACTTGCCAGTTACGATGGCAGCCTCAGCCTTGCCCCACTTGTCCCAGACCGAGTCCATAGCCACGATGTTTGGCATTGGAACAGCGGTCAGACCTGCAGTAGCGAAGCCCTTGATGTTCTTGTCCGAACCTGCAGCAGCGATCGAAGCCTTGTTAGCTGGGATACGTCCGCCGTCCTTGTAGATCTGGGTCTGAACGGTCTTCGAGGTGAGGAAGGTGGTGAGCAGCTTGGTAGCAGCAACCTTGTTCTTCGACTTTGCGCTCAGGTAGAAACCACGAGCACCGAGGAACTGCTTTGCCTGGTAGCCACCAGCTGATGGGAACGAGTCAATTGCGTAGCCAGTGGTGCCGAGGCCTTCACACTTGCCCTTGACGCCGTCACGGATCGAGTTGGTTGCCCATGGGCCGGTGATCCAGTATGCCTTCTTGCCGGTAGCAAGGTTGCAGATCAGGTCGTCCCAGCCGATGCCGGCCTTCAGGTTGTTCTTGTTGTCAGCGAGGAAGTTGGCGAAGTTAGCACCGTTTGCGCCACCCATGCCGAGCTTGGTGGTCCAACCGTTGTTCCAGGTGAATACTGGAGCACCGAACGACGACTGCAGTGGGTAGAAGTGGTATGGGTCGCCACCGGTTGCGTCGAAGCCGATCTCAACACCGTTCTTGACCATTTCAGCCCAGGTCTTAGCTGCGGTAGGAGCAGCCTTCACGTTGCGGAGGACAGCGATGTTCTCGGTTGCCATTGGCACACCGTAGTTCTTGCCCTGGAAGAGGAATGCTGCGACTGCAGGAGCAGTGAGCTGAGCCTTTGCGGTACCGAGGCTGATTGGTGCAACCGAACCCGAAGCGACAAGCTTGCCGGTCCAGTCGTGTGCGCCAGCCATGATGTCAGGAGCGTTGCCTGCACCCGAAGCGGTGATGAACAGGTCGCGGAGCTTGCCGAAGTCCTTGATGACTACGTTGACCTTAACGTTGTTGGCCTTCTCGTACGACTTTAGAACGGTGGTCAGCGACTTGGCGACCATGTCGTCTGCCCAGATGGTGATGGTAGTTGCAGCGTAGGCAGGGGTGCTCATGGCAAGCATGGCACCGGCAGCTACGGTCGCAACTGCAGCTGCGACGCTGCTCTTGCGGATCTTCATTTGTAACCTTTCGAACTACGTAGTAGATGAAGGACTTGCAATCAAGTCCCCACAAATAAACCCCCTGTAAGCGCTTGCAGACAAATTGGGCGCACTTTTTTTAGATAACCATTTGGTCACGACAACAAAATGCTGCGTTAACCGGCCATTTACCCCGAATATCCGCGTCTTTTGTGGAATTCGGCAACAAAGTGGGGCTGGGTTTACCACCGAAATAGGCTTCCCAAATTTGTTATGAAAACTGGAAACGCTTACTGATTCATTGCTCGAAATCGGAGTGTACAGTTTTGCTCGTGTCGAATTCAGAACTGATTTTCCAGACCCCCGAAAACCCTGAGTGGTGGCGCTCCAGCGTCATCTACCAGATCTACCCGCGCAGCTTTGCCGATGGCAACGGCGACGGTATGGGCGACCTGATGGGCGTAACCCAGAGACTGCCGAAGCTTGCAGAACTGGGCATCGACGCCATCTGGTTCTCGCCTTTCATGCGCTCACCACAGAAGGACGCCGGCTACGACGTGGCCGATTACTGCGACATCGATCCGCTGTTCGGCACCCTCGCCGACTTCGACCACATGCTCGCCGAGGCCAAGAAGCTCGGCATCAAGATCATCGTCGACCTCGTGCCAAACCACACCTCCTCAGAGCACAAGCTTTTCCAGGCGGCGCTGGCAGCCAAGCCGGGTTCACCCGAGCGCGAGATGTACATCTTTAAGGACGGCAAGGGCGTCAACGGCGAGCTGCCTCCAAACAACTGGCCATCTGTGTTCGGCGGCAACGCTTGGACTCGCATCACCGAGGCCGACGGCACCCCCGGCCAGTGGTACCTGCACATCTTCGATTCCACTCAGCCGGACCTGAACTGGAAGAACCCGGCCGTTCTCGACTTCTTCGACGACGTGCTGCGCTTCTGGCTCGACCGCGGCTGTGCCGGTTTCCGTGTGGATGTGGCTCACGGCCTCATCAAGCGCGAGGGCCTGCCAGACATCGAGGTCATCGACACCACGATGGGTGGCGCCAAGCCTGAGAGCGAAATGACGCTCGAGGAGCTAGAGATTGCCAACCCTTACTGGGGACAGTCGGGCGGTCACGAGATCATCCGCCGCTGGCGCGACATCCTCAATGAATACGACGACCGCGCAATGTGTGCCGAGGCATGGGTCATGCCACTCAGCCGCATGGCCAACTACGTTCGTGCCGACGAGTACCACCAGACCTTCAACTTCGGCTACCTCGAGACCCCTTGGGACCGCGAGAAATTGCAGAAGGTTGTCACCGAGTCGCTCGTTGAGTTTGGCAAGGTTGGCGCACCGTCGACCTGGGTGCTCAGCAACCACGACGTCATCCGCCACGCAACCCGCATGGCATACCCGCTCGACAAGCTGCCGAAGCAGGGCGACGGCATCGGCCCAAAGAGCCTGCAGCCGGACGAAGCTATGGGTCAGCGCATCGCTCGCGCGGCATCGGCCTTCATGCTCGGCCTGCCCGGCGGCGCTTACATGTATCAGGGTGAGGAGCTCGGCCTGCCCGAGCACACCACCCTCGAGGAGCAGTACCGCGAAGACCCAACCTTCTTCCGTACCAACGGCGAGCGCGTCGGCCGCGATGGCTGCCGCGTTACCCTGCCGTGGGAGGCGGGCGTCAACGCATCGAACGGCTTCTCGAGCACCGGAAAGTCGTGGCTGCCTCAGCCTGCTAACTATGCAACCTACGCTCGCGACCGCCAGGAAGGCGTGGCCGGCTCGACCCTCGAGCTCTACAAGCGCCTGCTCAAGCTACGCAAGCAGCTCGGTCTTGGCGCCGGCAACTTCCGCTGGGCTCCCGAGTTCCAGGACAAGAACACGCTGGCATACGTCAACAGCGGCGTGCTCGTACTGAGCAACTTCGGCCCAGACGCCGTCGTTGTTCCTGCCGGCGAGGTCCTCGCGACCACCCAGCACGACCTGACCGTCGAGGGCGAACTGGAGCACGACCAGACAGTCTGGATCAAGCTCTAGGCAGTCAAGCCCAAGCAGGCTCGACCACGAAGTCGATCGAGGCGCGAATCCATAGGGGTTCGCGCCTCAATCATTTAACGAATAAACACCGAAATCGAGCCCTGACTGTAACCGCTTACAATCGCGTCTAAACTCGCCTAATACGCATCTTGCTAAGGACCAGACATGACGATTGACGTGACTCGCGGAGCAGCACACGAGGCCCGCACCGGTGGCGAGTGGTGGCGCTCGGGCACCATCTATCAGATCTACCCCCGCAGCTTCGCGGATGCCAACGGCGACGGCATGGGTGACCTAACCGGCATCAAGTCGCGCCTCGGTTCGCTCGCTGCACTCGGCGTCGACGCCGTCTGGCTATCCCCTTTCTATAAGTCACCGCAATTCGATGCAGGCTATGACGTGGCCGACTATTGCGACGTTGACCCACTCTTCGGCACTCTCGCCGACTTCGATGCAATGCTCGGCGAGGCGCATCGCCTTGGCCTGAAGGTCTTGATCGACCTGGTGCCGAACCACACCTCGTGGGAGCACGAGTGGTTCAAGCGTGCGATTGCCGCTGCGCCGGGTTCGGCCGAGCGCGCTTACTACCACTTCATGGATGGCCGCGGCGAGAATGGCGAACTGCCGCCTAATAACTGGGCTTCAATGTTTGGTGGCCCGGCGTGGACCCGCGTGACCGAGGCCGACGGCAAGCTCGGGCAGTGGTACTGCCACCTGTTTGATTCCTCTCAGCCTGACCTCAACTGGGCCAACCAGGCGGTTCAGGATGAGTTCGAGCGCATCCTTCGTTTCTGGCTCGATCGCGGGGTCGATGGCTTCCGTGTGGATCAGCCGCACGCGATGGCAAAGGCAGCCGGGCTGCCAGACCACCCCTACGTCGACGAGGCCGGCGCCGGCTTCATCGAGGGACGCGAAAACCCGCCGATGTGGTTCCAGGAGGAGGTTCACCCGATCTTCCGTCGCTGGCGCCAGATTCTTGACTCATACCCGGGTGATCGTGCGATGTGCGGCGAGGCATACGTCTTGCCCCTGTCGTTTATGGCGCTGTGGGTTCGTTCCGACGAGTTCCACCAGACCTTCAATTTCCGTTTCCTCGATTCGATGTGGGAACCTCAGAACCTGTTCGACAGCATCAACGAGTCGTTCGAGGCATTCGACGGCGTGGGCGCGCCTTCGACCTGGGTGCTCAGCAACCACGATGTGATCCGCCACGCGTCGCGAATGGGCGGGCTCAAGGGTCGCCCAACCGCCTCGGACGGCGTCGGGCCGAACGACCCGCAGCCGGATCGCCTGCTCGGCCTGCGCGTCGCGCGTGGAGCAACCATGTTCACTCTCGGCCTCGCCGGCGCTTCGTACCTCTATCAGGGCGAGGAGCTTGGCCTGCCCGAGCACACGACGCTCGCACCGGAGTTCCGCCAGGACCCAACCTTTGCGCGCACCGCGGGCAAGCGCGTCGGTCGCGATGGCTGCCGTGTTCCGCTGCCTTGGGAGGCCGGCGTCGGGGCCGCGAACGGATTCAACTCGACCGGTACCGCCTGGTTGCCCCAGCCGGAGGTCTATCGCGAATACTCGCGGGACCAGCAGGATGGCGTAACGGGTTCGACGCTCGAGCTATACAAGTCCGCGCTGCGCATCCGTCGTGAACTGAAGTTGGGCGAGGGCTCGTTCGAGTGGCTCCCCCAGTTCACCAACGACCGCGCGCTTGGCTACCGCAACGGCGACGTACTTGTGATTCACAACTTTGGTTCGGATGCGCTGCCGCTGCCGCACGGTTCAGTTCTGCTGCGCTCGGTAACCGAAGATGGCGGCGAGGACGCAATTCGCGCGCACGAGACAGTTTGGGTTCGCCTGTAGGCGTTGGCTCTTAAGCGATGAACCCCAGCACCGAAGCGCTGGGGTTCATGCTTTGTCTAGCCAAAATTAGCCGTGGATCTGAGGCTTTCGTGGCCACCAGAACTTCTCGCCAGCGATGAACGCGAGCGCCGGAACGATGACCGTACGCACCAGCAGTGTGTCCAACAGAACACCGATGCAAACGATGACACCGACCTGAAGCAGCGCGATCAGCGGCAGCACGCCCAACACCGCGAAAACCGCGGCGAGCAAAATACCCGCAGAGGTAATCACGCCGCCGGTCGAGGCCAACGCCTTGATCATGCCCTGGCGCAAGCCCAGCTTTCCGCTCTCCTCCTGCGCTCTGGTCACGAGGAAGATGTTGTAGTCAACACCCAGCGCGACAAGGAACAGGAACGAGAACAGGTAAACGCTGAGGTCTAGCGCCGGATAACCGAGCAGGTTAGTGAAGATCCACCAACCGGCGCCCAGGCTCGCGAAGAACGAGCCGACGACGGTGATCATGAGCAGCACCGGCGCCACGAACGAACGAAGCAGAACGAGCAGCACCAGGAATACCAGGCCGAGGATCACCGGGATGATCTTTGACTGATCACGCTGGTATGCCTCTGTGACCTCGAGTTGTTGCGCCTCCTGGCCTCCGACCATCGCATCGGCACCAGAGACGGCGCCGAGCTCGGTGCGAAGAGCCTTGATGGTGGCGAACGACTCGTTCGAAAGCGACTCGGCCTCGAGCGTGACGGTCAGTTTGGTGTAGTCGTCACCGGCAAGCACGGAACCCGTGCCAGGCAGGGTCGCGACGACAGCATCCTTGACGCCAGCCACGGTCTTGGCTGCGGCAACCACTGCATCTTCGGTGCCGTTCTTGGCGATCACGTCGACGGTGGTCTCCGAACCGAAGCCGGCCGAGAGGTACTCGGCGCCGATGACGGCCTCAGGCTTCGAAACAAACTGATCGTTCGCCGAAAGGCCGATCTTTACGCCCGTGGCGCTCGATGCGAGTGCAGCGAGAATACCCAGGCCGACAAGGCCGACAATCACCGGACGCTTGCTGACCGAACGACCGAGCTTTGCCCACAGGCCGTTGGCGCTCTTGTTGACGCCACCGACCTTAGGTGCAACCGGCCAGAAGATCCAGCGACCAAAGCTGACCAGCGCGGCAGGCAGCACGAACAGGGCCGAGAGCATCGCCACGGCGACACCGGTGGCACAGGCAATTCCAAGTGCGCGGGTGCCCTCTAGTTCGGCAAGTTCTAGCGTCAAGAGCGCCAGGATTACGGTCAGGCCCGAGGCAAGAATCGCAGGCGCGGCACCGCGCCAAGCGGCGAACATGGCATCGCGGCGGTTCTCAAAGTTGAGCAGCTCCTCGCGATAGCGCGAGATCAGTAGCAGCGCATAGTCGGTGCCTGCACCGAAAACGAGCACCGAAAGAATTCCGGTGACCGAACCATCGAGGGTCTCGATTCCGAACCACGAAGCGGTCTGTGCAGCCAGTCGCCCCGACATCGCGTCGGCCGTTCCAATGACAGCGAGGGGGATGATCCAGAGCACCGGTGAGCGGTAGGTGATCAGGAGCAACAGAATTACCACCAAAGCGGTCGTGCCGAGCAAAGTGAAGTTAGCTCCTGCGAAGACGTTGTTCAAGTCGGCCTGGAAGCCCTCGGGACCGGTCAGCGCGGTGACCAGGCCGGCAGGAAGCGCAGTCTTGGCAGCTTCGCGCAGTTCTGCGGCACGAAGTGCGGTCAGCTGCACGGTCGTGCACTCTTTGAGCTTCTCGGTTTTTCCTACCGGAGTACAAGGGGCGACCTCCTCGATCTTGTCCATCGAGACAACAACGCTCGCGGTCGTTCCGTCGTCGCTGATGGTCGCAGGGGCAACGATCTTTTTGCCGTTAATTTCAACGTTGCTGAAATCGGTGAAGGCCTCGTTTACACCACCCGAGTAAGTCGTTACGGCCGGTGCGCCCGGGGCTGGAACGACCGTTACTGGCTTGCCGAGCACCCATTCCTTCTGGGCGTCGGTCATCGCCTTGCCGTCTTCAGTGCGGAAAACGACGATTGCGGCGGTGCCGTCCTGGCCAGGCAGGTCGGCCAGAATGTCGGCTACGATCATGGTTTCGTTGGTCTCAGACAAACCGACGGCAGGAGCCGATTCGGATTCCCCAGGAATCATGAACGCGCCGGCTGCGAAGAGCAGTGCCAAGAGCATGACGCTTGCGGCTGATCGACGGCCCGAGATTAGTTTTGCTAGTTGCTTCATGGTTCCCCGAAGTTTCATAGGTCGTGCGCGCCTCGACTTTGATAGCGCTGATTGGGTGAACCCGAATATCGTTCTAACTATTCCGCGGCAATGCGAAACCCCCGACACCTAAGTGCCGGGGGTCTTTGCTTTTGAAACTAGTTGCCGAACTTGGCGAGGGCCAAATTCAGGGTTGCCGATGGACGCATGGCCTTGTCGACCTTATTTGCGTCGGTACGGAAGTAGCCTCCGATGTCGACTGGTGAGCCCTGAACCGCAATCAGCTCTTCGACGATCTTGCCCTCAGCAGCGGTCAGGTCGGCTGCGAGCTCCGCAAACTTGCCGGCGAGCGCCGCATCCTCGGTCTGGCCAGCGAGCTCCTGAGCCCAGTAGAGGCCCAGGTAGAAGTGGCTGCCGCGGTTGTCAATCGTGCCGATCTTGCGGCCCGGCGAACGGTCGGCCTCAAGGAAGGTACCGGTCGCGCGGTCGAGGGTGTCGGCCAGGACCTGTGCCTTCTTGTTGCCGGTTACGGTCGCGAGGTGCTCGAACGATGCCGCAATCGCGAAGAACTCGCCGAGCGAGTCCCAGCGCAGGTAGTTCTCTTCGACGAACTGCTGAACGTGCTTTGGTGCCGAACCGCCCGCACCGGTCTCGAACAGGCCACCACCGTTGAGCAGCGGAACGATCGAAAGCATCTTGGCGCTGGTGCCAACCTCGAGAATCGGGAACAGGTCGGTCAGGTAGTCGCGCAGAACGTTACCGGTTACCGAGATGGTGTCTAGGCCCTGACGAATGCGACCGAGCGAGTACTTGGTTGCCGACGCAGGGTCCATGATCTCGATGGTGAGGCCGTTGGTGTCGTGCTCGCCCAGGTAGGTCTTGACCTTGCGGATGAGCTCGGCGTCGTGCGCACGGTTCTGGTCGAGCCAGAAGACCGCAGGAACGTTGGTTGCGCGGGCACGGGTAACGGCCAGCTTCACCCAGTCGCGAACTGCGACATCCTTGGTCTGGGTGGCGCGCCAGATGTCGCCCGCGTTGACCGCGTGCGAGAGCAGTACGTCGCCGGCGGCGTTGACGACCTCGACGCGACCTGCCGACTTGATCTCGAAGGTCTTGTCGTGGCTGCCGTATTCCTCGGCGGCCTGAGCCATCAGGCCAACGTTCGGCACGGTGCCGATGGTGGCTGGGTCGAGTGGACCGTTAGCAATCACGTCGTCGAAGGTGGCCTGGTAGACACCGGCGTATGACGAGTCTGGAAGAACCGCGACGGTGTCGTCCTCTGAGCCGTCCTTGCCCCATAGCTTTCCGCCGTTACGGATCAGCGCAGGGATCGAAGCATCAACGATGACGTCCGATGGCACGTGCAGGTTGGTGATGCCCTTGTCGCTGTTGACGTAGCTGATGCGTGGACCGTTGTTTAGCGCGGCTTCGAACGCAGCTGCGATCTCGGTGCCATTTGCAACGGTGGCCAGGCCTGCAAGGATCGAGCCGAGGCCGTCGTTGGCACTCAGGCCAGCGGCAGCAAGGTCGTCGCCGTACTTGGCGAAGACGTCTGCGAAGAATGCCTTTACGACGTGACCGAACAGAATCGGGTCGCTGACCTTCATCATGGTGGCCTTCAGGTGGAGCGAGTAGAGAACGTCGTCGCGCTTGGCCTGCTCGAGGGTCTCGGCCAGGAACTTGTCGAGCTCGGCGGCGTTCATGAAGGTGGCGTCGATAATCTCGCCCGCGAGCACCTTGAGACCAGCCTTGAGGTCGGTCGATGCGCCATCGGCGGCAATGTGGCGAATGGTGAGCACGTCATCGGCAGCCATGACGACCGACTTCTCGTTGCTGAAGAAGTCGTCGTGACCCATGGTCGCAACGCGAGTCTTCGAACCAGCAGGGAACGGCTTGTTCACGTGCGGGTGCTTCTTGGCGTAAGCCTTTACCGAGAGCGGTGCGCGGCGGTCGCTGTTGCCTTCTCGCAGAACTGGGTTCACGGCGCTGCCCTTGACCTTGTCGTAACGCTTGCGGGCGTCGCGCTCGGCGTCGGTGGTTGGCTCGTCGGCGTAGTCAGGAACGGCGTAACCGAGGGCCTGCAGTTCTTCGATTGCAGCCTTCAGCTGCGGGATCGATGCAGAGACGTTTGGAAGCTTGATGATGTTCGCGGCAGGCGACTTGGCCAGCTCGCCGAGCTCGGCAAGGGTGTCGCTAACACGCTGCTCAGCAGGCAGGGTGTCTGAGAAGACGGCCAGGATGCGACCGGCGAGTGAGATGTCGCGGGTCTCGATGTTCACGTCTGCCGCGTTGGCATAAGCCTGAACGATCGGCAGCAGCGAAGCTGTTGCTAGGGCTGGTGCTTCATCGGTGTAGGTGTAGATGATGGTCGAATCGTTCACGACGTGTACTTCTCCGCTCTGAGACTGTAAAACTAACCTCTTCAGCCTACCGCCGAGCGGTTGCCTGAGGCTGCTTAGCGAGTGCGGGGTGGGGGCGGCGCTGGGGCTCGGAAAGCTTTCCCTGGAAAAGTGAAACCCCACTCGTGGAGGAGTGGGGTTTCGTGGCTAGTGAGGGATTCGAACCCCCGAAGGCTGAGCCGGCTGATTTACAGTCAGATCCCTTTGGCCGCTTGGGTAACTAGCCATTGTGCAATCGCTTGCGCTTCAGGCACTCGGAATAGTTTAGTCCAAATCGGGGTGGCGGTTAACCCTTTGATAACTGCCGATTGAGTAGCCGGTGAAACCCCTGTAGTTTGTAAGGGTTTTCAGTTTTTGCGAGAGATTTGCAGGAAAAACCATGGCTGGCATCGAAGATGTTGCAAAACTTGCGGGGGTTTCGACCGCAACTGTCTCGCGCGCGCTGAGCGGCAAGGAGCACGTCTCGGCCAAAGCACGAGCCAAGGTCGAGGCTGCGGCCGCGGAATTGGGCTACGTCGCGTCGCACACCGCATACACCCTGGCTACCGGACGCAACCGCAATATCGGCGTGGTGATGCCGTACCTCGACCGCTGGTTCTTTTCAGTAATTCTGGAAGCCGTTGAAACGACTCTGATCGAGGCCGGCTACGACCTCACGCTTTACAACCTCAGCGGTGGCCCGGAGCAGCGCGACCGAATCTTCAACGACTTGCTGTTGCGCAAGCGCGTGGACGGCGTATTCACCGCGGCAGTAGCTCCATCGCGCTCCGAGCTTGACCAGCTGACCCGCATGGGCAAGCCGATTGTCGGCATTGGCGGACGCGTCGAAGGTGCAAGAACGATTGTCATGGACGACACCCGCGCTGCAAGACTTGCAACGGAACACCTGATATCGCTCGGTCACCGCAAGATCGCTTTCATCGGTGGCATCGAGAGCAGCGACAAGGAGTTCCACCAGCAGGACCTCCGCATGACCGGCTACCTCGAGGCACTCAAGGCCGCTGGCCTGAGCCCGAAGACCAGCTGGACCACGCTCGCCGACTACACGATTCAGGATGGCTACCACCACGCCAAGCAGTTGCTCGGCGACCCGCGTGACGCACCGACCGCGATCTTCTGCGCGTGCGACGAAATGGGCTTCGGCGCCATCATGGCTGCCAAGGATCTTGGCTTGCGCGTTCCTGAGGACATCTCGGTCATTGGCATCGACAACCACGACATGTCAGAGTTCTTCGGTCTCAGCACCGTCGACCAGAACGTGCGCGGCCAGGGCGTCGCGGCCGCGACTCGCCTGCTCAAGATCCTCGACGAGAACAAGGCCGAGCATGACGTGAACGTAACCGAAGAGGTTGAGTGGCCGGTTCAGCTGCTGGTTCGCAGCAGCACCGCCCGCCCAGCACCTGGCGCGCGTTAGGATTTTGGCATGGCTGATTCATCATTCGACATCGTTAGCAAAGTAGACAAGATGGAGGCGTCAAACGCCCTCACTCAGGCTCAGAAAGAGATCGAGTCGCGCTACGACTTCAAGGGAGTCGGCGCCGAGATCGACTGGAGCGGCGAGAAGGTGCTGATGAAGGCATCTTCCGAGGATCGCGTCCTTGCTGTGCTCGACGTCTTTCAGTCGAAGCTGGTCAAGCGAGGCATCTCGCTGAAGAGCCTAGATGCCGGCAAGCCGTATGCTTCGGGCAAGGAATACCGCATCGAAGCAACCCTCAAGCAGGGCATCGAGCAGGACCAGGCCAAGAAGATCAGCAAGATCATTCGCGACGAAGGCCCGAAGAGCATCAAGTCGCAGATTCAGGGTGACGAGCTCCGCGTGAGCTCGAAGAGCCGCGATGACCTGCAGGACCTCATCGCGCTACTGCGCGGCAAAGACCTAGAGATCGACCTGCAGTTCACCAACTACCGCTAGTCGACAAAAACTTGAAGGGACGCCATCGGCGTCCCTTTTTTGTTGCCCGAGCTCTGGCCCAAGCGGTAGCTAATCGGCGATCGACACCGGCGCCGTCGGCGGGAACGCGTTCTCGATAGCGTCCTTTCGCTTGGCACGCTTGGCGACCTCGCCAGCAGCGATGCCGGCGATGAAGAAACAAATGATCGGGAACGCCATCGCCGCAGCCAGACCCACACCCTGAGCCAGCGCACCCATGACGTACTTAGCGCCCATCACGATGACCGAGTTGGTCAGGCTCATGCGCGAGATCACGGCCGCAGTCGGCATGCCCTTGACATAGCCACCCGCCGACATGAACGACGGCACCATCGGCGAAACGCCTAGGCCGGCGACGGCCCAGAACGAGATCGTCACGATGAGCGCGAGAACCGGGTCGTGTTCGGCTATCGGTGGGCCGATAAGCACACCAGCGAGCATTGCCATGGAGCCAAGTACGCCGCCCCACTTCGAGAGCTCGCTGAAGTGGAAGGCCTTGGTCAGGCGGCCGATGCTGAGTCGACCGATGATCATCGCGCCGGTGAACACGGTGTACGGCAGAGCGCCTAGCGTGGCGTCGACGTGCAGAACGTCCTTGGCGAACGATGCGCTCCAGTCCATCATCACGAGCTCGGGGAACATACCCAAGAACAGGCCGGCCGTCAGCAGCCAGACATACTTCGGCGTCTTCCAGTAGGAGACTCGCTTGCCCGAGGCCTTGTGCTCGACCTTGGCCTCTTCGGTCTGCCACAGCAGCTCGCGACCGGCGAAGTAGAAGGCCACCATCACGACGATCGGCAGGATCAGGTAGTGCAGTTCGAGCGGCAGGAAAGCGGCGAACAGCCCGCTTAGACCTGCGGATGCGGCGGCACCGATAGCCCAAGCGGCGTGGTAGCGACCCAGGATTACCTTGCCAACCAGCTTTTGCAGCGAGATGGCCTGGCTATTGAGCGAGACGTTGAACATAGACCCGATGAGGCCGTATGCGAAGTTCGCTAGAAACCAGGTGAAGCCGTCGTGGATGTAAGGGAAGCTGAGCGGCACGGTAGCGAGCAGCATCGCCGAGACGCGATTGACGCGGCGCGAACCGAAGCGATTGAGGATTCGCGTGGTCTGGGTTAATCCCAGCAGTGAGCCGAGACCTGCTAGGCCGGTGACCAAACCCCAGGTAACGAAGTCAACGTGCAGGCGTTCGATGAACTCCGGAATACGCGGAATGATCGACGTGAACAGGAACCCCTGCGTAAAGAAGACTACGAAGAGGGCATTCTGAACGAGCCTGCTGCGGTTGGCCGAAAGCAACTAGTTGACCCGCTTGGCCTCGATGAGGATTGCCTGCTCGGGGCGCAGAACCGGTGCGCGAAGACCCATCGAAGCCAGGAGGCCACCCGACATGCGGACGCCCGCGTACCACTTAGGCGGAAGAATCTGCATCGCGTTTGCGGCACCGGCAGGCTCGACGAGCTTGACCTCGTAAGTCGCGTCGACCTCGAGACCGGTAAGGCGGATGTTCGCTGGGCGACTGAACTCGCTAGGTCGCAGCGCGGCATACATGTAAACAGCCTCGCCGCCATCTTGCGCTACGACTCCGTAGGTCTGCGATTCAACCTCGGTCTGGTCGCCACGAACCGTGCGACCGCTGTGCAGCAGGCCTCGCTTGGCCTTGTAGTAGTCGGCCCAGCCCTTCAGTAGTTCGAGCTCTTCCTCACTGGCTTCGGTCAGATCCCACTCGAGGCCGGCGTGGCCCCAGAGCGCGGTGACGGCGCGGAAGGTGTGGCTGTGGGTGCGACCGGTCGAGTGAGCCTTGGTCGGGCCAATGTGGGTGCCGAGCATTTCCGGCGGGATCACGATCGAGGTGTAGCGGTTGATGCTCTGCCGCTCGAGCGCGTCGTTGTTGTCGCTGGTCCAGAATCGGTCGGCGTGCTCGACCATGCCGAGATCGATGCGGCCACCGCCCGATGCGCAGCTCTCGATCTCGAGGCCCGGGTGTGCCGCCTTGAGCTGGTCGAACATGCGATAGATCGCGTGAACCTGCTTGCGCACGGCTGCCTGACCGAGGTGCGATGCCTCGGTGAGAACACGGTTGTGGTCCCACTTGATGTAGGCGATGTCGTATTCGCTCAGAATTGCATCCACCTGGTTGAAGACGTGCTCGAAGGCACCTGGGTGAGCAAGGTCGAGAACCTGCTGGGTGCGGAACTCGGGTGGAACGCGGCCGCCCGAGTGCAGGATCCAGTCTGGGTGAGCGCGGTAAAGATCGCTGTCGGCGTTGACCATCTCGCCCTCGAACCAGAGGCCGAACTCGAGGCCGACCGACTTGACCTTGTCGACCAGCTGTCCGAGACCCTCTGGCCAGACGTCGGCGCTGACAATCCAGTCGCCCAGGCCCGCGCGGTCGTGGCGACGGGCGCCGAACCATCCGTCGTCAAGCACGAAGCGCTCGACACCAATCTTTGCGGCTGCATCAGCCAGTTCGGCGAGCTTGGCGAAGTCGTGGTCGAAGTAGACGGCCTCCCAAACGTTTAGGGTCACGGGACGTGGGCGAATGTTGGTCGGATGCGCTGCTCGCGCACGAACCATGCGGTGCAACCGGTCGCTCGCACCGTCGATGCCGGTGCCCGAATACACTGCCACCACGGTCGGGGCGTCGTAGGTCTCGCCACTGCCGAGCACTACTTCGTTTGGCAGCAGCAGCTCGTTGGCTGCCATGAAGGTGCGGCCGATGGCGGTGCGTTCGACCAGCTGGCGGTTGTTGCCAGACCAAGCCAGGCTCAGACCCCAGGTTTCGCCGCGCTCATAGGTTGCGCCCTCGGCAAGAGCGAACTGGATGAGCGTGAAGTCGTGTCCGGTGCGACCCTCGCGGCCCTCGCGCACCCACTGACCGACGTGAATCGGCTGGCGTTGCGGCTGGCGCTCGCGCATCCAGCGGCCGTGGAAATCGAGGACGTCCTTGGTGTAGTCGGGAATCGGCAGGAAGGCCGTAAGGGCCTCGACGTTGAAGTCGGTCAGGCCGAGGTTGGTGACGCTGTGCGAGACCTTAAGAACGCCCTGAGCGGTTAGCTCGAATCGTGCGACGACCTCGAGTTCGGCATCGGCGTCGACCGAAGTGAAGGCCACGGTGTTGCCGTCTTGCTCGGTCTTGCGCAGCTCAAACTTGTGCGACCAATCACGACCGGGACGTGAACCCTTGAGCGCCGGTTCACCAATGAAGCCGCGAGCGTTTTCGCGCCAGATGCCGATCTGCTGCGGCTCGTCGAAATCGCAGTGCGGGGTTGGTTCGATCGCTGCCAGCATGTCCACTTCGGTGTCGGCGACGGCACGACCCCAGTGCAGGACGACCGGAGTATTGGCGCTCGTATCGATGATCAGCGAAACGCCATCTGCCTTCAGGTGAATGGTGTTGCTCATGCGCCAGCCTGCTCTCGGTGGAGGGTGTGACTCGAACCCGGGTGGATTCGGTCGAAGTTGTTAATTGTCGCGGTTGACTACCGCTTCGGCAAACTGCTCGAGTGCGCGCTTGACGGCGGTGTCTGGCAGCGGTGCCAGCGCCTTGACGGCTTCGTCGGCCCAGCGCTTTGCCTCTTGTTCCGCCTCGGCCGCAACCGGGTGGGCACGCAGGCGACGCAGTGCCTCCGCGAGGCGGGCATCGTCTTCGAGTCCGGCGGCGATGAACGCGAGCAGCTCGCGCGCTTCGGCATCGCCGGCGGCAGCGGCGCGCTCGAGCAGCAGGGTCGGCAGGGTCGGCACTCCGGCGCGCAGATCAGTGCCCGGGGTCTTGCCCGATGGGCCTTCCTCGCTGATGTCGATCACATCGTCAATCAGCTGGAACGCGATGCCGATCTTCTCGGCGAACTCTGAGACCGGCACTCGGTATGCGGGGTTGGCGTTCGAGTGAATTACACCCATCAATGCGCTAGAGGCCAACAGCGAACCGGTCTTGTCGGCCATCACCTGAATGTAGTGAGCGAGTTGATCTTCGCCCTCGGCAGGACCGGTGGTCTCGTGCAGCTGACCTAGGCAGAGTCGTTCGAACGTCTCGGCTTGCAGCTTTAGTGATTCGGCACCGAGGTCGACACCAATCTGCGATGCTCGAGCCAACAGGATGTCGCCGGCAAGAATCGCGACCGAGTTGCCGTAAACCTTTTGCGCGGTTGGAACGCCGCGACGGGTCGGCGCTTCATCCATCACGTCATCGTGATACAGAGTGGCTAGGTGGGTCAGTTCGCTGACGACAGCGGCGCGAATTACCTCTTCGCGCGAGGCATCGCCCAACTGCGCGGTAAGCAAAACGAGAACCGGACGAACGCGCTTGCCACCCGCGGTTAGCAGGTGCCGAGACGCGGCGTCCACAATCGCATCGGTGTTGGCAACCGCCAAGGTCAGTTCTGCCTCAACCAGGTCGAGACCGAGTTCGATCGCGTTCAGCAGAGCCTTGTCTTGAACCTTCTGAAACTGGCGCGGCAGACGGCTCACTACTTTGCCGCCTTGGCTGGCTTGTATCCGCGGTGAACGGCGACGATTCCAAGGTTCAGGTTGCGAAACTCGACGCGTTCGAATCCGGCCTTCTGAATCTGCTTGGCGAGCTGCTGCTGGTTTGGCCACGCGAGGATCGACTCGGCTAGGTAGCCGTAGGCGTCGGATGCCTTGCTCGAGAGCGCCGAAAATGCGGGCAGAATCTTGCCCAGGTAGGCGCGGTATGCAGGACCAATGACCGGGGTCGCAACGTGGCTGAACTCGCAGATAACCACGCGGCCGCCTGGCTTGGTGACGCGGAACATCTCGGCGAGCGCCTTGTCGACGTCGACCACGTTGCGCAGACCGAAAGAAATGCTCACTGCATCGAACTCGGCATCTTTGAAGGGCAGGTTGGTGGCATCGGCGAACACGAACTGCAACTCTGGGTGGCGCTTGCGGCCCTCGGCCAGCATGCCCTCAGAAAAGTCGCTAGCTACAACCTCGACGCCTGGGCGAACGAACGCCATCGAAGAGGTGCCAGTCCCAGCCGCCAGATCGAGGATGCGCTGCCCGCGCTTTGGGTCGACCGACTTGGCGACCACCTTGCGCCAGGCGCGATCTTGACCAAGCGAAAGCAACCCGTTGGTCAGGTCATAGGTTGGGGCAACCGCATCGAACATCGCGGCTACTTCGGCTGGCTTCTTGGCCAGATCTGCTTTGGTCACCGGTCAAGTCTAACCGCGCGAAAAGCGCCGAAAAGGGGTGTTACCGAGCCAAAAGGTGCTTATGAACGGTCGGCACGCCATTCACGCAAGGCTCGAACTCCGACGGTTCCGCCAAGTGCCACGGCTGCCGCGGCCAGAGCCGCTAGGCCGATGGTGGCTACGTTGAAAAACTGCTGTGCCGGGGTCTGCTGGTTGAGCTGAACGCGGGCAAAGTCGATCGGGGTGGCGGCGACCGTGGTCTGTGCGATGCCGGCGTAATTTACGCCTTGTGGGTTTGAGCCCGACCCATTGCCCGTGCTGTTGGTGCCGCCGGGAATCGTGCTGCCAACACCGATAACACCATCAACGACGATGCCATCGATTGCACTTGGCATGATCACGGTTGGATTCAACAAAATCGGTTCGACACCCGATGTGCCGAGTGCGCTCGAGCCTTCACCTGCATGTGGGCCTGGTCTTAGGACGAGGGGCGGAATTTGGAACGACCCGTGCTTTCCGTAGCGCGATTCGAGTTCCTCATGCATTCGGTCTTCGAGCGCATCGTCGTGATCGTGGTCGCGATCTTCCGAATCGTCATCCTCGCTTGGCTGAGCTGGCCATGCGCTAGCGCCCGGCTTCGGCTCGTCGGCGATTGCTGCAGACGCCGTGACAGGCATAAAAACGGCAAGGACGACGGCTGAGCCAATCAGAACCTTGCGCATTTTTGCTCGACCTCTCGGGCGTAGGATTTTCAAGTACCCGTTCAGGCTATTAGTCGCCGGTGCCGCAAACCACGGCCCACCTAGGTTTCTCAGCAAAGACTCAGCCAAAGACAGCAGATCGGCAGACCCATGCAGCAGTTGCAGGTGAACTCGCGAGAGTTCGACGCGCCCGCGGCATGGTCGGCTCTGGATCACCTGCCAAAAAACCCGCTCGTCTTCTTAAAAAATGGTGAGGGCCTGATCGGATTCGGCGAGGCTGCCCGCCTGACCGCTCGAGGCGAAACTCGAATGAGCGAACTGGCCACCAGGTGGCGCGAACTCTGCGCAGCAGCGACGATTGACGACGAGGTTCGGGCATCGGGATCAGGTTTGGTCGCATTCGGCTCCATGGCGTTTGCTGCGGACAGCAGCTCGGAGAGCGTGTTGGTGGTGCCGCGATTCGTGCTCGGACACCGCGACGGCCGCACTTGGATTTCGACGATCTCGGTAGCAGGTGAGGGTGGTGTCGCGGCCGGCGACTTTGAATCGTTTGCCGAGGTCGCGAGCGAGCCGCAGCAGTATGCGCCTGCCGTGCGGGCGAATTTCGAAGACTCAAGCTTTAGCGCTGTGGCATTCCAGGTTGCCGTTGCCGAGGCCGTCGCTCACATCAAGGCGCACGACATTGACAAGGTTGTTTTAGCCCGCGACATCCGCGCTGCCGTGCCGGCAGACTTCGACATCCGCGCCAATTTGGTCCGCATGGCTAAGCGCTTTGCCAACTGCTGGACGTACGCCGTCGACGGCACGTTCGGCGCCTCTCCTGAGCTACTGGTGCGCGTGGCCAAGGGTCAGGTCTCAGCGCGAGTTTTGGCAGGTACGGCTGGCCGCGGAACCGAGCCGAGTATCGATGCTGCCATTGCCAAAGCCTTGGCAACCTCGGGCAAGAACCGAAGCGAACACCGATTCGCGGTCGATTCGCTCGTCAAGTCGCTGTCGCCATACTGCAAAGCAATCGAGGCAGATGCGGAGCCATTTAGCCTCGCGCTGCCGAACCTGTGGCACCTAGCCAGCGATGTGCAGGGCGTGCTTCGCGACGAGGCTTCGTCGCTCGACTTGGCTGCAGCATTGCACCCGACGGCAGCCGTGGCCGGAACCCCGACCGACCTCGCCAAGGCCATGATCGCCGAGCTTGAACCATTCGATCGGGGACGCTACGCCGGGCCGGTCGGCTGGCTCGACGCGAGTGGCGACGGCGAGTGGGTTATCGCTCTGCGCGGCGGTCAATTGACCAAGGGTGATGGCAGCGGTGGTTCGATCACCGCCTATGCGGGCTGCGGGATCGTAGCCGAATCGGATCCAGAGGCCGAACTGGCCGAGACCGAACTGAAGTTTTCGCCGATTCGCAGCGCATTCGCCTAGCGAGTCACCTCCTGGGCAGGGAAGCCGGCCTCTAACCGAGCTTGACCTCGACGATGACGCGACCGCGCAGGGTCAGCGCGTCATCCAACTGACCAACGCGCTCCACCAATACGTGCTGCCAGCCGAACGCCTGAGCGAGCGACCAGAAGTCGATGTGCTGAGGCGTGCGGAACAAGCGATCGAAAGACTCGGCGGACAACTGCTGTGCCGGCTCGAGCATCTCGAAGATGCTGCCGCCACCATCGTTTGCCACAATCACCTGCAGGTTTATTTCCCCGTCAGAGTGGTCATACGCCAACGAACCGGCGTCGTGCTGAAGCGTCAGGTCGCCCAGCAGAACGCGCGTGATGCCGTCGATGTTTCCCTCGGCGGCTTCTACCTGAGCCAGTCCGGTCGCCGTGGCTACCGTGCCATCGATACCTGCGAGCCCGCGATTGCTAAACACGCGAATCGGTTTGGCTGGTGCGTGACGGTCCGCCTCGCGAATCATGCGCGAAGCGCCGAGCAAGAGCTGGTCGTCCTGGCCCGTTGCAGACCAGACCGAGTGAACGAGCTGGGCGCGCGTCACGGCGTCGGTTGCCGATGCAGCGGCTAGGTCGTTTACCTGCGCGTCCGCAGTGCGCCATTGGGTCAGCCACTCAAAGTCTGGCTCCTCGAGCACGGTCAGCTCGTCGCAGAACTGAGCCGCTCGACGCGTCACATCGAAGTGCCCGTAAGCCCGATTGCGCACCACGATGACCTCGACGTCAGGGTTCTTGAGCAGTCCGATGACGGCGCGGCCAAGGGTCGGCTTGCCGAACACGACTACTCGGTTGATCTGCTGCGCCAGAGGTTTTCCAACCGTCGATTCGGCAGACAGCAGTTCGCGATAACCAACTATCACGTTGGCACCAAATCGCGAGCCAGAACTTGGTTCGGCAAACAGCGGCCAGCCAAACGCCTCGGCCAGTTCGACGGCATCCTCACCGGCACCGGCTCCGGCGACAACCACGGTCTTGCCGGCTGTAGGCAGCACGGCGAACTCTGGCTTTGCCTCTTCGAGTTCGGCCAGGGCCACCCGTGGGCTTAGCGCAGCAGCGTTCGGCTCGATCGCGCTCAGTGGCTCGCGGAATGCCAAGTTAATCTGCACGGGTCCAGGCTGATCGCCATCGAAACCCAATGCCGTGGCGATGGCGTCGGCGGCAAGTTTCGCGGCCTCGGCCAGCTCGCCGTCGTTGCCGTTCGGGGCCGGGACGTCGAAGCACTCGCGCACTGCGTCGGCGAAGATGCCGATCTGATTGGTGGTCTGGTTTGCGCCAACACCGCGCAGCTCGGCGGGGCGATCCGCGGTGAGCAGAATCAGCGGAACACCCGCGTGACTTGCCTCTAGGACGGCAGGGTGCAGGTTAGCGACCGCGGTACCCGAGGTGGTGATGACAATCGATGGTTCGCCGCTGGCCAGCGCGGCACCGAGGGCGGCAAATCCGAGCGAACGCTCATCGATGCGAACCGAGAGACGGATGCGTTCCGCTTCGGCAAGCTGACCGGCCGCGATTGCTAGCGCCTGCGAACGAGCGCCAGGGGCCAAAAAGACGTTACGCACACCCAGCTTGGCGAACGCCGCCATGAGCGTCGCGGCGAAGGCTTGTGCAGGCGAGGCATTAGTCATTGCGCTGATCACTCTCATCATCCAAGTCGCGCTCTTCGCGCTCACGGCGGATGCGCTCATCTAGGTCGCGAAGGAATTGCGGGTTGTCGTCTGGTGCTCGGTAAGTCGGAGTAGCCTCGGCTTCGGCTGTCTGCGCACCGGCGCCAAACGGAGCTCCGGGGCGGCCGACTAGCAGGTACGCGATGCCGCCGATTGGGCTGACAATGAGGCACAGGATGACCCACATCCACCGCGGCAAAATTCGCACCTCGCGCGGATTTGCCGATGCGGCAAACACCGTCACGAATACCGTGAAAACCACGGCCGCGGCCACCGCCAAAACTCTCATGGGTTAACTCTAACCAGCGCAAACGTAGACTTTAGAGGTGAAGAAAAACCCACTCCTCAAGTTTGTTCTGGTGCGGCTCGCCCTGTTCGTCGGCATTCTCGCAGCGATGCTTCTGTTGCAGTTCGACCCATTCTTCTCTGCCGTTGTCGCGGCCGTCTTGGCACTTTCGATCTCGCTTATCTTCTTTGGAAAACAGCGCGACGCTGCATCGACCGCGGTCTA
>JACCDO010789942.1_pt1 | contig 31634 bp, 39 predicted proteins | sample 7446101 | NCBI WGS metagenome assembly JACCDO01 (sample SAMN15323440, study PRJNA562643) | freshwater metagenome | isolation source: river surface water | place: USA:Blue River Watershed | collected 2017-08-16
ACTTCTGCTCATTCGGGCTGTGATACCAGAGGCTCCAGGAGCCTGTCGGGATCGGCGTGTTATTCTCGTACGTTGCTGCCATGGTGCGACGTACTACCCTACTTGGGTCGGCGCATCAATTTTTTAAATGGGGGATGGGCCTGCATTCCCAAAAACCCTTAGGTTGTTGCTTCCTCCCCCTCCGAAGATGAAATAATCATCATATTCTCGTCGACCGATGGCGGAACAACACCCTTAGAGTCCTCAGAATTATTTTCCTTTGAATCAGACTCAGATTCTTCAGAGAGCTCTAAATCTGCCCGCACACTGCCTCCAGAAGTATCATCGTTCATAAATGCCGCTCGGCGAGCCTCGATCTCTAGAAGTTCATCAAGCAGATCATCGGCCTTCTCACTATACGGAATTTCCTCTGATGCCGACTCGTCCTCTGATGCCGACTCGTCCTCTGATGCTGACTCGTCCTCGGACTCTGCATGCCCAGAAAGTGTCGCCCAATCAAACGGCGCACACCCTAACTGTACCGGCACAGTAATCTCCTCGCCGTTATTACCATTCATAATAGTCAGCGTGTGATTCTCGCCACTGAGCGACGGCCAGATTCCCGAGTGTAATGACCACGCGCCGATAAGCTGCGACGGCGCAGGAAAGATATGCGGAAACGTCTTGAAGGACGTCTTATTCAGGAATTCGGTAAGCTCATACGACTGCCGCACGCCCTCCTCATCCACATAATTGTACGTCGCCATGATCGCGGGGATGTACCGCTTCGTAACAGTTCGGTAACGGCCGTACGTGAATTCGCGCGTGCGCACATTATAGAACCAGAGCTTCTCGAAAATTCCGCCGATCATAAATTTTGAGTACTGAATCGGATATGGATTATCATCCATAAATACATACGTCGCATCCATACCGGTGATATTCCAGAAATTCACACTTAGGAAGCTGAATAGACGATCCAGAATATAGATAATCCAGCCACGCGCCGCGTTAAAAAAATCCAACGCGGCCAGCAGCCAATTTACCGGAATTGTACGCACGACGGCTCTATACATCTTACTACCCTAAGAGTATACAGGCGATTGACTTTAGACTACAGGCCACAGATAAATGTCGGAGGCGGGCAATACTCTACGTTCGGGCAATCAGGGCACATCGGCACTCTGCCGTCGTTACACTTCGATGCTGATGCAGGAGGGGGCGGAGGTGGCGGCGGCAGCTTAGGCCCAGGGCACTTCGCCTCCTTCGTATCAAAATACCCTAAGTGTCCGAGCACAAGCATGACGAGCCCGAGCACAATCACTACAAATGCCAGCCATCCGCCGACCTCGCCATCGAGCATGCACGCGGCTTGCTGCAATGTGAGCGCAACCAGGGCGATGAAAAATATAAACTTGGCGCGAGACCAGTCATTGTTTACCATTGTTGCTACGAGAAGTGCCGTGAACAGGGCTGCAAGTGATATAGTCGCCAGGCACACCATCTACTATTACACCTAATTGTTCATCAGGATGCGGCGGGTCTTCTCATCGTAGCGGCCGACGGGATCCTCGATCAGCTCGCCGTCCGCGTCGACGTCGTAGATGTTACAGTCGGCGTCCATGTAGTACTTCTTGCCCTTGTACGTGATCTCGGTCAGAGACTCCTCCTCGTCGTCCTCGTCCTCGTCCTCATCCTCGGCTGCCTCATCATCGGATTCAGAACCAGACTCCTCCTCCTCTTCATCCTCAGAAGATGCTGGTGTCGGTGCAGGCGCAGGTGCCACAGGTGCTGGTGCAGGTGCTGGTGCAGCCACAGGTGCGGACTGGCGTTCATTCTGCTGCGCAGGTGCAGCGACAGGTGCGGGTGCTGGTGCAGCGACAGGTGCAGGTGCAGGTGCAGCGACAGAAGCAGGTGCAGGCGCGGGTGCCTCAGGTGCATTAGCAGGGGGGCTTATGGCCGGTGCTGCATTTGCAGCACCTGTAGGCAGCATGCCCCCCACAGCAATGGCGCTGAATACATCGCTAAGAGTGCGAACAGACTGATCCTCGAAGAAGTTCGAGATAAGCGTCTGACTGGCCTTCACGGGTGCCATAGGTGCCGGCGCCTCCTCATCCTCGCTTGCAACCGAGGGCGTCCGAGGGCGCTTCATGCCAATTCGCGGTGATTCGAATGCCTTGAGCCGCGCATCCACCGATGCAAGGATTCGCTGCTCAATTGCGTCGATATCCACCGAATTCGCAAGAACGGCGCCCATCAGAGTTCCGATCTCACGAAACATGTTCTTCTGGTACTCGGCGAAGATATCAATAAGCTTATTCGAGGCGGACATTTAGCGTGTGAACTGTACCCTAATCGTGGTCACTCTCTAAGTCAATTTTTTGGCCGCGCCTAAAGTAGAAATGGCCAAAAAACGAGTTGGTAAGCGTAAAACTATTAAGTCGATGTCCGCTAAAAATCTAGAGGCAATGATCAATAAGAAGCTCAAGAAAACAAAAAAGAATAAAGATAAAGATAATTTTGCTCGCAGGCTAGGTATTGTAACAGATGGCGTGTTCCTTGGATATCTTGGTGCAAAAATAGCTGGAAATTAAGAGCGCTTGATCTGCAAGTTCATGCACGCATCCAGCGTCGACTCCTTGTCCTTCAGCGGCTTCGTCCGCTTGAGCCGCAGGCCCTCCTCCACCTTCTTCACGCGCTCCGTGTTCAGCGGCACAAACGACTTGTGGATCGGCGTCTCGTAAAAGTCAATCGGCTTCGTGTCCATCGTCGCCAGCAGTGACACCATCGGCGGATAATGAATATCCACGCGCACCGACCTCTGCCGCACAGTTGCCCGATAATCCTCGATCGAGAGCGCGCCCCCAAATCGCTTCAAAAGAAGGCGCGACGGCGCAGGATAGATTCGCCCGCCCACAACCGGTGCATAGAGCCGATGCAAAAGTGCAATCTTCTCGAACCGAATGTGCGTGTCCTCCTTCTCGTCTAGGCAGTGCGCCAGCGCGCACTCCGGACTACAGAAGTTACCATACACGTGCCAAACGCCCTGCTTCTCGTCATACGGAATAAAAACCGGCCGTCCCGCAAACTCGTGCGCACACCAGAAGCAGGCAATCTCCGTCTCCTCGGGCACCTCAATCTGCCCGTGCTCCTTCATGTAGAGGTTCAGATCCTTCCGCGTGAAAACCGGCAGCGGGTCGTGCTTCACAGATCGCGCCTCCTCCGCCGCCTCGGCCACCTCGGTCGCATTTTTCTGCGCCTCGATCCCCTCCATCGTAAAAGTCGCCATATCCTGCGTCATGGCAATCCCATCCGCCGTCGCGCTCTCGTACGCATCCATGACTCCGTCGAATGCCTCCACCTGACCCGGCGGCCGCGGGTCATAATTGATCGGCCCGTCGTGAAAGAGCACCTCCTTCGACGAAAACGGCAGCAGCGCAATCAGCGGCTTCTTCTTCTCGGGCGCAAGTGTACCCTGAATCTCGCCGTCCGCATTGATAACCGCGACAACAGGAAACGTCTTCTTTCTGCTTGCGCGCGGCTTCGGCGCTTCATCTGAGACCTCCTTCTTCTTTCTACCTGCACCGGTCTTCATTCCTAATTGTTCACTCGGCCACCAACTTTTAGGTTGCTGGGGCGATTCGAGAGGGTATAAACTTTTAGGTGCATTGACTGTGCAATGAAGGCTCCGCCCAACCTGGATTTCGTATGTTCGCGAGTCCAGCGCCTAATGACCTATTTTGCGCAGAATCCGGCGAATCTGAAGCACCTCTTACTGTACGGAAGCCCGGGCAGCGGAAAGACCAGTACCACGATCTGGCTCCTCCGTCAAATCTGGAAGAACGACGGCCTGTTCAGCCGCGTCTGTTTCGTGTTGAACGCCGCCGACGAGCGATCCCTGGAGGCCATTCGCGCCAAGTGTATTCCGTTCATCGAGGTGGACTGGCGCGAGCGCGGCGAGACGCGCCCCCGCTTCCTGGTCCTCGACGAGTGCGAGACCTTAACGGAGTCGGCGCAGCTGGCTCTGCGTCCACTGCTGGACCACGACCCGCGCGACCTCTGCGTCATCTTTCTGAGTAACACGTTGAATCGCGTGCACCCGTCGATCAGGAGCGCATGCCTCCGCATCCGTTTCAATCCGCCGCCGAATAATAGCCGCGCCCTCTGCAACCAGTTTTATCGCGGCGACCTGCGGCAGATTCAGAATCGCAAGCCGACGTTCCGCTACGTGCATTCATTCCTGAACCAGGAGCCGTGGACCGAATTTCTCCCTGAAGAGACGTGCAGCGCTATCTTCTTCTTCCTCCTAAATGTCGACTTATTTGGGCCAGAGGAGCTCGCATTCTTCGAGAATTACTGTGTGAACCAGTCGTTCGAGTACATGTGCCAAGAATATATCGACCCCGTATATCGACAGCTCCGCGCCGGCTTAATGAAGAAAATTGACGCGCTGCCGTGGTCAGAGGTGCGGCAATCATGAGCACTCTTAAACGCACAGGCCTCCGGGTCTCCACGATGACGGCGACGAACAATGGCCTCGCGTTTGATCTGGCCAAGCTATTCCGCCTTGTTCCGCAGATCCTGATTCCCTTATGGTGGCCGGGCGAGGGGATCGTCAAATTCGAACATCGCGCTGATGTGATTGGTGAATCTCATCGCGATGCTCTGACAAATCGAAAGATCACGAATAAGTCGTTCTTCAACCAGAGTACCCTTGTTGTGCGCAGACGCGTAGGGATAGCAGGGGGTGACGGCATGCCCCCCACCTTTAAGGAGGTGAATATCAAGCTCTTCGGAAACGGCTCGGTGCAGATGACCGGCATTAACTCCGAGCAGTTCGCTGCCGATACGCTGGCCTGGCTGATTGCTGAGTGCGCCAAGCTGAGTGAGACCCCCTTCACCAAGCCGCCGGTCGTCAACAAGATGAACATTCAGATGATTAACAGCGACTTCAGTATCGGTGTCCCCATTCAAAGCGAGGCGATTCACGAGATCCTCCGTGACCGCTACGGACTCTTCAGCATCTTCGAGAAGACGCTGTATCAGGGCGTTGATACCAAGTACTTCTATAATACGGCGCGCGACCCGTCTGCCGCACCGGGCATTTGTGACTGCCCGACACTCTGCTCGGGGCAGGGTAATGGCCACGGACCCGGCGAATGCAAGCGCATCACGATCAGCATCTTTCAGACCGGCAACATCATCATCACTGGGGCGCGCAACATGGAGCAGATCATGGAGGCATATCACTTCATTAACCGGATCTTTGATGCGCACGAGGCCGAGTTCGTCTTGCCGCCGCCTCCTCCGCCTGCACCGGCGCCCACACTAAAGATTCGGCGCTCAAAGGCGACTGCGGTTTAATTCGATCCGAACAACTCTTAGACGGAGCAGAATGTCTACCCCGGCAACGAATGCAACAACGACGGCGGCAGCGGCAGCGGCACCAGCGGCGGCTGCGGCACCTGAGATTCTTCCGAATACTACGACGCTCCTCCATGCAGCACGCCTGTCTATCCAGCATGATAAGCCTATCCAGATGGACTATTATGTGGATACGGCACTTGGCAAGGCATTCCTGGGCGAGGACGCGGACACCAAGGAGAAGGTGCTCGTCAAGAGCAAGGACGAGTTCACCAGCAATATCAGCCGCACCTTTAAGGTCGGCGAGGACTTTTTAATCATGACCGAGAACTCTATTTACATTGTGAATAGCAAGATCACCAAGAAGCGGATCTCGATGGCCGCGCTCAACGGTGATGAGCTTTAAGGGCCGCCGCGCATAGCCAGCATAAGCAATTAGGATTATTTTCGCCACAGTGTCCAAAATCACCCTAATTGTTCTAACCATTCGAAGTAGATGATTCGCCCGGCGGAGTATGTCAAGAGCTACGGCGGAGCCATAAGTGTCTGGATTATTTTATCCGTTATTTTAACACAGCCACATTTCAGCCTAGTGAGCGGCATATTACAGACATTATTTATCCTCTTTTGGACATATGCCGGTCATATATTTTTACATATCATAAGTGACAAGCCGCCGCTAAATTACATAAATACCCATGTATCTATGCACCATGATACGAGTGGCCGCTGGCCCAGGTGGCTGAATCTGGTCGTCGAGACGTTTATCAACGGCCTGGCATTCGGCATCCTCATTATTTTCCAGTGGCTGATCGGCGTCGAATGGATCAGCCCGAGCCTTGTATTATTCGCCGGCCTGCTGTACATCATCATCCATATTGGCGACTACAGTATGCTCGGCAACCATGAGCATCGCCTGCACCATAAGATGACTTTCTGCAATTACGCGCCCGACTTCATGGACGTCATCTTCGACACCCGCTGTGAACCCGACGCCCCCTATTACAATCAGAACCGCGAGGCCATCCATGCCGCCGCCGCATTCCTTGTGATCTATCTCGCCAAGAAGAAATACGACTTACACTAAATATTTCATGAAGCCGGTGCTAAACTGGCCGCTACAGAGAGCATTGGTAAAAGGCATATTGTAGCAGAGCTCCGTCAGCCCCAGCAGCGTCAGCTTTCCTAAATATGCCACCAGCGTAAGGCCGACCAGCAGCTTCTCAAGATCCTTCAGCTCGATCTGTGACTTGGCCATTCCCAGCGTCGCCTTCACGATCTTTGTGCCATTTGCCATCGCGCCTTCGAACTTCGACAGAACACAGCCGTCGTAGACCAGGGTCTGCACAAAGGTCAAGAAGACAAGGAAGGTCATAATTAATAAGATACGCGGATTTGTGGACAAAAATAACACTGTTCCAACAATCGTAACTATTACTGTATGAAACAGCAATAGTCCAACATCTTTCAGTGTTATGAACATATCTAATTGTGCGCCGAAAATTTGAAGTTGCCAGTGCCAGACACAAAGAGTAATGGATGATATTCCGGGAGCTCCGCTTACATGCCGCCTAGGTATTATCGGAAGTCGTCAAGATTTGACCGCTTCTGATATTACATGCTTGATGAATCTTATTTACGAAGATGTCGGGGACATATTGCATGCACTCTATGTGCCACAAGAGGGCTATAGTTCCATCTATGCGGAGTCCTGGGCCGACTCGAAGCGCATTCCGTGCGAAGTGCTGAACGCGGAATGGGCTAAACATAAGCGCGCCGCCGCCGCAATTCGAAATGGCCGCATCATGACGATGGCGACACATTTCCTGATCTTCGGCGGGCCACGGTCCACGAAGCCGCTAGCTACTGCCCAAGCCCTTGCCCGTAAGGGTCGGCCGGTCTATTACATGGCGCACGGCACACGAGAGCTCGAGGAGATTACCGTAGAAGAGAGCGATCACAAATTATGTAAAGGAAAAGGGCGTTCGCAACCGAAAGCGCCAGGATCAGAGAAGAGGTCAGCGTCTGCCCGATAAGTGTCGGGCGAGGCAGGCCGAGGAACGGCAGCACAAACAGCATCATAAAGATGGAGATACCGGCAACGCACGCCGTAAAGATGAAAATCACGTAGAAATAATTGCATACGGTGTTGCTGCCGATTTTCCGCATCCACTCCGGTTCGCCCATTTTCTAATAGTTGGCGCCGAAAATATCTGCGTCTAATTAGAAAATGGCTAAATCTCGTCGTATGCGTGGTGGCATGTGCCCACTTGCAGTCAGCTCAATCGGCGGTGGTCTTGGAGAGGCGACTCGCGAGGCGCTCATGCAGGGCGGTCAGTTCGCGGCCGGTACTCGCACGTATCATGGTGGTTGGCGCACGGGTGGCGCGGCGTACAGCGGCGCTGCGGGCGCCCCGCTCATGGGTGGTGGTCGCCGTCGCAAGGGTCGCTATTCTACAAGGCGGCAGCGCGGTGGTATGGCACCCATATCTGTCTTCGGCACTGAGGGCGTTGATGTGAACCGCGCGTCTGCGCACCTGACTGGTCAGGATAATGCGATCAATGAGGCGGCTCGTTATAGCATGACGCCTGCGGGCATGGATAACCCTGGCATGACAAGTGGTAGCCGCATGACTGGCGGTCGCCGTCGCAAGTCTTCTCGTCGTGGCCGCAAGTCTCGCCGCAAGTCTCATCGTCGTCGTAAGATGCGTGGTGGCGCGATCCTGAACGGCGCCGGCGCACCGGCGAACGGCTCCTACATGCTCCTCGCGGATGATCCGGCACTTCAGCGCGCCGCGGCTCAGGTCGAGAATCCTGCATGGGCCGGCGTCGCCAAGATGCAGTTCGCGTAAATATTTTTGTCCGGCTCTAACAGAAAATGTCCTCCATCGGTTCCGTTATTGCCCAGCGCCCCTACCGTGCCCAGAACTTCCTTGTAGTTGCAGACGGTTTTGCATATAATGCTGCAACCGTTGAAGGCTCTGCACCTACTGGTGTTACCGCCGGTGCAGGCACCCAGGAAATCCAGGTGAATACCTATGCTAATGCTATTTCAACCGGTGCGGCAGCCGATCTGCTTTCTGCTACTGGTGATCTAGCCACTACTACTGGTATGCTATTCCGTGACATGGGTCGCACGGTCCGTGTGTTTGTGAATGGCTACCTGGTGTATACCCTTGCTAAAGTGCAGCGCATGAATGATACCTCGTCCACTTCTTCTGTCGCTGAGGGTGTTACTGGCGCGCCCTCTACAACTGCAGGGCTGTCTGGTTATGAAACATACTATGTCTGCACATGGTCTGCATACCCTACCAGTGTTGGTGTCACGGTTGCCCGCGTTGGTGGCCAGTAAACATCTTAATTTACACTACAATTCTCAATTGTATAATAAATTAATGAAGACGAACCCGTTGTTCCCGGAGTCGGCACAAGTGCCGACGAGGGGAGCGACGGAGCCTCCGCCTCCGCCATCCCCGACATGCAGCTTCTTCGACTACATATTCTGCTGTTTACTATTCCGCGTATGCACGGACGACGACTAGTCCAATGCGATACCGAACAGTGAGGCCAAGTAGCCGCGTGCCTCATCCCGAATCTTTTCACGCTCACCAGCCTTCGGCTGAACCTGAACAGTGACATATAGATTTCCTGGCGGGGAACTATCAGTTGCAGGAAATCCCAGACCCCGATACATAAGCCGCTCCATATTCATCGTCGCGGACCCCAGCTCCACCGTCACCGGCTCACCCTTAGGGTGTCCCTCGAGCGTCAGCTTCGTCCCGACCAGCGCCTCCCCGAGTCCGATGATAACCGTCTTCTCTAAATGTTGACCCTTACGGAACCACCCGCCATCCTCCTCCGACTCCTCGAGAATAATATGCACATCGCCGGCAATCTCGTACTCCGCCGAATCCGAGCAGGCACACTCGAACTTCAGCACGTCACCAGGCTTCATTCCTGGACGAACCTCCGCCTTCAGCACCTTCTCATCGGGCACGCGTCCCTCGCCGCTACATCCGTCGCAGCGATCGCGACTCACAGTGCCGCTGCCCCCGCACGAGTCACACGGCCCGCTCACATGAATCATCGACATCGGCCCCATCTGCAGTACCTGGGATCGCGATCCGGTTCCCTTACAGTCACCGCATGCCTCCTGGCTCTTGTGCCCCTTACCCTTACAGTCGTTACAGAACCGCTTCCGCTCGAACTTCAGCTCGAATGTATGGCCCTTATAAAACTGCGCCAGACTGAGGGCAACCCGCTCCACCTTGGGCGGGGCCTTGGTGCCGCGCTGCCGCCGCTGACCGCCGCCCCCGCCCCCGCCGCCAAACATGCCGAACATGGACCCCAGGTCAAAGTTGAACGGGAAACCGCCCATCGGCACCTCGACCCCGCCGCCATCCTCGCTACCGGTCATATCATAGACGCGCCGCCGATCCGCGTCATTGAGCACTTCATACGCGTGCTGGATCTTCTTGAACTGCTCCGCGTCGCCGCCTCGGTCAGGGTGATGCTTCAGGGCCGCACGCTTGTACGCGTCCTTGATCTCGCCATTCGTCGCACCCTTCTGCACCCCTAACTGTCCGTACAAGTCCATTTATTGCGTCTACTGCGTAAGAGTTTAAATTACCGATTATACTTTGAAGCAGTTGCATGGAGACCTTATTCGGCTATGCAGATGTGGAAAAACAGTTAGGAAAATTCATTGAGCGACCGGGCCATATATTTCTTCTCGGTGGCGCCGGCTCGGGGAAAACGTAGATGGTCAATAATTTTCTGCGGCGATACTTCGAGGCTCACTATGATCGGCAGAGCGTCGATGCGGCCATGAAGACGGATATCTTCATGATGAACTCGCACCAGGACCGCGGCATTCACACGGTGCGCAACGTGCTCCTCGACTATGTGCGCCAGCCCACGGCGAAGGCAGGCACCGTTCGCTGGATCGTCATCGACCACTTAGAGTCGTTCCCTGAGCTGTCGCAGCAGGCGTTGCGCCGGCCGATGGAGCTCTATTCACATGTGGCCTGCTTCATCTTCATCGGCACGAGTCGAAATCATCTGATCCCGCCGCTCATCAGCCGCTGCAAACTGGTCGAGCTGCCTGATATTCAGCTCGAACTGATATCCACTAATATTTTGAAACGGTACGGGGCGGACAAGGCCAATATTAGCCAGGAATCGATAAATTGGCTGATCAGCCATAGCGCCGGCGTTATCCGAGAATTCTGCCAGTATATTGAACTGATTGTGAAGTATATTCGCTTGACAAATCCGCCGACCACGGCAATTCACGATATTATTTTAGAGATCTGTTCCATTCCCTCCTTCGAGGTATATATGCCGCTAATCACCAGTATTTTGAAGCATGACCGTATAGCCACTCTGAAAAATTTAACCAAGCTCTGGGCCATCGGCGAGTCGTTCGAGGACGTCTTTGACACTGTGAAGAAGATGACGGATATGATCGGCTATCAGGACTATGAGTCGGGCGTAGAGATTTATAAATTTTTGATGCGGGGCTGGGTACAATATAGTCAGGGCTACACCACGTACCGCAGTCTTCTATGCACCGCGCTTGGTTAAATAATTACGCCGCTAATATAGCCATGGCCGACAGAGGCAAAAATTCTGTTTTTCGGTCTGTTCCGACCAAGGAAACGACCTTAGAGTGGCTTCATAGAATTCAGATAAATGATTTTGACGACGCACATGCTATTACAGAGACTGCATTCAACTTTGACGAATTCAATGCAATACTCTTAGAGTTGGAACCATATTACTATCCCTGCAAAGCTGCTATTTATTTGCACCGTCCCCTGACGATGAAGCGTGCGCTGACCATTCTACGGCAACTTGTGAAGCCGCATGGCTATACTTTTTTAACGCGCGAACGCCTGATTGCTGGAAATAAAGTGACGGAGTACTGGCTGGCCCCCGAAATCGTCGATTGTGCGCAGCCGCTCAGCCCTTCACAGTGCAAAATCTCATTTACTTAGCGCCGACTTGAACAAATGTGTGATCGCCAGATCCGACTCTAAGATCTGCTGCTCGCTCATCCGCAGGAACCAGCCGAACTGGCGGCGCAGATCGATGTCACGGGTCGGCAGCGCAATATAGACTGCCGTCGCCGGCACGTCGAACGGAATGCGGCCTTCCTGGCCGGCCGCCAACAGATCCTCGATCTCAATCCGACGACCGCTTGCACCCTTACGTGCGAGCTCCGCATTCGGACGCAATTCCACGCCCGGACGACCGGCCAGGAAGGCCACGTAGTCCCACTTCTCGTCGCCGCGGATCTGCGTGCCACCGCCCTGCTCATTTAGTCGCCGCCGCGCCGCCATCTCGTATTCCACCATTAGGGGATGTCCCTTGTACGGGCACCAGACGGCGCGCATACCCGGGACCGCCGTGCCGCCAGTACCACTAAAGGTCTCATCCAGATCGGTGCCGAACAGGACAATCTTGTCCTTTGGAAGCGGGCCGAAGGGCCGCAGACAGATGGTCGCCGGCGAGAGCCAGAGGCCGCCGAACTTGGCCAGGATGGCCGCGCGGATCCAGTTCAGCTCGGCGGGGCCGACGGTGGCCAGGGAGGACGAGAGGCGGCCCGGTAAATTGTTACCCAGACGCTCCCGCACGCCGTCCAGCCCCGCAATAATCTCGATGCGATACTCGCGGCCATTGGCGCGCAAAATGGTCTGGTAGCAGAGATTCAGATACGGCTTATTCATCGAACGAGAATAGCGGGCGCCGAAGTCCAGCCAGTGCCGGCTATTCACCTGCGAGTTATCGTAATAGAGCCAGATAACCGGCATATCCATGCCCTTATCCAGGAGCATCCGATCTGCCCATGGATTGTCTCGTAAACTTTCGCGAACATAGTACGATCCCATAAGTATGGCGACCAGTACGATGACCGCTATAGTCATCCAGATCTGATCCGACATTCTAATGTAATTTTACATTTAGGATGTGGCGCATCCTAGTTCGTAATGACCAGGCGCTTCATCCGCTCAAAGTAGGCCTGCGCCTGTGCCGCCTCCTCTGCCGCCCGCCGTTGCCTGACATTATCATTCACCGTGATGCGGCCCTTCTCCGCCTCTAACTGTGCGAGCTCCTCGGCGGTCATTGCCGCCGGCCCCTTCTTGTACTGGTTCGAATAGTCCTTCAGATTGCGCTCCTCCACACGGACATTGGCGACCTGGCTCGTCAAGGTATTTTCCTTGGTATATGCATCGCGAAGATCGGTGTAATGCAGCGATGCATTCGCCGGAGCCGTGAATGTCTCCGCCTTGCCGCGGCCCAGCTCCACGCCGGCGGCCGATGACGTGAGCGCCATCATTTCAGGGTGCAGAACAACGGCGCCGGCCGCCGCCTTGCGCCGTGCATCGTCTTCGAATGTCTTCATGAAGACGTCGCGATTGAACTTGCCGCTGAACTTGGGCGCCGTGCTCTCCGCCTCCTCCGCCGACTTCAGCCAGTCGCCGTATCCGTCGTCGTCGGGATCAGGAATGCGCGTCTGTTCGAACATCGAGTTGAAGGTGGTCATATTCAGATTCTTAGGGTTGAGGGACACAGGCTTCATTTCCCATCGCTTATCCTCGGCGACCCGTTTCTCCGTTGTAATAGCCGGAGATTCCAGCTCGCCCGTCGTCTTACGTGTTCCCGTGATGCGTTTCAATATATCCGATAAGTATGCGTAGGCGCGCGTGACCGCCTCGAACTGCTGCTCCGTGCCGCCCTTATCCGGATGCACACGAATAGCCGCGCGCTTATATGCCGCCTTCAGCCGATCATCCGTAAGAGTATCCTCTTCGTTGAGTCCGAGCACCTCGAGGCACTGCTGAAAGTAGTTCAGCGCCTTGTTCGCCGGCGTGGCCGCCACCACTTGCCAGGCCGACTGCTGCGGTGCCTGGTACTGCTGGATGGCGGTCGCGCCCCCCGCCCTCTGCTGCAGCGCCTGCACCGCCGCCACTGCCGGTGGTACAATCTGATTTGTCTGTACCGGTGCCGCGGCTCCTGGAAAAGGCGTTGGCCGCCCTGCCCGAACACCCTGAATGTACTGTAAAATACCGGCGTAAATACCGGATCGCCGCGCCGACGCCACGTACTCTGGTGCAACCATAAGGGTCTCCAGCATCTGGACCCGCATCGCCGGGTTCGTCATCGCCAGCAATTTCTGATAAATACGAATGTGCGAGGGATCGATGCTCTGGATATTCCCCATTTCCTTGTACCAGGCGACAACTTATTTCTTCAGCACAGATCGCAGAAATCGAAGCGTCGGCATAGGCACGTGCGCCTCACACTCCCAGAAATGCCGCTTACCCAGATGGAAATATGACCAGTGCCGCGGGAAATACTCAGGCGCCGCAACCAGGAACTGCCGCTCGGGACACTTAGGGATGTGATGATAGGACTCGGGCGGCAATACCAGCGCCAACTGCTCCTCTGGCGTCGGCACCTGGACCGCGGGCCAGACGGCGGCCGCCGCCGAATTTGCGCCGGCCACGACGTGCTCAAAGAGCGGCGCGGCGGCAAAGGCATAGTGCCAGTCCCAGGCCGGCGCCCCCGAGCCCACGTAATAGTCGAAGGTCCACTGAATCGCCTCCACGTACTGCCGCGCCGCCGCCGCGTGATAGGTGGCCTCGGCACCGGCGGCCGCGCCCAGGCCGATCCGCGCATAGATGTCGCGCCACCCGGGCCGCAGCTCCCCATTCCAGAGCTGCCCGTCCCCGCTATCGAACCACTCTAAGGGTCGGTCATTGATCTTCGCCTTCAGGGCATCCGTCGCTGTCTCACCCCTAAATGTGGGGCGCGCCTTCCGCTTCCGCGCAATCGTCGCGGCAATATCCACCGGCTCGGTCGCGGCAATCTGACGCAGAAGCTGCATCCACGCCGGCCACTGAATGCGCTTTTCCGCGTCAATGAGCGGCGGCAAGGTCTGCAGCATGGCAATGAGCCGCTCGTGCCCACCGTCCTTGATGCGGAATGCCATGCTCTGCGGCACAAAGTCATTGCCGAGGAGACACATGGCCAGCGCATAATTGGTTAGGCACGGTACCTGTCGCCGCATCGCCGCGCTCAGTCGCTCCAGACTGAGACAGACCATCTTCCCGTCATCCTCCTCACGGTAGAACCAGATCGACGCCGTCGGCGCATATAGCTGCTGATTGAGCATCGCGAGAACAAAGAGGTCGCCGTCCAGACCATAAATCACGAAGTTACCGGTTTTTGCGCTGCGCATCTGCTGCATCGCCTTGTGCTCACCTTCCCCTGCCTCCCGAACATCACTAATTGTCGCACCCGGGATCGCCGAGCGAAGGGCGGCCGCCAGCCGATCCATAAATGCCGTGCCAGGCGTGATCACATTCGTATCAAACGAGGCCCCCGATCGCAGGCCGAGCTTCCGCTCCTCTTCCGCCAAGCGCACGGCGCGAAATCGCCGCATCCGTTGCTGCTTCATCTTGGCCAGCGGTACCACACCGTCCAAGGCGATGTACGTATTCTTTGCATTCACATGCTCGATGATACTTCGCGCGTATTCGCAGGTCGCCGCAATGAGCGCCGCCTCCGTCTTCTCCTCGAGCGTATGCAGGACCTGGTAGATTAGACAGTTAAAGTCCATCAAAAACCAGTCCACCTTCGCCGGTAAATCACAATATAAATTCGCCACGGAGGCGGCGAGTTTACGATAATAGGAAGGGATTCCCATGTCGTGTCTTACTGTTTAGTCGCGACCAACGTTTAGGACCTGCCGCAAATATAGAGGAATGGCCACTACAGAGGGCACAAGTGTGGACCACGGCAGAATATACGAGTTTATTCGCAATATCGTAGTCGGCAACGTACTGCCTGTTGCACAGGAGACCATGCGAATCATGCCCGATTCCTTATTGTACGGAACGGGTCTATTATCATTAATCACCTATTCGACGCCGATGCTCTTCCTATTCCTAACGGTGGCAAGCGGCTACGTCGGCGCGAATCTGATAAATGCCGGCGCCGATGCCTTTTTCCCTCAGGATGTTCCCCCGGCTCAGGCGACGGTACAGTGCCAGGGCGGAATTTACAGCCCTACCACGACGCGACTCTCGCTTCTCCCTGAACTAGGCGGCAAGACATCCGGCTTCCCGTCGGGGCCGCTCTTCATCCTCTCCACCACCGTATTTTACTGTATTTCCAGCATATTGCAGCAGAAAGACGTGCTCAACCAGCTCGGTGACAGCTACAAAACGAAGATCCCCGTGGCGATGACCCTGGGATTTATCATACTCGCCCTGTTCCTGACGTATTTGATGTTCTATGGCTGCAACGGCTTCATGACGCTCCTCTTCAGCATCGCATTCGGCGCTGCGCTAGGCGGCATACTGAGTATCGTATTTTCGAATATTTTCGGCCAGGAGGCGATCAACCTGCTCGGCCTCCCCCTCTTTGTGCAGCGCAACACTGAGGGTAAGCCGCTGTATATTTGTGCCGTCAAGCAATAATTACCCCTAATAGTCAGAATGGGTCTTATTGACACCTTATATCGTATTAAGGAGTTTTTAATTTCCGGCCTGCATTCACTGCCGATGATATTGATTGGCGTCAGTCTGGTACTTGCCTGCTCCACGGCCAACACAGGATTCGCCATCCTCTTTGTTCTCCTGGCGCTCGGTGTTCCGATCGCATCATCACTCCTAAATGTCGTTGCCCCGTTCATTCAGAGCGGCATAAGTTGGTTCTGGACCAACTTTGGTGATGGGCTGCCGATTGACTGGCGTGTCCCTGCGTCCAATGTTTGCAAGGCTGCGCCGATATTTATGGGGGCGGATGCGTCGACCTCGAGCTACCCCTCCTTATGGATGGCTATCATATCTTTCTTCTTCGGATTTGTGTTCTCGAATGGTTACGCCCTCTTCTCCTATGAGTCGACTCCGGATACGCCCGAGGATAAGGTCCAGGCGCGTAAGGCACATGCCGTGATTGGTATGACAATTAGCTGCATCCTCTTCTTTGCGCTAGTAGTCTGGCGCTATCGCACCGGCTGCGAGCACATGAGCTTCCTGGGCCTGATCCTTTCCTTCGGATTATCGGTGAGCGCCTTCTTTATCTTTCAGGGGCTCAATGACTGCGGACTCCTTCGCGTCGTTGACATTTACGGGATTGGCGGGCGGCTACTTCCAGCCACAGCGACGGCGGAGCCGAGCCAGGTCTGTTTTCCGGTTGCGTGAGTGGGGCGGCAGGGGTGATGGCGACAAGGGCAGAGGTGATGGCGGCACGCACTCTGGCAGGGGGGCTCTTGGGGGGCGGCACGCCCCCCACTAGAAGTCGATCGTTTCCGTGGCTAATGGAAGCGCTAGCCCGAGTGCAAGCTTCAACTTCTCAAAGTGTGTGCGCCACGAGCGCGCCGCATCCACGCGAACAATGCCGGCGCTAATGCCATACCGAATTGATTCCAGCACCGTTTGCGCATCCGTCGTTAAATCACGGCTGCGATACACAAGTTCCAAATCCTCCTTGCGAAATGCTCGCCCACCGACAAGTAGACGCGCATTTACCTCATTGTGGAACTGAAAGACCCAGTCGCGCGCCGCGGCCTTTAAGTCGGCGCCCCGTAACCGGCTGAAATCCGGCCGACGCTGCAGCCGCGCATGCTCCTGGCACACCGAGCACGGCAGCACATCGGCCAGCCAGCGAATAAAACGACTCCACTCGGTCGAGATATCCTCTGAACCCTCTGCCACGTCCAGCCTCTCAGCCCAACCATGCAGCAGAAACCAAAATGCCGGGCCCCAAACACGTTTGTCCATCCTAAGGATCTGAACCATAAGATTCTTTAAAAGATGGCCGCGTGGGCCGACGTGCCCGCCGAATTGCGGCAAACTATCCTCAATATGGCGGATCGAGTGGTCGCCGAGGAGAAGGCCGACAAGTTCGCCGATATCCATGACGAATTGACCGATTTCCGCCTAAAAGTTGGCCTGCACAATAATATCCGCCTCACGATTTATAACGCCAGTTATTATTTCGACAATAACGATATTTTGGAACTCTGGTATTTGAATCGCGACCCGGATCATAAGCAGCAGATTGAGCTGCAGATCAAGGCGAAGGCCCTCGGCCTGCTGCGCCGGTTCCACGCGTTTCGGCCACGGGTCCCGACCTTCCGCCTCGGAAATGTGCTGGTCCAGATTCCTGATGAGCGGGCCGAAGGAACACTGAAGCAGATCATCGGCGACGAGTATTTCACCGCGCTCCGTCGCTATCGCATGGGTATTTACCCGCCCGACTATGTATTTATGGCAGAGACGGCGGCGGCTACATAAATTTGAAGCACGGACAATTAGGAGTTGGCGAGTACCCTAAATGTCATATTCCGTGCCACGCCCCATATTTGAGGCGATTCACTCGTCGCTATATGCGGCCGGCCGCGCCTTCGTCCGATCCTTGGCCGAGGATGTCCTCGAGATACCGCCGGCCGACCTATTGCGTCGTGTCCTCCCGTCCAAGGAGGCGTACAACATGGTGCTGTATGAGACCGAGGAGGTGAATGAGTGTTACGCGTGCATCCCGCATCCGACCCAGGCCGCGGTCATTCTTCGCTGCCGGCGACCAATTGTGCCAGGCGAGCAGTTCTGCCGGCTGCATAAGTATGATCGGCCGGCGCTCCAGCCGCAGATCAACGCACAGACATGGAATCCCCTAAATGTGGGACCCGATCTGCCGCCGCTATGGTTCAATGAGAGTACGGGCTGCGTGATCAATGCCGATAATATTGAGTGCGGGACATATGATTATGACTCTGGTCGACTTGTTCTATTCGACTTTGAGGATGAGGACAGTGCTTAATAAAATAGGCAATATGCACCCTAAGACTGATGCCGCGCCGAAAGCGGACCCCGAGCCCATCTGAAACAGTGAAGCGCAGGCGCGCCGACGAATCGGCGATGCGACGGCGGGCGCTACTTGCAAAACGGCGCGCGCGACATATGCAGCGCCTTCAGCGGCGGCCACCGCGTCCACCGCCGCCTCCGCCGCCGCCACCGCCCCCGTCCCAATATTTTATTCGACCGCGACCCCTTTCATTTACGCGACCGTATGAAGAGGTGGCCACCGCCCCCTTTTTGCCGCAAGGCACCGTGCCGCCGATCGTGGAATTTTACTGCAGCGATATTTTTAGGCTAAAGAACGCATTTTACAGGAACCTGGACACCGTATTTCCATCATTCTGTGACGTGAACGCCGACTCGGGCTACTTTGCCGATCTGCGCACCTATCTGATACGCTGGTCCCTTCTTCTTATGCGTGCCCGTCGCGCATTTCGAGCCCTGGCGACCAGAATCATTCGCCGCCGCTGCGAACGCATACCCTTAGAGTTGACCGACGCGATCACGCTCTCTCCTATTCGCGAGCCGATCATTCTATACGATATGCCGAATCGCGGCCGCTACACATTCGAGGCGCAGAGCTTGTTGCAGCACATAGTGAGCCAGCTACTCCATCATGTCGGCGGCTTTCCTGGATCCCAGCTGCCTCGGAATCCGCTCACAAACATGTTTTTCACATTTCCCCAGCTCATAAGTGTGCACAATCAGCTGCTCTCGTATGGCCGCATGCACTGGGCCATGGCCGCGTTCGCCAGCGTTCAATATCGCTTCCAGTCCTTCGTAACGCTATTCGAGCCGGCAATTCGCCTCGCCGCAATTCGCCAGCATGTATTTATGGACTATGAGGGAACGATCGAGGAGATCAGCGACTTCGTCAGCGTCTGGACCGAGTTCAATGGAACCGTCCTGAGTCAGTATGATTTCGAGGTGTTTGAGCATGCCCTAAGGGTAAATCCAAATCACACGTATCTGCTGTGCTGGCGGCGGCTCTATATGCGGGCCCTGGCCGCCGATCTTGCGCACGCGCCGCATCCTGTCGACCGTGAGCTACCGCATGTTGCAAATCAACGAAAATCATTGCGACTGTATACGCTGCTTCTCACAAAAAATATGCGGCTTTTTCTCAATGAATGCGCCAAGCCGGCGCCGAGTCTACTTGCGCTCATCATGGGACAAGAAGGCGAAGACGAGGACGAGGAAGAGGATTACTGAGCCGCGACCAGCTCCTTCTTCTTTGGACTCAGGTCGCCTTCACAGGGCCCGCCGGGCCGCCACAGTGATCGCAGCCACTCGATCGCCGACCACGACGATCCCTTCACCGGCCCCGAAAGCCCGTCCATCTTTGGTTTCACACTAAAGGTATAATATGCACCGGCGAAATTGAAACGCCGCAGCCATTTCTCCACGGTCGGCGCCGTCAGGCCGCCCACTTTTCCTGGTCCGTGACTCTTTGCGCGATCCGCCGCCGACCATTCATCGGGAATATCATCGACAAATATGCGCGTCGTCCAGGCCTCCCAGGCCTCGTCGTCGCGACCATCGGGCACGTCGGCCCAGCATTCCGTGCCGCGCAGAAGTGAGGCCGTTGCGTCCTGCGTCCCTAATTGTTTGAGCGCAGATTCCGTGCTCTGGGTATAAGGCATGCAGCCGCGGCGCGTCTCCAGATAGAAGCAGTCTTCACGGGGTGCGTAGATGCGCCGCCCTCTGCGGCCGAGAAGTGAGTCCCAGGTCGCAATCTCAGATCGAAGGAATGCCGGCATCTCAGTCTTCATCGGCGCCAACTCATAGTTCCGAAGGCCGACCACCATTAGGGATAGCGCGACCAGCGTGTGCCACGGAAAGTCGATGCCGCACCAGCGCCGCAGTGACTTTACGATGTCGAATAGGCGGCGGGCGACAGGCGGACGCGGCTCCAGGGCGAAGTCTATGCCGCGCTCAATCGCCTCCTCGCCCAGGGACTTTGCGGCCCAGAAGGCGGCGCGGACCTTGCCTTGCCGAGCGCAGGCGGCGAAGTAGGCCTCGGCTCCCTCGCCGGTGCCATGAATTGTCGGTGAGTCCGGTACCGTTGTATCCGTGCCCTGAAAGAGGTGCAGGGCCACCAGGGAACAATCGCGCTCCTTATAGCGGCATAGTGCCAATGTCGCTATATGTAGCGCATCGAGGTCGACGTCCTCGCCCTCGAATGACTCGAAGGCGTAGATCAGCCACTCTAAGTGTCTGACGCCGATGTACAGGACGTATGTCTCGACCAGCGTCGAAATGGCTGAGGCGATCTCGTCCGAGTCAATCAGTTCGTGTAGCCAGAAGGCGGCCTCGGTTGCCCTGCCGGCCAAGCAGCAGGCGCGTAGTGAGGCGATGACCTCATCGAGTTCATAGAAATGACGTGTAAGTGGCATTCCGGCGACATCCATCGTGGCTCGCATACCTTCAAATTTTCCTCGGACCGTAGGAGAAATGCAGAACGCGCATGAGATTTTGCCGCGACTCTGGCTGGGAAATGCACGGGCGGCGATGGACCCGGATTTCTTGCAGCGCGCACACATAAATGTGGTCTTCAATTGCACGAAGGATCTGCCGTTCAGTATGCTGCCGTCCATTGAGCGGAAGTATCGCCTACCGGTCGACGATAATTTACGGGACGAGGAGATTCGAAATATGGAGCTCTGGGCGCCTGAAACTGTGCTGCTTATCGTCCAGGAACATCAGCGCGGCAGCAGGATTCTGGTCCATTGCGCCGCGGGTATGCAGCGGTCGGCGGCGGCGACGGCCATGACATTAATGGTTCTGCGGCAAATACACGCAGATGAGGCGATCAAATACGTGAAGTCTATTCGGCCTATTGCGTTCACACCGGCGGTGAATTTCCGGGAGGCGATCGACGGCTTCGACCGATATTATTTCGACAGCATCCTCCCTAAAATTCTGGATGAAAAGAAGAACAATTAGATGGCGGCGGCTAATAGTGGAGAAGAGGTAGGTGGATTTGGCAACAGTCTTGGACCTAGTGGATTAGGGCTTAATAAACCTAACCTTTCAATAAATCCTAATGCCGCCCCTAAATTATTCATATCACTATCCACAGTGGAACTTGAAGCATTACGGAGTCAAATACAGGATGATAAAATATTTGCCCAAAATGGTACACAAATAATGACGGATGCTGATTTACGAGCATTATTAAAACATATCATACAAACACTTCTCAAAAGCAATATACATGGAAGTGATTCACCTCGTGTTCTTACAAATCTTACAACTTATTTAAGTCAGGCTAATGACCCTAAAATTAAAATAAATGAAGTACGTGGTTCACTTTTAGGTGCATTTTTTGGGCTAATTGACGCTGCAAAAGAAGCAGAATCTTTTACTGGTGGCAGGCGCCGTCTCGGCCGAAAAATGCGTTCTATTAAACGCCGCCGAACAAAGCGCTGCAGGTCGCGTAAAAATAGTCACACCAGTAGAAGATGATCGACTTCGGCCCGCTCCTTCGATCCCTCCTGGTCGCCGCAGGCGCGTTCTTCACCATGACCTACTTTCTGAAGCAGAAGCCCGAAATCGCGGCCGAGAAAGCAATGCTCCTCGGCGGCGTCTTCCTTACATATACGATCCTTTTCCTTCATGGTGGCTCCAGCCTTCTGAACCCGCGCATTTTTTGAGATGAGGGGCAGGGGAGCTTGAGAGAATAAAGGCAAGGGAGTTTGAGGGACAGCATGTCCCTCATCTCAGTTCAAACACCCGATCTGCATTGAAGCCCCCCGCCGTCACCGAATTGGTCAGGAGCAGCTGCCTCCCCTGCTCCAAGTAAAGGTTGTCCTGCTTCGCCGGCACAACGCCGCCCACCAACGTCACGGGCTTCCTGCAATACATCGATCCCGCCGTCAGCAGAATTGTGTCCGCGCCGCAATTCTCCTGAACAAAGTCCCTGTCCTCCTCATTCCAGGCCTGCAGCGGCCGCGTATTCGGTGCACCACCCACACCCGGCCACCACCCGCTGGTCGCCACCACTGTCCTCCCTTCATGCACAATAACGTCATTCGACAGACAGACCGCCCCCATCTCGTTGATCATTTCCCGTACAATTAGGGAGTCGATAATCGTTCCATCCTCCCTAAAAGTCTCCGCCGCATACGGGATCCAGAAGACTGTCTTGAAGTCACGGCATAGAGCCTGGATCTCGGAGCGCGTCGCAACAGAGCCGAGCCGCGCAATATTTCCGCACAGGATCAGCGTCGGCGCGCGTGCCTGAAGTCGAATCGGCGCATTCCAAAGACCGCTAATTACCTGGCAACGCATTTGCCAGTCCATTGCGCCCTGCACTTAAGTGGGCCCTAAGTGTAGGAATGGCGACAGCCGCCGTATTTTACGCCGAGACGGTGCTCTCACTGACGCCGATATTGATCAAGCTGGTTCCGACCACGCTCACCACGCAGACGCTGAGCCGTTTCCTTGTGTATCCGCTGGCCGCGCTCCTGGTCGGCGGCCTCGGCCCGCTACGCGATGTGATCGGCACCTCCCTCACAAAAAGCCTCGGCGCCGGCACAATCAATGCGGCCCACGTCGCCACATCATATATCGCCTTCAAGGAACTGCCGGCGGGGATCGCAATGTCCCTCTTCTACACCTATCCGCTCTGGAATCTGCTCGGCGCCAGCATCTTCTTCGGCGAACAGTTCCCGTGGCACCTGCTTCCTGTCCTAATGGTTGGCTTGGCCGGCGTCTACTTGGTCGCATCGCAGGCGAAAAAAGGCGATGGTAGCCGGCAACTGAACTGGCGCGGTATCGCCGCCGGCTTGGTCGCCGCGCTCACAGAGACCGGCCTCTTCCTAACTGTGCGCGGATCGAAGTTCTCCACGCCGTTCCATAATATTCATCAGTTCTATTTGGGCGGGCTGCCGTTTATATTGCTTTGGCTTCTTGGTGGCGGCGGAGGCAAGGGTGCCGTCGACCTGAATTGGCGGAATTGGGTACCGCTGATCGCATTCAACGGACTCTTAGGGTTCACTGGCTATGCGGCGCGCTTCTGGAGTATTCCGCGCCTACCGACGATTGTCTATACGGTGCTCTCCATGTTCGGCGTCCTGTCTTCGTTTGCCTGGGGCGCGCTCTTTGTCGGCGAATCGGTCTCGAAGATCGCGCTATTGGGCGCTGGGCTGCTGACCGCCGCCATTGGGTACATTCGCTGGTCCGTTGCCGCGTGATTCGAAGTAGGCGAGCCGGCGGCGGCGGAGCTCCTCGGCTGATGGTGGTGGAGTTACGGGCTTGGGCGGAGGCGGGGATGCCGGTCTAGGCGGATCTGGAAGTAGGAACGCCGGCCTGGGTGGGGCAATCAGCGGCTCCTCGATTTCCAGATTCACCTCGGCTCCTAACCGTCCCACCTCAATCGGGTCACCGGCCTCGTTCATGACGCGCTCCACAATTACGTCGATCACCGTGCCCGCGAACGGCAGATGAAGCACCGTATTCGCATGAATGTATTTGCAGTCAAACAGGAACTTTTGCAGAAGCTCCTGTATGTCCGCCTCCAGCTCGTCGTCGATGCGGCGCACATAGAGCGTCGCAGCCCCCTCAATGTCGCCGGCCGCCTCCACGTCCGCCATCAACTCGTCAAAGTTCATCGTCTTCTCGCGCAGCGTCTCCATCATCCAGTCGGGCAGATAGATCGCGTACTCGTCATCCACTTGCGGCGCGCAGCCGCCATAGAGAACGGTATCGCCGCACCGAAGTCGGATCCCCAGGACGCCGCCGATAAATTCGCCGCCGAACATCTGTTCGAAGCGCCGCTCGGGAATAAGAACTGTGTCACCCTCCGTCGTCGCCACATCCATAAAGGACTGCAGCGGCAGCATGTTCAGGTACTTGCATTGATACATTGCGTGTATGTTGTCGATGAGAACGATGCGCCTAAACAGATCAATTTTACCATGCGTAGACATGTCTTGCCGTCGCACCGAACAGAAGGACATCATATCGGTGATCCAGGGCCTGAAGGCGCTGGACCAGGATCAAAAGAATATTTTCGAGAGTCGCTACGTATCACTATTACGGATCTATCGCCGCCGCTGCGCCTTGTACGCCTGTCTCTTCCACGTCGGCCGCACCATCGTAACGGTCGGCTCCATCTCGGTCCCGTCGCTCCTATCCCTTAAGAGTACCGACTTTGACTGGCTGATCTGGACCATTTCCCTCGCCGTCTCGATCGCGAACGGGATCATCACGCTCTTTAAAGTCGACAAGAAGTACTATTCGCTGCACACCACCTGCCACGCGCTCGAGAGCGAGGGCTGGCAATTCGTCGCACTCACGGGCAAGTACGGGAAGCCCCACGGCGTCGACCATAAGGTGCAATTCCCGCACTTCTCCCTAACGATCGAGAAGATTCGGATGAACCAGGTGCAGGACGAGTATTACAAGGCGGCGGAGGCGGACAAGCATGCCGGCACCTCGGCGGCGCTTATTCCCACGGCCTCGAGCCCCGTGAAGTCAGACGAGAAGCGGGACTGGCACATGCGCGTCATCGAGGACTCGGAGGAGGCGGCGAACTCGATCGCGAAAAATACCGCCAATAAATAAATGCCGCCGGCGAAGACTCGGCGCCTTCTGAATTATCCTCGCTGTCAGTGCACGGCGAGCTGCCGCCGCCCGTCACTCCCTAATAGTCCGTTCTGCAAAGTGCACGCGTTCTCTTGTCCGCGTGTTGCCCCGCTCACAGGCTATGAGCCGGCCACGGAGGCCGAGAAGTACAATGGAGACCCGAACATTCAGGAGTCGCATAATTGTTTCTCGTTTGCCTTTGGAATGTATGACAAGGATGCAAAGGCGGAGGATCCCTTCTATCAACCGGGTGTCTATTCGGGTCACGATAGCTTCAGGAAGATCAAGAAAAAGACGTGTCCGGTGATGATCTCGCGGCTCTTCGGCGATATGCCGTCGCTCAAGATGGCCAGCTTTACGGGGCGTTGCCCGCCGCAGACCAGCAAGATCGCGTTGGCCGTGGATGCGCGCTCGGACTACCATTTCTGGCGGCAGCGGCGGGGCGACGGTTACTGGGACCATAAGCCAGGTTCGACGCCGGTTGTAAGTGTGGATGCATTCGGGCGGCCGATCTATGACCCGGAACTGGCGAGCAGGAACTACAATAAGAAGGGGAGTCACCTGAACTACAATCGGTTCTGCGGCTACATGTGTGTGCCGCGCACACGGAAGGCGCGGGCTGCACGAAGTAGAGGTGATTAGTAGGATGCGCCCGTCTGGTAATCGTAGTCGAAAAAGGTCGCTCAATTCACAGAATCCAACAGCACAAGTAGCTGCTCCAACTAACCGCAAAGCATCCCGTCTGCCAGGCCAAACTGAAGCTGGTGCAGGAGGGGGTGGTGGTGCTGGTTTAGCGAATTCTGCATATAATGGGTACGTCGGTCCTGCACTGAATCTTGCTAATTTTTTGCAACCTGGTCCTGCTGCTGGCTTAAATTCTGGAGGTGCAGGTGCGGGCGGAGGTGGAGGCGGGGGTGGAGGTGCAGCATATATACCTGAATGGCTGAGACAATTGCTCCATGACCCTGGTCCTGGACTTGGTAAATTAAAACCGGGTTCTAGCTTTTATGGTGATCCTAAGTCGCAAGAATCAATTACAAGTGCAGCAGGTGCAGGATCCGCTCATAGTAGTGCATATAGAGGAGTCCATGGTATGCCTGCAAGAAATTCAAGGGGGCGCGTAGCACGAAATGCCGCTGGTAGTATAGTATCCGCCAGTCCATCACAATCAGGGCGAACACTTCAGCCGGCCTTATCCAATCGAAGTCTCCTTGGCTTCCAGCCGGTGATCCCAGCTGAGCCTGCGGGGATTGCACTGCCTGCGGGGATTGCCTTGTCTGCGGTGCCTGAGGGGAATGAGAATGCAGAAGAAGTAGCTGCTGTAGCACCACCTCCTTCTCCTGTGGCTGAGGAGGCAGGGGTAGGGGCAGCAGCAGTAGCCGAAGTTCCAGATACACTCGTCGATTGTAGGGAAAGTGTGCTTAAATTTATGCGAGATATCATGAAATTACCAGGTCCATTCACCGAACCATATATTGATGACTTTATGAAAACAATGTCGGCGCAAAGTGACATTAATGCGCCTAATGATAATGTTCTTGATTATCTAAAACGTCTCGACACAATCAACCCCTCAGAGTTGGCACCCCTTATTGTGAATGGCGAGGTGATTAAGGGTTCTTTTGGAAGAATTTACTTAGATAAAGATAAGCCGACCAAATATATATGGAAGGAGTTACAATATGTTATGCAGCGATCTTATACGTACCATTATGCACAAACTATTCTACAGGAGGCATTTATGCAATATGTTCTCTCTGATATAAATCCAGATGCAGTCGTTAAAATATTTGAAATTTGTCGGCATGTTAACGAATTAATGGAGCCAAAGTTATATATTAGAATGGAATTTGCAACGCGTGACCTATTTGGTGAATTTAAGCGTAATTTAATTCTGGAAACCACGGCACCGAGACGTACTTGGAGTTTACCTCCGCAGGTATTTTTATATACAATGCGTCCACTTTTAGAGACAATGGTAAAATTAAATAAGGATTTTAACTTTGTGCATCGTGATCTAAAATCAAATAATGTTGTCGTTATCGATGTTTCGCCGGCTCCGAATCCAAATCTTCCATTGCATGTGCCACCAACTCTAAAGGTGAAATTAATCGACTTTGGCATGTCTTGTATGGATATGCGGATTGGGGAGGTTGTTTATAGATTTATTACACACTCAGGTAATTATGAGTATGGTATTTGCAATCCGCAAATGGATATGGTTATTTTACTATTAGAGATCGAGCTGACATTTGGCAATTATTTTAGGAAGGATGGCTTTATAGATACTTTTTACAACAATGTAGATGTTGCCACAGAAAAGGGCTTTTATGATGCAATCACTGAAAAACGCGGACTCTTTCCCAGAGGGAAAGAACATCATGCATCGTACAATAAAGATGGATCAATGACAGGCGTAGGCAGACCTGCGTATAAACTTACGCCTGAATTTGTATTAGAAATTCTAAATATGACATTCACGCACATGCGTGGAGCACCGTTACGTGGTGGCCGGCGATCTAGAAGGCGCACCGCCAAAAGACGCACACATAAGTAGATGGCAGCAGCAGGTGGAGGAGGCGGTGGCGGCGACGTAGCCCGCGTTTTAATGATGCCCTCCGACGAATTATTGGATTGCAAAACCTATGTCCAAAATTTTATGCAAATGCTCGGACTTGGACCAGCACAGACCCACAACTTTATGACCCTAATTATGAATCCATTAAAGCCAGAGATGAATGAGCTATTGAACTATATCATCCATGGCATACGAGTATTTCAAAATATTCCACGGCTTTCAAATGGTACAGGGGAGTTTATCCCTTTATTGCGAGCAGATGGCAAGCAAGCTGAGGGGTCTTTTGGTAAAATATTTATAAATCATGAAAAGACCATTATTTGTAAGGAGGTGCCAATTCAAAAGAAGTTTCCTGATGGTAAGTCATATCAGCTTCTACCAATGATTTTACAAGAGACATTTATACAGTACGTTGCTGCATCTGTAATGCCAGATTTCGTGATCCCTATACGTGGCATTCGGCGGAGTCTTGATGGCACTATGTTCTATATATTTATGGATTATGCGCCAACCGATCTTTTCGGATATTTAGAATCAAAGGTAAAGGTAATAGACAGAAAATGGACTCTGCCTACAGCAGATATAGTGCCTATATTTCGGCAATTATTTAGTAAGCTGATGCATATCAATAGTATGCTAAATTTTGTGCATCGTGATCTGAAATCAGATAATCTTGTTATGGTGGACGGGCAAGTTAAGATGATCGATTTTGGATATTCTTGCATTAGCATGCGCGTTAATGGCGTAGACTATAATATTAAAACATCAAACCCTATGTATCTGGCATCCACTGATTGTAAATCACAGCAGGATATGCTTGTATTTTTCAGTGAAATGATGGTTACATTTTACAGTATTATGGAAGGTGATATGCAAAGCTATTTTGATAGAATGATGGGGCCTAATTTAGCACCTAGATTCAAGATACAGATTCCTGAAGCCAGGCCAAGAGAAGATCGTGTAGTATATAACAGAAATGGCAGATACTCTAGTGGTCCTGCGATACATCTTACACCGGAATATGTATTACAGGAATTAAATAGGGTATTCGCAATTGCAACTGTAGGCTCACCGGTTAGGGGGCCACAATTGGGAAGAAAGACTGAGTTTACTGGTGTTGAGGAGCCTATGCGCATATATGGTTCACCGTTTGAAGAACCGCCAAAAACACCGGTTCGTGGACCGCCTGCTGGACCCCAACGCGCACTACCTCCAGGCTCACCCTTACTTAGAAAAGCAGTATTAGCTGCGGCTGGAAGAGCAATTGCCGGTAATCAACAAGGAATTGGCACACCACCACGGGGTGGCGGCAGGCGCACTAGATGCCGCCGCACCCGGACCCGTCGTTCTAGAGGTCGCTAGATCCAGTCGCGTCCATAGCGCGCCACCACCTTATTGTTTGGCCCATCCCAGATCGCTAACGCCTGCATCGCGGTCAATCGCCGCAGCGGATTAAAGTGGCAGAGTCCACGCAGCGCTTCGAGCATCTTCGCCTTCTTATCCGCATACATTGGCTCCGAAAGTAGATTGTAGTAGCGATCTACATTCGCCAGCCGGCTCGTCAAATAGTAGCCCACCGACCACGCATCATTCTTATAAAGTCCCTGTGACCGCATGAAGCGAATGCCGCCGCCCTCCTTCGCCCGCCGAAAGTAGATCGACGACGTCATGAACTGCTGCATCTGTGCCCGCAAATCCTCCTCGCCTACTCCTAATAGTTGCTGCAGATCGAGCCCGTATTTACGCCGCCGAGGACTCTCGATCAGCTCGTTAATCACAATGTCCATATTATATCCCAGCTTCGCCGCGGTGAATAAATAATACTCGGGCGCATGCTGCATATACTTAAAGTCATTATCGCTGCCGCGGAACCGCAGTCGCCGCCAATACACCATCTTATCCAGCTGATTGTCCGTCGCCCACTGAATACGATACGACTGCCCCCAGTCGATGATCCGCGGCACATTATAGTCGTCGATCAAAATATTGTGGCTGTGCAGGTCGCCGTGCACAATACCGTGGACAATTAGGAGTGATAGGCCCTCGAGAAGATGCCGGCCGAACTCCCACCAGTTAAATGTAGACGAGGTCATGGATAAATCGTCGATCGGCAGGCCCCCATTCGGCATCTTGTATAGTCGCAGCGACGTCAGCGGCTTCGTAATCGCAATTTCGCACAGTTTCAGATCCGGATCCCGCTGCTGCTCCGCCGGTGCTGCATGACACAGCTCATCCGTCTCCGAATAAATAAAGTAGTTCTTCGAGTTCGGTATTTTGCGCAAGACCTGGGAGAATTTCATCTCCTCGACGCCCTCATCCTCCTCCAGCAACTTTGTCGTCATGCTGCGGTTCACCGACTCGGCCGTTTCGCCCTGGCAGAGTAGCGGCGGCATAAATACGCAGCCGGTCGCACCCTCTCCTAATAGTTTTCCGCCTCGCTGTAGGACGGACATACCTATTTTGATTTCAGGGAATCTTATGCGCAAAATAACAACGCAGAGATTCCCTCTCGATTCAGTAGTTATACTATGAACAACATAGTACTCTCTATTGCCCTAATTGTGGTCTTCAGCATAGGGTACTACTATTATTTCAGCCCTGATGATGAGGCATTCGAGGATTTGACACCGGGATCCTATATTAGCCGTTTCTTCCCACGCCGCGGCGATGTCGGCGAATTCAGCGAAGAGGTGGGCTGGCGGCGCGATGATCGCTATTTCGCAGGATACGCCGACGTGCAGCGACTGGGGACGCCGAACGACTTCTGCCGCATGGTGGAACCGGAGGGCTCGGCGGATCCGAAGCTTGCCTTCTTTGCGTGTGCCCTTGCAGCGACCGAGAATCTCTCCGGAACCTCATTTCGCACTGAGACGGTGGGCGAGGGACTGAAGCGGAGCCGCGACGACTACATGGGCGAGAAGGGGAAGTCCGGGCGGCAGGACTACTGCCGCATTCTGAAGCAGAGCGACGGCTCCTTCCAGCCGATGTGCCGTCGTGCCCTTGAGACCAGCTTCGGAAAAAAGGACGTCGTGGACCCAGTGCCACCGCCCCAGATAAACACGCTTCTGAACTTTTACAGCGGCGTCGTCATGTGGCTCCGCTTACGCGACGACATGGTCGACTATGCGCAGAACCTCATGGTCCAGCGAGCCGGCGGCATCCGAATCGATGAAAAGCCGCTGAAGCCGACCGAGACGACCGAGGGTCTCCAGTTCAACGGCGTCGACCAGTTCCTTCGACTAGGAGAGAACCGATCCCTTGAGTTCGGCGGCAAGGTCATCTCACTTCGCTCCGTTCGCGCCTTCAGCTTCTGGGTCTACTTCGACGAGTTCACCAATAATGCGCACATCTTCGATTTCGGCAGCGGCGCCGGCAAGGACAATGTGTTCGTCGGCATTGTGGGCCGCGGCAACCCGACCGTGTCGACCGCGTCCGTGCGCGACCTGCTGTGCGACGTGAACGATACACTCCCTAAGGGTCCATCGGGTCAGCAGCCGGTGTATAGTGACGGGTTCGCCGCGATTCCAAGCGGTTGCCTGGAGACGGCGACCGGCGGCTCCACCGCGAAAGGGTTCACGGACGGCGCGGCCGTTATGCGCCCGCAGCAGCTTATGCGTGACTCGTCGGCGAATTGCAATGACTATGAGTGCCCGGCGCCTGAAGTTGTTGGTCGGCGCATGCCGCCGCTCCAGCCGCGCGCCCTTGCAGCCGGCAGCCCTATGAGTGCCGATCTGATCTATGAGGTCTGGGATGCACAGCAGCGGAAAATGCAGATCAAGGCGTCCAATGCCGTGAAACTCCGCACATGGCAGTTCGTCGTCATTACGGCGACCAACAATGATGCGTTCCGCCCCGACATCAGCATTCGCGTGGACGGCGCCGAACTGGTCAAGAAGCCCGGTGGTTTCCTTCCTCAAAGTGATTACACGACGCATAATTATATTGGCAAGAGCAACTGGAGCAGCGCGACCAGTCAGTTCGAGAACCGTGACGAGCTCTTTAAGGGTCGGCTCTTCGACTTCCGCGCCTACGATGCACCGATGTCGTTCACCTCGCAGAATGAGTCCATGAAGTGGGGCGCTGGCAACCTGGGTATTCCTGTGCCTGGATCTGATCGTCAGAAGCCTGGACGGTCAAGTAAATATATGCAGGACGTGGTGCCGATCAATGAACTAAGTAACTTTGAGTCGATTGATAAGCAGCGCTATACGATTGGGGATACGACAAGCGAAATCACACTCTTAGAGTAGA
>JACCDO010392629.1_pt1 | contig 31584 bp, 31 predicted proteins | sample 7446101 | NCBI WGS metagenome assembly JACCDO01 (sample SAMN15323440, study PRJNA562643) | freshwater metagenome | isolation source: river surface water | place: USA:Blue River Watershed | collected 2017-08-16
ACTTTTTTTTCTAAATATTTTTTTGTATTATACTCAAATTCTTTTTGTGTTTCTATAACAAAAGAAGAAAATGATGAAATTTTAAGTTCAATATATTCTGTAAAACTTTTAATTTCACTGTTAAAATGTCTTATTAACAAATAAGTAACTAGACATTTTAAAAATACTTTAATTGTAGTAATAATCAAAAAAAGCCTATAGTTCATAGTAACATTATTTTTAGTGTTCGATATATAAACAATATTAATCAATTTTTTCAGGAGTTACTTTATTAAATTTATCATAACAAATGCAAGGAGAGCATATAAACATTACTAATATTAAAACAGAGGTAAAGCAACAACCCCCATATTGGTCTCTAAAGTATTTACCTCTTCTTTCACTTCTTTCTAATTCATGATAATAATCATATGTAGAATCTGGCATTTAATTTGTTTTTTTGTTATTATTAGTAATATAGATTAATACTTAATAAACTATAAAAATCAATATTTTTATAATAATTACTCATTAAATAAGTCTTCAAAATTAAATTCTATAGAAGAAACATCTTTATTAGAGTTAGTGGGTATATATTTTTCATCGACAATTTCATAATTATTATTGATATCTTGAAAAAAATAATCATCTGTAGATTCATTATGTTCTATAGCTAAAACAATATTATCGTTAGTAGGAATATTTTTAAAATATTTTTCATAATTATCAATAAAACTAGGTTTATATGAATGATATGTTCCAAATTTATCAAAAGTTTTGGTAATGTTTAAATTATTACTACTAATAGGAAAACTATTATTATAACAACTATCATTATGATTAAATTTATTATCGGTATAATTAGAATTACTCATACTGACTGAAATATAAGTCTTAGAATTAAAATTTCTATTTTTAATAGAATTATTGATGATAATTTCTTTAATCATATTATTTTTTTCTTTAGAATGAGTTACACATACTCCAGATAAAGAAGTTCTACATTTGGAACAATTTAAGTAAAAAAATTTTTTTACATTGAAAAAATTTTCTTTATTAACAATATTTTTATATTCCTCATCAGTCTTCTTATCCATTATATATAAAAGTATATATTAATTTTTTCAATCAAATTTTTTATGTTTATTCCAAACCAAATTTTCAGTATCAAAAGAACATTTGTCACAAGATATTTTTTTATCATAACATATTGAACATCTAAATTGATTAAGTTCTAAATCAAAATTTCTCCAACTAGGTCTTCTGTACAACAATATATTTTTTCTAACATTGTACTGTATTTCACTTTCTGTGAGATTTTTAACAGTATTACTTGATAAATTTGAACTAGTATTAGTTCTTTTTATATAATTTTTATAACCTTGATGTTCAGCAGGATTATCAGTATTTTTTATTATTGTCATATTTATATAATTTTGTCTTATAACAAATATATATAATTAAAAAAAATTCAATTTTTACAAAAAAGTTAACCGTGTAAACACGAAAGAGAATATATAAAATTACAGACCAAAATCAGGTGTTGATACCATTTGTGTCATGTGATATCCACCCATATCAAAATGTGCGAGCAGATTACTTGGTGCGGGTAAAGTTGTATCCATTGCAGCTGAATTTATCCCACTGTTATGAGCAATTCTAGCCATCCTTCTCGTATAATGAATACTAGGAGGACCAACTGTATTACCTAGACCATGGCCGTGTCCGTTATAGATTTCCTCAAGAACCACAAAGTTTCCAACCATAATAACTGGAGCAGGAACCTGTTGTTCACCTGTATAGTCAGGATGAGGGTCATGATGACGAGCAAGACCAGTATGTCTACAAATCGAACACCTTCGCATTTGTGGATTATGGTGACTGGTAATCCTTCTATAACAATCATAACAGTAAGGACCGTGATTAACCGGTTCACATTCTGTTAGAAAAGGATTACCCTCATAACTAACCAAACAAATTATGCACTCGAACGAACCTTCCTCAAAGGAAGTTTCTCCAGGTGACATTTCTTCTGATGACATTGCCTCTGATGACATTGTTAAAATTGACAAGTTTATATCTGAAAGTATAGATTGACTATTAGTATTATTACTATGGATTTCTTCTTCGTCACTTAGAGAAGTGTTTAAAGCAGAGTTTACAGTAATATTATTAAGCATCGGTAATTATTTTAATAATACACGTTTCAATAATAATAAAATTTCAATTTTTTATATATAAATTTATTAAGCTTTATTTTGCATCTGTATAGTACAATTTATAACTTGAATATAATTTTGTCTAAGTAATGAAAAATTAAGCTCAATTCCAGATAGATATAAAGCAAAATTATTTGCAAAATCTAATTTTATTGTTTCAATATCGTGACCTTGAAAACAACATTCTTCAAAAGAAGGTAAAACTTTACCACTAGATAGAGTTTTACCCTTTAATCTATATGCAAAATCAAATATAATATATGATATAATTGTTAGATTAACATGAGGTACGCGATGAAATTCCATATATAATTTACATATCATATTTATATCTTGTGAATGAAATGAAGCTGGATTATTCAATTTTCTTAATATATTATTGAACAAAGCCAATCTATTAACTTTAATTTTTTGTATTAACAATTGTTGTTGACTAATTTTACTTAAGTAAATTTGTTGATTATGTGTGATAATATTTCCTTCTGTATTCATTTTCAAATATTTATATGTATTGAATTATATATTTATAAATCAGGTAGTAAATAATAATAATTTCAATTTTTATAAATAATTTGTATCTATAATCCATATGTTTTTATAAAGTCATTCATATTTTGAGTACCCATAGAAGAGTTACAGGAAGTGCATATTGGTCTTAAATTTTCAATATTTAATGAACCACCATTAGCCTCAGCGACGATATGTCCACAAGAAAAATTTAGTTGAGTAATTTCAGTAAGTTTACAACAGAAACATTTAGTTTTTCCAATTTCCTCACCAATCCATCTGGACCAAACTTTTCTTTTAAGTGCAACAGGTATATTTTTTTTCCTTATTTTTTTAGGTTTTATATTAGATAAATGTGTTTTATCTTGATTATAAGTTATCACAATTAAATTATTTAATTTTGATACTTTATCAATATATTTAGAACAAAGGAACAAAATAATTTTTTTAATATCAAGCAGAATAATCCAATTATTTTGTAAAAGTTTTCCATTTATTATTATTTTTACATTAAGGTAATTAGATAATTCTATTAGTAATTGTTCAGAAAAAAACTTTGATAGATAAATAAAGTTTATATTTTGTGTTTTAAGATTAATTTCAAAAAAATAATCTTGTATTTTTAATATATTTTTTTTGTTTGGAATAAATTCTTTAACTTGAACTATTCCAAAATTATTTATTGATTTTATAAGAAAATTATTATCAACAATATTATTCATATTAAACTATTATTTATTATAAAAAAGATTAAAAATTTTTAGTTGAAATTTATTTTAAGATTTGAATCAATCGATATATCTATATTTGAACAAATTTTATTTAAATTAATATTAAGACTTATCTTTTTATTAGTAGAGGAATTAGATGAATTAGATGAATTAGATGAATTAGATATATATTGATTTATATTATCATACAAGTTATCATTTAAATTATTATTTAATTTATAAGGATTGTCAACTGAAATTACTGATAAAATATCAGCGTCAATATTAGTATCAGAATCAGAAGTACATTCTAGAGTAGTTGTTTCAGATTCATTATTTTTTTTAATTTTGTTGGAGTTTTTTAAAATATCAACCATATAATCAGTTGAATAACAAATATTTTTATTTTGGTTCTGAGTATTTTTTTTCTTTTTATCATATTTTTTTTTTGCTTTAATAAAAATATTAGATGAATTAGTTGATTCACTAGATTGATTTGACTCATTTGATTTACTTTGCTCAGTTGACTCAATTGATTCAGTTAAAATATTAGAAATAGTAGAAATAGTAGATACTGCTGACACAGTAGAATTTTTATTTGATTTTTTTTTATTCAACTGAAAGTCTAGTCCAAGAGATAATAATTTAGAAAAAATCATATCAATTTTTTTATCGATAATATTTTCTTCTTTATCTGAAAAAATATTACTAATATCAGTAGATGATTTAGTATTACAAGAATTACTTTTACTTTTAATACTGGTTGAATCATTATTATTACAAACGAATTTATCAAATTTATCAAGAGTTTTTTTTAATATATATCTGTCAACAAGTTCAAATTCATCAATATCTTTAAAATATTTACGATTAATGTCATATTTTTTTCTGATATCATTCCAAACAAGTTTATAATAATTATTATCATGAATAGCAAAACCATCATTTGTATAAAATTCTTCAATCATAATTTTAACATATTCTTTATGTTTTGTAATATTTTTAATATGATTTTTAAAAAGTTCAACTTGTTCAGTTAAATAAATTTTTAAATCAAAATCATCAAAAATTTCATTTTTAAGATATTCATATTTGCTGATATTCAAAATGAGTATTAAATTTAGTTTTTTATAATTATTAATAATATATGAAAATAAATTGTTATTCATAATTTCGTCATTTACATCAATATATAATAGATTAACTTTTTCATTAACACTGGATTTAATAATCTTAGCCATATTTTTAAAGAAGTTAATTGAAGTATAATTTATAGAAAGTTTTTTTTCCTGATAAATATTATCTAAATAACTGTCAAATAAATTTTTACCATCAGACACAATATTAATATTTAAAGATGAATCAATTGAAAGTATATGAGAAATAATACTTCTAATTAAAATAATTTCTAAATTTCCATCACAGTAATTATTCCAAATAAAGCATCTATGAGGTTTAATATTTTTATTATAAAAAATTTTATTTAGGTCTAATAATTTATTATTAAAATCATCAAATTTATTGATTAAATCTTCGACTAGTTTATTTTTGGTGTCTGTCATATTTTTTGTTTTTTGGTCAATATATTTCTTATTGGTTGAAGTATTTTTATTTTGCATTATTATAATAAAATTACTTAATTTTTATATAAATTTTAAGACAAATAAATTTTATTGATTCCAAGTATTTTTTCTAATCATTTTGTAAAAATAAATTTTATCGTGAAGATGTTGAACATAAAGTTCATCAGCTAATTTAATAATTTCATTACATTTATCTATTTTTTCTTGTGTTACTGGATTATATTTTTTAACAATACTACTTCTTGGTGTAGTTAATTTTTTCATATTGTCAATATGATCTGTAAGAAAAATGTTTTCAAGGAGACTAATATTTTTAATTTTGTTAATATAAGAAAGTAGAGTTCTAGTTGGAAATTGACTAATATAATATAATTTTGTATCATAAGAACAAGACATCATGTCTCTAGGTAAATTTTTACAAATATATTTAATAATCAGTCTAATATTTTTTGGGGTTGGTTTTACTTCTTGTTTTGGATAAAGATTTTTATCAATTAAAATAGTGTATAAAACACTTTGACAATTATCATAAAGTTCTTCATACATGTTATTAAATGTAAGTATAATTATAAATTATTACAAGAAATAATTTATTCATTTTTTTATGAAAATTTATATAATATGGTAATTATCAAAATACTTAATATCATTATAAAACAATTGAGGAACTATACAAAAAGTATTTTTACTTATATATATTTGACCTTCACAATAAAGAGATGCTGTAAAAGGAAAACTACTATCACTAAATATTAAATAATCAGATTGTGTCATTAAATGAAATGCTTTTTCTTGTTCTATATTAAATAAATAATTTATATTATTAAACTCTGAAAAAAAATTTTTGATTTCAACTAAATCTTTATCTTTTCCAGCACTAATTATATTTACGATATAATTTTGTAAATCCAATTCATTATTTAATTTTTTAAGAATACTTAATTCGAAATTATTATTAACAATTTTTTTTTGTGTAATTTTAAAATTTCTTAGATCACCATATCTTAAGTAAATATTTATAATTTGTTTTTTTTTATTTATTTCATTATTTTTTAAATAATATGATATTTTTAGTTCATTTAGAATATCAACTGTTAATGATGTATTGTTTATTAAATCATATTGATACAGGTCTAATAAATATAATCTAGTGTTTTTATGAAAATAATAGATTATATTATCATATTTATCATTATTACTTGTAATAAAATTTTTTATTTTATCAATATCTGTTCCACACCAAGATTTAAAAACAATTTCTATTTTTTGAAAATTAGATAAATCTAAATCATTTTTATAAATTACACCTTTAGACAAATTTTCTAAATTTAAAAAATTGTTCCAAAAATATTTATCATTAGAATTATGGACATCCATACATCTATTTTGATTAGAATTAACAGATAATTTTTCAAAAATAAACGGGTAATTAAATATTTTTGATAAAATAAAACAACTTATCCAATCACAAAAACTATGACCTAAACCTCCAGTGTTATATTCAATATACGTTATATATTTCATTATTAATAATATATTATTACAATAAAATAATTATAATAATATAATATATTATTGACTTTTATTTACCTAACATTTCCAATTCTTTTTCCAAGTCATCATAACTTTCTATATTTACTTTATTAAGATGTTTTATATCAAAATTATCTTCTTCGCTATCATTTGATAGTTCTTTATAATGATTTGGACTAAGAAATATTTTAGAATTAACATTTTGATTAGAATTTTTATTATCATTACTAACATCAATATCTGTTTCTTCTAATCTATTAATATTATTTTCTTTTATTCTTTTTGATTTGTGTTTTTTATTAATTTTTTTAAGGACATCATTAATTTTAATATTTACATCAAAAATTTCAGATTTTAAATCAGTTATTTCGTGTTTGAGTTCTTTTAAAAATTCAAGTACTTTTTTTATTTCAGAATTATCAACAGGATTATTAATTGGATTTGAACCATTATTTCCAAAAAAAGTTTTATTAATATTTTGATTAATATTTTGATTAATAATTTTTTCACCCGATTTATTATTAATTAAAAGATTATTTTTACATTTATTTTTATATTTATAAACATCAAATCTTTCATCATCAGAATCTTCTTCTTTACACATTTTATATTTTTTAAGTATTGATTTGACTAGTTCTTTTTTTTTGGCTTCACAACTTTCAGATTTAATATAATTTTTTAGAATATCAATAATTTCTCCAATATCATAATTATTATAAACTTTCTTAATCATAAAAACAGAGGAAAATTCTTTAATATTATTTATAATTTCATCTTCATCGTTAAAATTAATTTTTTCAGAATTTTGTTTGTTGTTAATTTTATTTTTGTTATCAATATTATTTTTAATTTGTTCATCATCATCATAATTACTTTTTTTTAAAATTTTATTAATTTTTTTATTAATCTTTTCGTCTTCTTCTTTTTTTAATATACTATTTAATATTTTTATAACTAAATCATTATTAATATTATGCTCCAAAGATACATCTTGTGTAGTTGAATAATTAAAAATATTTTTTTTAATATTTGATTTAATTTTTATATATTCTTCTTTACTCAAAGATGAGTTATCAGTTGAAAAATATTTAATAATAACATCTGCTTTATCTTTTATTTTATTGGATTTGAATGGGTCATCGATAATTTTTTTTATTCTAGCTCTAATACCACCAATTTGTCTTTTATGAATTTGACAAATCTTATCCATTTCTTCTAACTTATTAATTTGGTTAATAAGTTTTTCTTCTTCTGAGCTATCCCAATTTTTACCAACATTATCCATATTTATATAGAATTCTTATAAACTAATTATAAATAAAAATTTAGATGTTTTTGTTAAAAATTGATTATATAATTATTAATATTTCTAATTATAATATATAAAACAGGATAATGGCTGAAAAAGTCGTTCGTGCTCCTGCAAGTAAAACTGATAAACAAAGTAATGAACAAACTGATTATGAAAAAGAATTTCTTTTTCAATTTACAAAAATGTTAAAAACAGGTGTTAAAATAAAAAAATATAGAAAAACTTTTGGTTATAATTATAGAGTATTTGGTCTAAATTTATTAAACGACACTATATTTTGGAACAGTAAAAAAAAACGTGAAAACAATAAAATGTTAATAAAAAATATTGTTAATGTTACAATTGAAAATATATTTGTTAATATTACTTATACAGAAGAAAATAATAAAGATAAGACAAAAACAATAAAATTAGATTTAGAAGAAACCAATAGTGCAGAAATGTTTAAAGATGGTATATTGTTATTAAAGGAAAGTGTATTAAAAAAAGAAAAAGACAGTTCTCAAAAAAAGAATATATTAAAAAAAATATTAGTCGAATTAGAAAGTGAAGATGAATCTGAAACAGAATCCGAATCTTACTCTAAAAATAAAACTAGAAATACAAAAGAACATAAATCTATACTTCCTACAAAATTAATTACAAATAAAAAAACACCTAACACAGTAAAAATAGACGAAGTTCAAATAAAAATGGAGGTAAATGATGATAATTCAAGTATTTCAAGTAATTCAAGTGTTAAAGTAAATATTGAATAATAATATTGATAATCTAATTGATTTTTATAAAAATATTGTTAATTGACTCTCTGTCTTCATCAATTAACCTAATCGACTTTATAAAGTTATTTATTTTATTATACTCGTGTTCATCAAGTTCTATATTATCCACAAAAAGTTCAATCCAAATAGAAATCTTTTGTTCTAGTAATAGTTTTATTTCCCCAACATCCCTATCAAATTTAGCTATTTTGTTAATATGAAAATATAACTTATCTATAAGTACTTTTCTTTCTAATATTTTTTTGTCTAATAGAGCTCTAAGTTCTAATTCTTTTTTACTCTCTTCCATTGTTTGTTTATATATAACATAACCGTTTTCATCTAGAGGTTTAATTATATTTTTTACATAGGAATAAGTACTTTTATCCAAGTCAATAGAATCAATAAATTCTACAAATTGTTCATAATCGGGATATTCCAATCTAATTATATCAATGGATACATTAATATAATCGATTATTTTAGTATTAATTAGTTCTTGTAATTCAGGATTAGATATTTCTTTAATTTTTTTTACAAAGTCAGAAAGACTTAATGCTCTTTCTACTAATTCTTCATTAATAATACTTTCAATTTTGTTTACATCACTATCTTTCACTAAGTCGGGTCTATGTTTAAGTAAGAATTCTCTTCTTGTTTCAATCATAACATTTTTAATTTCTTGGTCAAGATTCTGACTTTCAAGATTTTGTATATAAGTATCCAAGTCTTCTAAGTCTTCATACATTAAACAACTAACTTTATTAGGTAGAGGTGCCCTTATATTATCGTCAAAATTATTCATTGTAATAAGTTATGGTTTAGATATAGTTTAATTAATAGATAAAGTTTTAACATATAAAAAATCAATTTTTGTACTAAATATTGATTAACGCGTATCGCAAAAAGTGATAGAAAAAGTTGTGATTTAGACATTGTCCGCATCGAAGTCGTCCTCGTCCGCAGGGGTAACTGCTGCAGCAGCCTTCTTAGCCTGCTTGCGCTTGCGCTCAGCCTCCTTGCGCTCAGCCTCCACACGCTCAGCCTTCACGCGCTCAGCCTCCACACGCTCAGCCTCCTCACGCTCAGCCTGCTGACGCTTGAGACGCTCAGCCTCCACACGCTCAGCCTCCTTGCGCTCAGCCTCCACACGCGTAGCCTCCTCTGACTCTGCCCACATCTGAGCCTGCTTGCGCTCCTCAAACTCACTCAGAGCGGCTCTAAGAAGGTCCTGGGTTGCGAACGTGGGTTTCTCCTCTTCCTGGGGAAGGCTCTTGTAGTACTCGACAAACTTTTTGAGCCCCTCCATGGTGAAGCGCTGCGTGGCCCTGTCTGCGCTCTTGACCATCTGAAAGTACCTTGGGAGAACGGTGTAGTAACTTGGGTTAAGGTTGTCCGGGTCGACGTCAAGACCGTGCCATAGCGACTCATTCTCGCCATCCTCGCTAGCGGAGTCCTCGCCATCCTCGCCATCCTCGCTAGCGGAGTCCTCGCCATCCTCGCTGTCAGAGTCCCCGCTGTCGGAGCCCTCTTTAGCGCTACCATTCTTGGTGACGATGCGGTTCCAGTGCGCCAGAATAATCATGTAGCCACCGCCGACGTCCGGGTTGCTAACGTTAAGCAGCTGGAGTCCATACTCGTTACGCATCCTGCGCTGAAGAGTCTTGAAGAAGTGCTCCAGTCCGTGGCGGGAGTATGCGGAGAAGTCGCCATTGCGCTTTCCGTACATGACTTGCTTGGGAACACCCACAAAGAGCGGAGTAACGTTGCGATACTTGGAAACTTGCGTACCATCCGCGCGTGTGTGCTCACACAGCCTGAACCAGGGTGCAGAGTCGCCCTCGCGCTTTTGCTCTGCGAGCTTCTTCAAAGCGCGGTAGGAAGGCTCTAGGTAAGGGTCAATCAGCTGCTCCTGGATAAACTTCTTGGCCGCAGCATCCTTCTGCTCAGGAGTAAGCTCCACAATAACTCGGGCTGCCGCAACACCCTCGGTCTCCTGCATAACCCCCTTGCGGGTGTGCTGCACCTGCTGCTGCGCCTGCTGCTGCACCTTCTTGCGCGGCGTGTATGTGCGGAATGCGGGAAGCATATTCTTCTTGGCCTGTTCGGCAGCCTCCGCAACTGCCTTTGCCTGTTGCTCAGCCGAAATGGGCGCACTGGCAGCTGCTAGCCAAGGAGACTTTGTAATAACCGGGGTCTCCTGCTGCTGCTTCTGCTGCTTGCCCTGCTGCTTGCCCTGCTGCCTGGGCTCCGTAATAACCGGGGCCCGCCGCTCCTCGTTCCTTGCAACCTGCTCGCGCTGGACACGCTCAGTCTCCACGCGCGCCTTGCTCTCTGCCGCTTCGCGCAGAAGTTTAAGCGCGGCGTCATGCTCACGCTCCTTGCGCTCAGCTTCCTCGCGCACACGTTGAAGCTGGGCGGCTGCCTCGCGCTCCTTGCGCTCTGCCTCCTCGCGCACACGCTGAAGCTCGGCGGCTGCCTCGCGCTCCTTGCGCTCTGCCTCCTCGCGCACACGCTGAAGCTCGGTACCTACTCGCTCATCAACAATCCTGGCAACTGCCTCTGCGTCAAGACCACTCGTAGAGTGGGCCTGCGAAGGGGCGCTAGGGCTGCGATTTTGCATAAACATCATCATCATCTGCTGCTGCTGCTGCATCATCTGCATCATAATTTGCATGGGGTCCATCGTCTGGGATGAACCGTAACCTGTAGTCTGTGCGCCTGCGGCGCTCGCTTGGAGATACTTGGGATCCATCTTTGATGAATGTTCGTTGTGCATATCCTGTTGGGTATTATCAATTAAGAATAGAAAGTTCAGAAACTCTGATTTTCAATTTTTTTATGAATTCCATTATGATAATCGAATTTATAATATAAAAAATGTATTTAGGTATTATAATTATAGTTTTATTATATAACTTTATAATACACTTACAGAAGGCATTTTAAGACTATAAGACTTTGTAGCATGTTCAAAGGATACTAGATAACTATAGTATATCCATGCTATTATTAATAAGTTAGTAATAAGTGCAATAATAGCCCCTATTTTATCATGTTTAGCATAAAATAACATAGTAAGACCAAAAGTCCATAGTAAACCTATTCTTAAATAATCAGATAGGGCATCAGCTGCATTTTGCAAAGTCTCTTGGTCTTTAGAAAAATTTCTTACACTGAATTTAGAACTCATCTCTACACTGCCTATAGCAAATTGCATAGAAGCTAATAATATTGCCTCTCCAAATAACAATAATATATTACTGTCTTTATCCATCTATATTATATATATTTGGACTTAGATAAAAATTATTTGGACTTTGAAAAAAATTATGTGGAATGTACATATAGGGGATGAGCGGATAAACAAAGCTAAGATACAATACGAAACGACATACAGGAAGAGATAGGAAACGCAAAACAATGGAAAGGGAAACGCAAAACAATGGAAAGGGAAACGCAAAACAATGGAAAGGGAAACGCAAAACAATGGAAAGGGAAACGCACAATAATGGAAAGGTAAAGGGAACGCACAATAATGGAAGGAATGTGAAGGGGAGTGAAAGGAATTAGGAAGCCTCCTCCTCTGAGGCACAAGGGGGAATTGGAACATACTCGTCATCAACACGCACACAATAACAGAAATAATACACTACACCAAGCTCGCCAAGCACGTTGCCTGCAGGGTCGACCAAGTTCGCCTCTTGGATACGCGCGACGATTTGTCCATCTTCACCGTGGACATCACCATTCTCGTCACACGCACCAATAAACTCGTTGTCCTTCACCACAAAGCAATACACACGACCAGCTTCTACCTCCTCAGCTACAATACTCTCAAAAATGGTAGCTTCCTCTTCAGCAGTGGGACCCTCAACACCCTCGTGGTCCTCATCTACCTCAGCAGCCTCAAGCCTAACGAAGTTTGCATAATCCTCAAGTTCCGCTTCAGTGGGCACCTCCTCTTCCTCAGCAGTGAGACCCTCAGACTCCGAAGTACCAAGACCCATGGCTGCCGTGATAGCAGTGCGGCGTTCCTTGACAGCCCAGCAAGTACGACACCACTCTCCGTCGGACTTTGACAAGGCATGACCACCACACTCTTCACACGACGCGGAACAAGGGAACCAGTAGGCACTGACTGACGAAAAATTGGGATGGGATGTGGGAGGGCTAATAACGGGAGTAGGAGACACAGAAGACACAGAAGACACAGAAGACACAGATGACAGGGATGACACAGGAGGGGGAGGAGAGGCGGAAACGGTAGACACGGCGGATGACACGACAGGTTCAGGGTGTTGGAGACGACACACTTTACCCTCACGAGGTCTGCACCCAGCACCAAAAGGACAGATGTGAGAAAAAGTACAACGAGGGTTTGTGCAACCGTTAACATGGCTACGGGCAAAAGGGCAGACTTGTGGAGGGGCGGATACAGCGGATGACACAGGAGGAGGGGGAGGAGGAGCGGAAACGGCAGACATGGCGGATGACACGACGGGATCAGGGTGTTCGAGATGACACACATGACCAGCAGGGGGGTTACAAGGCTTAAAGGGACAGATGTGAGAATTAGGACAGTTCTTTCTCGTGCAACGACCAGCACGAGCAAAAGTACAGAATTGGGGCTTTCCAGTAGCAGAGTGACGACTCGTAGAGTCCTCACCCGATACCGAATTACCAGAGCTAGCGTTAACCGCGCTACCGGGTAGACCTAAACGAGGCTGTTGCGACATAGTTATTCAGGACTATGATTCTCTTTAAAGCGAATGAGCCAACTAGATCCGAGAAATTTCAATTTTTTTTAAGTTATATACAAATATACAAAATAATCAGGTTATCTTAAACTCTAGTGAATAAGAAACCATGATCAACATCTCTGGAAGTTTTTTCAATAAATATATATTCATTAGAAATATTAGTTAACTCGGTAAATTTTTGTAACAGATATTCATACTTTAAGTTAAAATCACCAATTATCCATTCATAGAATATTTCTTGGTCTTTGGTTATAGTCATATTTCTAATAATGACATTTAAGTCAACTTTAGAATATTTACAAGGTAAGTGAACATTAATAACAGAAATCTTTTTTGATTGTCTTGTGTCAAAAAGAATAGTCTTAAGTCCAACAGGTTTTTTCTTATGTTCTCCTTTAGAATTAATCCAATAAGTGAAAATTGGTATAGAAGTAATAACATTAAGATACGGACTTAAAACTATTGTCATTAACCCACCCATATTGCAATCATTTTCTACTAAATTATCGTATTCAATAAAATTAACATGTATACTAGGATTAATATAAGTCTCCATAACTATATCATAAATCCCTTTCATACATTCTTGAACACATATAATATCAAGAGGTCCTCTTACATACATATTTTGGTCAAAAATAGTCTGAACAATTTTATTATACCTCAATACATCATGAGGCTTAGTACTTCCGTTAATAGATGAGTAATCACCAGACTCTATACTTCTTGCACTAATTCTATTCATAGTATTCCATGAACCAAATGAAATAGAACCGCTATTTGAAGTTTTCATCTGATGATCCGACAATAGTATGTGCGGATCATAATATAGGAATTTTGTTGTAAATTCTGTTTTATTCAGTTTAATCAAATGTTTAACATACACACTTTTGAAAGTAAGTGTGATTTCAGGATTAAAGCACTCCTTTTTAATTAATAAAGTAGTTCCATCAGCTATTCTGGGATTAATCTCAAAGTCCCTAGTTTTGGGGAATAAATCTAACAAGTTAGATTTATCTTCTTTTAACAATTCTGTAACATTGATTTGTAAAAGAAGACAATTAACTTTAGTCTTAATAAATAGGTCTACAATATTAGAATTAATAATTAATCCTAGTACTGAAGCAAATTGATAACTAAAATAACTATTTATAGATGTTAATTCTCTTTTAACATACTCTTTCAAGTATGAAAAATTGCTTTTTTGTCTGAAAATAGAAGCCTCTATTTCTCCAATATCCATTAGTTATTAAGTTTTGATTTTATTATGTCTAATGATTCTACTAAAAAATCAATTTTTATACAGGATTTGATTGTGAATCAGGATTTGATTGTGAATCAGAATTTACTACAGAATCTATAGTCAAAATTGAAGAAATTGATGTGTTATCATCATTATTATCATTATTATGATTGGTATTATCATTATTATCATTATTAATAAAAATATTTCCTGATATATTAACAATTTGATTAAATGGATTACCACCTAAAATATTAACATATTGACTTGTATCCAAACTATTAAAAATATTGTTTGAAAAATCATTATCATCAATAATGACATTAGAAAAGTCAGATAAATTATTTAAATTATTTATATTAGTTAAATTCACAATATTATTAGGAAAAGGACATAATAAATCAGTACTTGTCCACATACCAGTGTATAAATTAATTGGGAAACTTAAGTCTTCAAATAAATTAGAACTATTATGCAGAGGAACACTTGAAGTATCTTGATTTAAAAAAATATTTGAGCCAGGTTGTGTAGTAGTAACATTAATAATATTCCCTGTTATATTTTGAGAAATAAATGTGTCAGTTGAATCTGATGAATCTAATGAATTTGTTGAATCAGATGAATCAGATGAATTTAAATCATTAGATAAATTTGAATAAATTAAATGTCTACATTTAGGACATTTAATACTATTAATAATAGTAGAATTATTTTTGATATTAATAATATATTTAAACATACAACTCGAATGGAAAGAATGCCCACAATTAGTAATCATATTATTTGAATTAGTTATAACATCTAAACATATTGGACATTCTGCATCAATAGAAATAGGAGCGTTTTCCCATAATTCAAGTATTTTTTTAACAAGTTCAATTCGACTAATTGAATCGAAATCTGTATTATAATCAGGATATATACATTTAATAATATCTAATAATTGAATATCAGTAAAAGTAGACAAGTCAGGTCTTGTTCTAGAATTTAATAAATCCATTTATAATAAAAAGATATTATAAATTTGTGTGTTAAATCTACTTGTAAGATTTAACTAAATCTTATTAAATCTTGAAATCAATATATAAAATAACTCTATCTTCAGAAGATTGATTATAAGCATAATGTTCATTTGTAGCATCAAAAATAAAATGTTGACCTGGTTTTTCTGAAATTGAATAATATTTATTATCAGATTTAGATTTAACAACAAGTTTACAAGTATCATTATTTGAAGGGATAATTAATCCAAGATGAAAAGCTAAAGAATTATATTCAGGACCAGTACAATCAGTATGTTTTTCTAAAATACAATTTCCTTTCATATAACTGAAACCACAAATGTTAATATGTTTTTTAATTTTTTTAAGTATTTTATATGTTTTCGGGCACTGTTTTACATTTTCTGAAAAAATAATATTATTATAAATAAGTCCAAAGTTTTCCCAAGCAAAGTTAACAAGCTCAGAACTTTTATCAGGTTCAGAATCAGAATATTTCCATGACTTAATCCATCCGTGTTCATCTTTTATTTTATTAATATAATCTTCAGAGTCTTTCCATTCATTATATTTTCTAGATATATTAAGTTTTGGTGATTTATCTAATACATTTTTAGCTTCTTTTGTGATTATTTTCCAGTTTTTAATAATATTATCAAATAATTTAAATTTAGATGAATCATAAAATATTTTATTATCAAATTTTGCGGGTATAGTTTTAAAATTACAACTCTCTTTTATAATATAAGCAAAAATCCAGTCTATGATAGAAGCAATTAATATACTAATCAAAAAATATTCAACACTATAAGTATAGTATATACCCATAATAATAATATTTGAGCAAATATATATAACTTTATGAAACCAATTCCAACTATCTATGGTTTTATCTGGATTAAGTAGTTCAAAAATATTAGGATTAATATTATTTTTATATTCATAATTATCAAGAGTAATATGATTTTTAATTTTAGTCTTGTAAAGAGATTTTTTTTCGTCTCCATCATTAAATTCTAAACTTTGTTTATATAAAATATCTGAAGATTCAGTCCAAGGTATATTTTTATTATTATAAAAAAAATCTATTTTTTGTGAAAAATAAACATCACCTAACATATATTTATTTTCAAGTTCATTTTCAGGTATATTATTTAATTTTATATTATCGATTAAATAATTTATTAATAAGGAATTTTTATTTTTAACATAAATTATTTCATCAGATAAAAAAGGACCATTTATTTTATGAATATTTTTAATAAAATCTGATTGATAATAATTTTTCCAATAAACATAATCATATCTAGTTGTTACAGCATTAACTAAAGTTGAATTAAATATCTGTTTATCACCTAATAAATTTATATTAATATAAAGACCACCGTATTCTTTTAAAATAAAATATTTAGCAAGGTTTTCCCTTGATTTTAGTAATAATAAGTTGTTATAAAAATTTAAATATTTAGGTTCTTTACTTAGAATATTTTTAATATCATCATTATTCCATATTTTTAAATTAGGTAAACTTATATTTGGTATTGATTCATAAAATCCTAAATTTATTGTATGAATTTCCATATCTTAAATAAATTATAATTGTATATATATTTTTTAATTTATACTTATCTTTTTGATAAGTATAAAAATATGTTGCAAAAATTTATTTATAGAAATCCATTCATAGAAATCCATTTGAAATATTCTACTGGAGTACATACAATCCAAATTGGAATTAATTCTTCTTTTTGTATAATTATTGGTACTTGTTGACCTTGTTCGTTAAATTTAAAAATTAATTCATTATATCTTCTTGGTTCAAATGATTTAAAAAGAATATTACTTGATAATTGAGCTGGTGTTGGAATATAATAGAATTTTTTACCAGGTGGATATATATAGGTTAAATGTGTTATTTGATTACCCGGTAAATGAATATTGGTTTGTGGTATATGGGTAATTTGAGGAATATGTAAGCTTTGAGGACTATGAATAATTTGAGGACTATATGTGTTTTGAGGAAATTGGATAAACTGAGTACAATCAGTTTGAATTGTCAATGGACTTTTATGTAAAACTTGTGACTGAGATATATATTGTTGTACATTATCAATACCAGAAGATTGTGTAAATTTAAAATCAGGACCCATATATTTAACTTCCATATCTTTTTTTAAAGAGTTAAATTCCATTAATCAAAAATTGTATAGATAATAAATTAGGAAGAATATTCAAAAACAAAATCAATTTTTTGTAATAAAAGATGAAAATAATAGATAATAAAAAAATATGAATATAATATAAATAATGAGACTAAATATTAATTCAAAAGGATTACCGAATAAAATAGAAAAATATGTAATTTCAAAGATGAATTTAAAAGCTCCGATGTGTTATGGAAATATGAAGGAGGGAGAATTAAATAAAATATATCAAAATACTCAAGAAACTTTTCCAAATTATAAGGATGAAATAAATAAAAATATTATTTTATCAATGAGATCTAGTTGGGTAAAAAATCATATGATTACCAAGCACAAAAATCTATACATAAATTCAAAGAATATATTAAAAGATTATAAAAATAATAAAGATGTTTTAGAAATAAGTGAGAATTATGATGTATCACCTTTAAATATATTAAGATTTGTTTTTGATAAAATTTATCATAAAAAACTAACAAAAATAATATTGAATCAAGAGCAACTAGAAGAACATGATAGAGAGCAATTAAATGAGGCAATTAATAATGATGCTTATGCATTAATAAATCATTCTAAAATTTTAAATGAATCATTAGAATTTGAGGATATGATTAAAAAAATATTAGATTCAATGAAAATTACATACAAGACTCAAGAAGAATTAGTAAATGAACAAACAAAAATATATGGTAGACCAATAAACACTCCAGATTTTCAAATAAAATCAGACTTATTTATAAATGATTTAAAAATAAATTGGATAGATGCAAAAAATTTTTATGGTTCAAATATACCATTTGTAAAAAATAAAATAGAATCCCAGACTAAAAAATATTTAGATACTTGGGGTTCTGGTTGTATAATTTTTGGTTTAAATTTTAATGAAGACTTGAAATTTCCAGAAATTGTTATTACAGACTATGAAAGTTTTTCTAAGAAATAACATTTATAAATTATTTTTAAGTTTCAAATATTTTGATTTATATTTGAGATATAACTTTTTATAATCAGGATTAATTTCAGAATCAATACTTCCTCCAACAAATACCATTTTACGAATATCTTGCATTTTTATATCTTTTTTAGATAATTTAAGTAATTCATTTTCAACTTGTGTTGGTTCGACTTTATATACTGGATATGAACCAATTGGCTTGAGAGTACTGACTTGTTTATTGTCAAATTCATCATTTGAAGGAAGAATTTTATTCATTAAATCAATAATTTGTCCAGGTAAGTATATATCATTATAATTTTTACTAAATAAATTAACTACAATTTGTTTTAACATTTTTTCTACTAATGGATTAATTTTTGGAAATCTGCAGTCAAGATTATTAATAAGTTCTATTAATCTATCATATTTAATATTATCATCAAAAATTGTTATAAGATGGTGATAATATAGTGAGGAATTAAGACTAGCTATACCTGATAATAATTTATATAATTCATGGAAAGTTTGATTGTCTTTAAAAAACATACATATAATAATTTCTGCAAGACCAAGAGAATATAATTTATCAAGTCTAGGTAACCATTTTGAGTTAGAATAAAAAAAATCTTTAACTACATAATAAGGAATTAGCGTTCCTCCACAATATTTACTATTACAACCCGTTAGTTTAAAAGATTCAAAAAATTTATCATTAAGATTAAGTAAAGTTAAATTATTATAATTTAAAACTACAAAATTAATTATTCCGTTAGGCAACTTATCGTACCCAATATTATAAAATTGCAAATCACGGTATACCATATTTAATTTATGTAATTCGTTGAGAAATTCAATTAATCTTGATATATAAATTATACTCATGTTTTCATCTAATTTTAGTATATCTTGATAATTATGATATTTTTTACTTAGTATATAATTTGAAACAGGAACCTCCCCATTATAAACTGTTCCATACAAAAATATATTTATAATATTGGTACTAAAGTTTCTCTTATCATCTTTCCATTTTTTAATAATATCTTCTAAATCATCATTACTAACTTGGTCAAAACATCTCATGACTAAATTTGTTCTGGGCAAATCTAGTGTTGAATTCTTTTGTTTTAAATATTTTAAACCAAACATTGCTGTATATTGATTCAGTTCCATAAATTTTGAATAAGTGTTTTCTTCTAAAATATTAAGATTATTATCAAATTCAAATGCAAGATTAATTTCGGAATTTTCCTTGGTTAATAAAAATTTATAAATACGATTGTTCATATGGTCGGTAATATCTTTAGGATTTCCACCTACTGAGGAAACAGGAATTACTGTTTCTTCGAGGTCGTATCCAGGCAATCTTGATGCTAAATATAGATCTATTTTTATTGGTAAATTCATATTTATTATTATATGATTTATATAATTAATAAGACATAAAAAAATTATTATTAAATCAAAAAAATTTGATAAAATATGAGAAAAATATATTTGATTATTATAATATACAAAGTATTATGAAAATTTTCTATTTAATAATTTTTTTTCTGTTTTCTATTTGTAAACAAATTTTAGGTGATACACAATGTCCTTATGTTCCATCAAAAAGTATTGATAATAGATTAATTTCAGGACAATTACGTTTAGTTCAATACAATGTAGAATGGTTATTTATAGACCAATATCAAAATTGTCCTGGTTCTGGATGTGCATGGTCTAATCAATCTATGGCTCAAACACATATGAAATATGTTGCTGATGTAGTTAATGATTTAAGTCCCGATATTCTTAATTTGTGTGAAGTAGAAGGCTGTGATGAGTTAAATCAACTAATTTCTCTTACTAATAATAAATTTAGACCTTATTTAATTAAAGGAACAGATTCTGCTACTGGTCAAAATGTTGGAATGTTGACACTAATTGACCCAATTGAAAATTTATACAGAACTGAAGAAAGAGTATCGTATCCTATAACTGGTTCTTCTTGTGGATATTCAGGTAGCTCAGGTACAGAAGGTGTTTCTAAACATTACATAACTAGATTTAAAATTGACAATATTTATATTTCTATGATATCTGCTCATCTATTAGCATATCCTACTGATAGTACTAGATGTACTGAAAGGGAAGCTCAAGCTCAAGTTTTACAAAACCAAATATTTAATATATATTCACAAGGTGATGAAATTATTGTTTTAGGTGATTTTAATGATTATGATAATAGAGTACTAGATATGAATAATGATGAACCTATTTCTCAAGTACTTGACATATTAAAGGGTATTAAAGGTTTTTATGGGGGAATGTATGAATTATATAGTGTTGCTCAGAAAATTAATCAATCAGAAAGATATACTGAATGGTATGATGAAAATTCTAATTGCAAAGCTGAATCTAATGAATTCTCTATGATTGACCATATTTTAGTTAGTCCAAATTTATATTCTAAAATATCTGGAGCTTGGATTTATCATGGATATACTGAATATTGTGATACTTTGAATTCTGACCATTATCCTGTTGTTGTGGATTTTATTATATAAAAATTTATTCTAAATATTATGTTTTTATTATTTAGAATAAAAAAATTTATTTTCTAGAAGTTCTTTTAGATTTGGCTTTAGAACCACGTTTTTTAGATTGGACTTTAGATTGGACTTTAGATTGGACTTTAGATTGGACTTTAGATTGGACTTTAGATTGGACTTTAGACCCACGTTTTTTCCCACCAGTTAATTCAAATAATGCACCGCCTTTTGATGATTTTTTTGATTGTTTTTTAGAAGGTTTTTTAGAAGATGCTTTAGATGATTTTTTAGATGAGACTTTAGAAGAGACTTTAGAAGGTTTTTTACTGGAAGATTTTACAATGTATTCAGTTTGTGTTTTAATCCAGGCAGCATCTTCTCTAAGAACTCTATATAATTTTTTATCTTTATTTTTATTTAAAGTGGCGATAGCAATAATTCTTCTGTAGATGGATAAAGGTTTATTTGCTTTGATAGCTTTTCTGAGTGCTTTATGTCTTTCAGATTTTCCCATAGAAGTAATATTATTGTAACCATATTTACCCAAAACATCTTTATCAATAATTGTAATTAACTTTGCTCCTTTTTCAGATTTACCAGTAACAGATTTAATACATCCAGGAGCAGTCCAACTACCCTTAACAGAGGTTACTTTACCAGATTTACTATGTGATTTAAATGATTTCTTTTTGTATCCTTCTCTCATAATATATCCTTTAGGGCATTTTTTTGATGCTTCTTTAGGGAATTTTTCTCTAGCAAGTTTATGCATAGATTCTTTCTTTTTAAGGAAAATAGCAATTTTTGATGAAGTTTTTTCACCAGAATTAGATTGTGCTGTAATACAGCCGGGTTTAACTGATTTTCCTGTTTTAGTTTTATATCCCTCTCTCATAATTTGTCCTGGTGGACATCCTGAAGAACGAGACATTTTCTTAGAACTTTTTTTTGAACTATTTTTTGAATTAGATTTGGATGCTTTTTTTGAATTATTTTTCATTTTTTTAGCTCCTCCATTTTGTTTTAAAAATATACTATAATCCATTATATATTTTATTGTATATAAAAAATATTTTTTACATAAATAAAAACTTATATAAAAACAATTACTAGAAATAATTAGATAATAATATAATTATTACCATAAAAAAATATATTTTATAATTACGCATTAAATAGCTGTATGAAAATTTTTCAATTTTCTTTTTGAATGCTATATTTTTAAAAAATAGCTGTATGAAACTTTGTCAAGTTTCTTAAATAATGCTAAACCAATGTTTTAAAGTTAGCTGTATGAAAATTTTTCAATTTCCTTGTATAAATTCCTTAAAGGAACCTCGCAAAAAAATAGCTATATGACACTTTGACAAGTGCCTTACCAAAAATGGTAATTCCTGCATTTAAAAAATAGCTGTATGAAACTTTGTCAAGTTCCTTACCATAAATGGTAGTTGCTGCATTTAAAAAATAGCTGTATGAAACTTTGTCAAGTTTCTTTGTGTTTCCACAATTAAATTAATGTATTAAAATTTTAAATTGTTTAATTAAATAATAGTTTATGGTTATTAGTTATTATTTATTGTATATAATAAAATTAATGAACATAGGCTTCTCCAACAAGTCCCTCAGTTTCTTCAGGGAGTTTAATTATTTGTTGAAGTAATTGATTAATTTGGTCTAATTCCACAACTTGATTAAATTCAAAGTCATCATAAAGTGACCCAATAATATTTTGGATTGATTCATTAGTATTAACAATCCAAACTGATTTGTATTCATATTTATTATCAGGAATCTTAAAACATCGGAAGCAAATTAAAAAATATTTGCGGTAATCATCAAAGTTTCTAACAAACCCTTTAAGAAGATTTTTAGCAGCGAAATCAGGAGCTCCATCTTTATCAGAATTAAATTTATATTCAACATTATAAAATTTAAATTGTTGCGCTTTAATTAATTCAAAAGCTGTATCATATTCTTTACTAAAAAATGCTCGTTTAATATCTTCCATATTACATATACATTCAAATTTAGGTTTAGGAGCCTCGTAATCTATTTCATCTTCATCATTATCTTCTTCTTTCTTAGGTTTACTTTCTTTTTGAACTACTGGTTGAACTTGTGGTTTAGGTTTTTCTTGAGGAGGTGGTTTATTTTGTTTAGCAACCTCTTTAAGTCTGTCATTTTCTTTGTTTAGTATAATTAGAGTTTCTTCCTCTGAACTATTTTCAGGAATTATTTCTCTTTCAAATGCTATATTTTTAGATATAAGACTTTTTAGAATAGATTCATTTTGTTTATTGATAATAGAAATCTTTTGGATTGTGTTCATTTTAAAAATATATTAGTAATAATTTACTAGTATTATTAAATAAAATCAATTTTTTTTTTTATAACTCTAATCTACATTTTCCAAAGCGCTATATCTGTTATAATTATAAATATCATCATCTACATCTTCAATTAAATCATCAATATTATGATTATCTTCATTATCTTCATTATCTTCATTGTCTTCATAATTTTGATTATTTTCATAATTTTGATTATCTTCATTATCTTTTTCAATAATTTTAGAAGGAGGAAGACAACTGATAAAAACCTTATGAAGTTTTACATAATCATCTTCACTAAAAACTCGAGTTAATACTGGAGGTACTTCTGGAAGAGAAAGTTCAACTAAATCCAAACTATATTGAAGAATAAGTTCAGGTGTAATACTAATAGAATCACGTTGAGCAACCACCATTGATTTAATAAGACCATTAATTGTCTTTGGATTATTACCAGTAACATAACAAACTTTAGGGTCAATTCCTAAATATGGAAAGTTCATTTTTTCTTGTTTAACATTAATTACTACATAGTTATTATTTGAAATATATTTATAAGTTTTACCACAAGTAACATCATGGAAAGGATTTTTACTATTATAAGTAGGGTCACAATCACCATCAGTTATAATTAATACTATTTTGTTTGAAGCCTTTTCTTCTTCTAATCTTGTAAATATTGATTGAAGATTTGTTGAACCTCTTACTCTGGTATAAACTTTTTTAATTAATGAACAAAAGGTACCATCTATATCTTCTTGTGAAAGCTCAATTTTGGATGATATTGATTCAAAATAATAAAGACTTTTTACTCCGAAAAGTTTAACCATTAGCACAAAATAAAGTAAACCAGTTTGAATAGGAACACCATCCATAGAACCAGAAATATCAATTACAGGTACAATTTTTGAAGCAAAATTTTCAAAAGTAAAATCTTCTGTAAAACTAGGAATTATGAAATTTTTTAGTTCATCATAAATTTGTTGTAATTGATTCTCTAATTTAATATCATAAACAGGTATATCCATATAAAATTGCATACATTCTGATGTGATATCTAATCCAGTAGTTTTTACTTTAACTTCTTTCTTTTCAAGTTTTTCTAAATATTTTTGATAACCTTTGTTTAATAGTATATGTTTTTGTTCTGGAGAAGTTGAATTTTTTTGTATATATTTGGTAAGAATTTGTAACGACTTTGCTGGAGTCTTTTTAATTACTTGATAAATTAATTCAATTTCGTCAGCAACATTTGTTTTAGTACCAAATTTAGTTTCATCAGTATGTATACCTTTATATAGATTATCAGTAAGATTAACGTGTGAATTAAATAGTTTTTTAATTAGTCTTTTGTTTTTATTTGTAAAATATATGTCACCATATTTATTATTTTTTAAAATATCTCTAAACTTGGTAGCAAATTCATTGATATTATCATTTGATTGTACAAGATTATTAAATGTTTCATCAATAGAAGCAAGATATTCAACATATTTCCAAATTTGTTCAGTTTCAACAATCCAATGTCCAGTTTCATAACTAAGATATTTTATTAACATTGGATTATAATTGTCTGAACCACTTAGTATTTTAATAAAATTACCGAAAACGATTTCACCATAAGTTTTAACTTCTTCTGATATACTAATATCTTGACCTATAATTATATTTGATTTTTTCATTTTAGAAAGAAAAATATTCATTTTAAGAGATTTTGGTGTTGTTATACTTTTATAATTTCCATTGAGTGATATCGTTTGACCATTGGTATTTGATGTAGGATTATACATTGAATTAACTCTGTTTAAAAACAGAATATCTTTAGGATATTCATAAGACCATTCTAATAGTTTAGCATATAAAGAAGGAGCTTCCATTTTAATCATCATCATACAAAGATAATAAACATGTTTATTACCATTACCCTTTTTAATTAATCTTTGAAATTTAAGTAGTTTAATAAATAATTCAGAATTAAAATTTTTAGCATTGATAATTGTGTTAATAAGTTCTTTAAATGAATCATAATCAGTATTTAAAGTTTTATTTGTGTACGTGAACAAATCTAATACAGGATTAGTAGTTGATACAAAAGCATCAGCTCCTTTATTATTTAAAGTTAATTCTGGTTTGTATCTAGCATACTTTGATGAATACATTTTATTAATATATTATTTATTTTATTCTTTAAGTCAAACAATTTTTTTTATTTAATATAAAAATTATTTACTTAATATTATAATAAATACTGTATGGATGGGTTAAATTATTCTACCCAAGAAGAAAATGATTTTAAAAATATAGATAAGCCAAAGATAAAAAAAATACCAAAAATAGAAATAGTATTAATAATACCACAAAATATTAGAAAAATATTAACAAATTTATTATTGTTTTATACAAAAAATTTAACAAAATCTAACAAGATATTAAAAAAATCCAAACACAGACTAAAAACAAATGATTTTATAAAAAATTTAAAACTAAAAGAACTACTAGGAAATCTTATTGATATAAAAGATAGAAAGTTTGTACAACAAATTAATTTATTATCTGACGAAAAATTTTTTGAAAACATTAGAGATATTTTTATTAAAATAGATGAAAAAAATAGAAATATATTGACCGATTACATAATTGACTGGTTAGATAAGACTATTTTAAAATATATTAAAATAATAGTACATGTTGATGACCAGATATATATATGTTCTAAACGGAATCAAAATAATAATAAGATATTTTTAAAATTTTTTTTACCAAGAATGTTGTCAAATAATCTATGTCCAGATATAGTTCAAACAAATGATACTGTTAATAGTTTAGGAGATAATATTCATGCGACAATTTTACCTACTATAGGTGGTCATTTATTCGAGGGATTAATACATTTAACCTTTAGAATGGAAGGCAGAACAAAAACTATTTTTGAATATTCAAAATACATGAGTTTAAATAAACAGGATAATAAATTTGGATTTGTATTATACTCGGATGAAACTGGTTCTGAATCAATTATTTTTAAAATATTTAATGAATTTGATAAAATTATTTATTTATTTAGAACTGGTTTTCTTAAAAATGTAATCGAAGAATTAGAAAAATCACAATCGTACCAAGACATGTGTAAATATATTGTTTATGATATAATCAATCAAATGATAATAGAAAAAGTTATTCATCATTTAATTACTAAATATTTCAATTCAATAGGTATAAGTATACTAACAATAATAATAGAAAAAATAACAAAAATAATTTTTTTAACTTTTATTGAATTATGTTTTTTATAAATAATATATATTTACACCATCTCTAAATGTTCCTCGTGATTATCTTCTAAATTTGTGTAATTGCTAAAATCATTCGGTGGATTACTTGTATTTTGAATATTTGTCATTGGATTAATACTAGCTATATTGCTAATATTAGTTAAACTAGATATTTTATTAATTGTCTGTATACTTGGTATTTTTTGAATTATTTTTTCAACAAATACATTATTATTATTTAGTAAATTTTTATTATTATTTTTATATTCAATAAGTAGTCCAGGTACAGAAAAACAAATAAGATGATGAATTGAATGTAATATATAATAATTAATTTGTTTTTCTAATGAATATACTATGATATTAGTAATTATTAATAACATGCAAATCCATAATCTATTATCATCAAGCCTCGGTTTGATAATACTATTTCTTTTAAAATACAATATTGGTAAAATTATTCCAAGGGTAACAGGTACAATTGTGCTTAAAAATAATTTTTTTTCCGTAAGATAAGTAGCCATAGTTAAAACAATTGGTGTTATAATCAAGTCATAATTGTAATTCCAAACTGTATAATCAGTTAGAAAATTTGTTGATACTACTATTATACTTTTATAACTATAGTAAAAATCTAATAATCTTAAAAAACTTAAATTATCACTTGAAATATTAGGATACTCTGTGAAGGCATGGAATATTAAAGATAATATAGATGTAACAAATACACACATTGAAATAGTATATTCTTTGTATTTGTGACCATAATATAGTGTTATTATACTTGATAGATTTGTTATTATTATAAATATTTTTTCCCACATCTAGATTAGATTAATATATTTTTTACTGTCTTCCGTATAAAAAATGATTTTATAATTTAATAAATATTGAAATTTTTTGTCTTTCGATTCCTAATTTCATATTAAATAAATATATTGATAACAAATGGAGTCCTATAATTCTATTATAAGGAGTTCTTTAGACAAAAACCAAAACATATATATGTTTGTTACTGGTAAGTACGCCAGTGGAAAAAGTACTGTTACTAAAAAAATACAATCAGATTATCAAGACTATGGAGTTGCTATTATAGAGCTTGATAAAATAGTTAGAGAACATGTTCAGATAAACCTGAGTCAAAGTGAAATTGCGACAGGAAAGGCATTTCAAGTATATACTGGAGAAACAGAATCATCTAATATTCTTAAATTTATAGAAGGTGTTAAATATGAAATTAGTAATGCTCATGAACTTGGAAATAAAATAATTATATTAGAAGGAGCACTTTCTAATGAAATTATTTGTAAAGAAATAGTGGGAGAAGAAAATCTCATTATTTTATACTTTCAACCTATTAATCATGAACTTCACAAAGAAAGAATTATTTCAAGAATCGTTACGGATATTGAACAGGACACTTATACCCTACCAAAATATTGGGGCTCCAAAGGAAAATTATGTAGAGACACTTTGATTTCTGCATTTGAAAGTAAAAATTATCAAGAAAAAAGATGTATAGTCCAAGAACTATATTCAGAAAAGCTTGATGAAATCGTAGAACAATGTCTAATTGATGCACAAGTTAGAGCTGTGGAAACAATAAGTAAATTTAGTGTAAATTGTTGGTCTGTTTCAATTATTTATACATAAATTGTTTATGATGTATTATTATTATCTAAAATTTTTTATATGAGCTATAATTCTAAATATTTAAAATATAAAACAAAATACAATTTATTAAAAGACAAAATAAATTTAATGATAACAGAAATAAAAGAAAATAATAAGAATAAAATGTCTGATGAGAATTCAGATGATAACCCAGATGAAAACCTAAATAAAAATTCAGATAATAATCCAAACGACATTCCAGATGAATTTGACCTAATTATAAAATCAGTATTAGATAATATTATTGAAAAAATAATAATCACTGAAAAACTTTGTGATAAGGAAACATAATTTATATAATAAATTAAAAATTGATTATTAAAGTTAATGTTTAGGAATATATAATTTTAACGTAATTAATAATGAGACTTACAACTCTAATTCCTTCTAATACTTTTATAAATAGATATTTAGATTACGTATTAAAAAATAATTCAAAAATGGTATATAATTATTATTTTAATAATATACTGGTTGATAACAAATTTGTAGAAAATCAAGAGAACAAAGAAAAATTTAAATACAATCTAATAGAAATTAAAGAAATAGTTAATGGTACAAATAGCTATTCTTCAGAGAATATTTTGGATATTGATATGAAGATAAAGATTCCAGAAATGTCTCATGATAATATAGTTCAAGAAAAAATATTAGTGTCTCAAAGTATGTATCTATACAAGATATCATACAAACTAATATTAAATAATAAACAAATTAATAATATTAATATAACTAAAGATGATTATAACTCTAAAAACTTTAATGGTAACTTTAAGTATTTTATGCATAAACACAATTATCTTAATGGAATCGAATATCGTATGTAATTTATTTATCTGATAAAAATGTTAAAATAATAATTTAACATTATTATTTTATTTAATAAAAAAATTATTTAACTTTACATTTAACTTTATTTATATGGAATCAATTTAATCAATTTAATCAATTTCTTGAACTGTAGGACCATCATCCTCTTTAGGAGCAGGTTCACCCATACCACCCATTCCACCCATTTGAGCAGCCATCTTTTCAAGATGGTCACGTTGTTCAGGTGTCATATTTTTCATAAATTCTTCCATTTTAGCTGGGTCCATTCCACCTGGTCCCATACCAGGCATTCCACCCATACCAGGCATTCCACCCATTCCTTCCATTCCAGGAGCACCTCCAGCCTCTTTATAGACTCGTTGCATAATAGGATGGAATACAGCTTCAAACTCCTTAGTCTTAGCTTCATATTCTTCAGTATTTGCACTAGAGTTTGCATCCATCCATTCTTGGATTTCTTTAACCTTTGATTCAATTGTTTCACGGTCTTCTTGAGTAAATTTGTCCTTAAGTTTTTCTTCATTTAGTGAATTACGAGCACTGTAAACAAGTCCTTCTAGACCATTCTTAGCCTCAACACGTTTTTGATTCTTTTCATCTTCTTCCTTGAATTTTTCAGCTTCTTGAACCATACGGTCAATTTGTTCAGGTGTAAGACGACCACGTTCATTTGTAATAGTAATCTTTTGGGACTTTCCAGTAGACTTTTCACAAGCACTTACATTAAGAATACCATTTGCATCAAGGTCATAAGTAATTTCGATTTGAGGGACACCACGAGGCATAGGTGGGATACCAGTAAGGTCGAATTTGCCTAGTTGATTACAATCGCGAGTAAATTTACGTTCTCCTTCATATACTTGAATAGTACAAGCAGGTTGGTTATCAGAGTAAGTTGAGAAGGTTTGTGTCTTCTTGCAAGGAATTGCAGTATTTCTAGGGATAAGTACTGTCATAACACCTCCAGCAGTCTCAATACCAAGAGAAAGTGGTGCTACATCAATAAGAAGTAGTTGGTCAGTCTTAGCATCACCGTGTCCGTGAAGAATAGCAGCTTGAACTGCTGCACCATAAGCAACAGCCTCGTCAGGGTTGATTGACTTACAAAGCTCTTTACCATTAAAGAAGTCGCTAAGGAGTTGTTGAATCTTAGGAACACGTGTAGAACCACCAACAAGAACGATATCATGAACCTCTGATTTTGATTTCTTAGCATCACGAAGGACTTGTTCGACAGGTTCCATAGTCTTACGGAAAATATCAGAACATAGGTCTTCAAATCTAGCACGTGTAATGTTAGTGTTGTAATCTTGTCCATCAGCTAGAGCATCAATTTCAATAGCAGCAGTTGATGCAGTTGAAAGAGTACGTTTTGCACGTTCACAAGCAGTCTTAAGACGACGCATAGCACGAGCATTTCCATGAATATCAATCTTGGTCTTCTTTTTGAATTCGTCAGCACAATATTCTAGGAGACGGTTATCAAAATCTTCACCACCAAGATGGGAACAACCCCCTGTGGCTTTAACTTCAAAAACACCATCATCAAGAGTAAGAAGTGAGACATCATGGGTACCACCACCGCAATCAAAAATCATGATATTCTTTTCATTGTTAACTTTATCAAGACCATATGCGATAGCAGCAGCAGTGGGTTCGTTAATAATTCTGAGAACGTTAAGTCCAGCAATAACACCTGCATCTTTAGTACTTTGACGTTGAGCATCATTGAAATAAGCAGGAACGGTAATAACAGCGTCAGTTACCTTTTCACCAATATAAGCTTCAGCAGTTTCCTTCATTTTTGTAAGAATCATAGCAGAAATTTCTTCAGGAGTAAAAGTCTTTGTTTCACCTTTGTAATTAACTTGAATACCACAGTTTCCAGAACCGTGGGGAATAACTTTAAATGGGAAGGTCTTCATTTCCTCTTGTACTACAGGGTCTGAAAATTTACGACCCATAAGACGTTTAGCGTCAAATACAGTGTTGTGAGGATTAGATGATGCTTGAGATTTCGCTGCATCACCAATAAGACGTTCACCTTCAGCTGTAAAAGCAACCCATGATGGAGTAGTTCTATTGCCTTGATCGTTAGCAATAATTTCTACATTACCATCACGGTAAATGCCTACACATGAATAAGTAGTTCCGAGATCGATACCAATTGCGTATTTTCCTTTAGTGC
>JACCDO010397660.1_pt1 | contig 31547 bp, 30 predicted proteins | sample 7446101 | NCBI WGS metagenome assembly JACCDO01 (sample SAMN15323440, study PRJNA562643) | freshwater metagenome | isolation source: river surface water | place: USA:Blue River Watershed | collected 2017-08-16
GATTTACTCCACCGCTGCTACGTTAAAGCCACACTCCCTGATAATACCACAGCCGGTAATACCGCTACATACGTTAACCGTGTTGGCTTTGCCCTCCTCAAGAGTGTTGAACTCCGTGTCGGCGGTCAACAAATCGATAAACACTACGCTTCATGGATGCACATCTGGTCCGAACTCACCCACACCACTGACATGAAGGCTCTCCTCGATAAACTCGTTGGCCCTACCTCATTTGATGGCAGAAACTTTGACTGGAACAGTGATGTTGCTATACTCAGAAACCTCAACATTCCCCTTATGTTCTCCTTCTGCCGCAACCCTGGTCTTGCTCTTCCCTTAATTGCTCTTCAATACCACGAAATTGAACTCTGGATTGAATTCGAAACACTTGCCAACCTTTGCAATGATAACACTGTTCCTGCTGGTGACCTCACCAATGTCGAACTCTGGGCTGACTACATCTTCCTTGATACCGAAGAACGCAAGGAATTCGCCCAAAAGCCCCACGAATACCTCATCGAAATCACCCAACAACAACAAGCCTCACTCACAGGCACCACCAACAACAGCATTCGTCTTACCTTCAACCACCCTACCAAGTTCCTCACATGGGCCGCTAAGGAAGCTGCTGCTGAAAATATTGAAAAGTTCACCAACTTTACCACTAACGCTACATCAACACTTGCTGGTACTACATCATGCATTAACCAAGCTAAGATCCGCCTCAACGGTCAAGACCGCTTCACCATCCGTGATAACACTTACTTCAACTACGTTCAACCCTACCAACACTTTGAAGGTAAGCCCGATTTAGGTATCAACGTTTACTCATTTGCCCTCAAGCCTGCCGAACACCAACCCTCAGGCTCATGCAACTTATCACGCATTGATAACGTTAACCTCGAAATCACACCCAATGCTGACGCTGCTACAATTGATGTCTATGCCTTCTCATACAACGTATTCCGCGTTGCTTCAGGTATGGGTGGATTAGCGTATAGTAACTAAACAATATTTCCCCTTAAATAAAAATAAATATAATATAGGTATCTATTATTATAATCATAAGATTATAATAATAAATTATCATAATAAAAAAATTTCTTAAAAAACGTATAGATTTATTTTAAACTAATAATTATAAAAAATTTATTGTAAAAAAATATTATAAAAATTCTAATTTAATAATTAAAATTATAAATTTAATAAAAATTATTTTCTGAAATATATTATATAATATGGCTGGTGCTCTTATGCAACTCGTCGCCTATGGCGCTCAAGATGTTTACCTTACTGCCGACCCCACAGTCACCTTCTGGAAGGCTGTCTACCGTCGTCACACTAACTTTGCTATGGAAAGCATGTCTCAAACTCTCAGCGGAACTGCCAACTTTGGAAGCAAAGTTGTCTGCCGCATTTCCCGCAACGGTGATTTACTCCACCGCTGCTACGTTAAAGCCACTCTCCCCTTCTTAGGTGATACCTCAGCTGATGATACCTATGTTAACCGCGTTGGCTTTGCCCTCCTCAAGAGTGTTGAATTAAGAGTTGGTGGTCAACAAATCGACAAACACTACGCTTCATGGATGCACATCTGGACTGAACTCACACACAACGTTGACATGAAGGCTCTTCTTGATAAATTAGTTGGCCCCAAAGGTGTTGATGGTGCTAACTACAATGATGCTGATGTTCCGGGAGCTGCCTCAGAAGGTGTCTTTGACCTCAACATTCCTCTTCTTTTCTCCTTCTGCCGCAATCCTGGCCTTGCTCTTCCTTTAATTGCTCTCCAATACCATGAAATCGAACTCTGGATTGAATTTGAAACACAAGCTAATATTACTCAAGCAACTTTAGCTGCTGGTTCCCTCAACAATGTCGAACTCTGGGCTGACTACATTTTCCTTGACACTGAAGAACGCAAGGAATTCGCCCAAAAGCCCCATGAATACCTCATCGAAATCACCCAACAACAACAAGCTTCAGTTAACCAAAGTGTTAACAACAGCATCCGCCTTACCTTCAATCACCCCACCAAATTTATTACATGGGCTATCAAAGAAGCTACAAATGCTGGTGATAAATTCACCAACTTCACTATTGATGCCAACGGTGAAGCATCCGGTACAACATCATGTGTTAGCCAAGCTAAACTCCGTCTTAACGGCCAAGACCGCTTTACCATCCGCGATAACACCTACTTCAACTACGTCCAACCTTACCAACACTTTGAATGCAAACCTGATTTAGGTATCAACGTTTACTCATTCGCTCTTAAACCCGCTGAACACCAACCATCAGGCTCATGCAACTTATCACGCATTGATAACGTTAACCTTGAAGTCACACCTGTTGCTCTCACTGGAGACACTGGTTCAATTGATGTCTATGCCTTCTCATACAACGTCTTCCGCGTTGCCAGTGGTATGGGTGGATTAGCGTATAGTAACTAAAAACTATGTTTCTCCTTAAGCAAATAATTTAAAAATTGATTTGCTTTCATTTAAAGACATATTTATATTATTATTCAATGAATAATAATATAAAAATTTCAATAGATAATGGAAATTTATCTTTACGAATATGTGATATTGATTTTATACTAGAACAAGAACAGTGTGTTTATATAATAAATAATACTATTAAAAAATGGATAATGAATGATAATAGTAAATATCCATATTTTCACAATAATGAAACTAATAAAAAAACAACTATATTAGATTTTTTATATGATAATAAACATAAACATAAACATAAATATGAATTTAAAAATAATAATATTTATGATTTGAGAAAAGAAAATGTAATTATAATAGACATTAAAAATGAATTTAATAAAATTATTTGTAATAACTATAATATAATTGAATATAACATTGGGCATCATAGACAAGATAAATACTTCAATCCCTATTGGAAATGTAATAATAATAATGTTATAATCTTATGTTCTGAAAATATATTATTTGAATTAACTGAAGAACAATATAATAAAATATTAGAATATGAAGAATTAATTGATTTTAAATTAACATGGACCTATATATTTCATAAAAATTCCAGAAATATATATACAAGATATAAAACTGATAAAATTAATATTAAAACAATTATTGATAATTTTGATATAGATAGTATAAAATATATTGAAAATAATAATATAATCAGTTTAACTAATGATAAAGCTAGACATATATTTTTTACTACACACAATATAGAAGATTGTATTAGAATAGAGAAAAAAAATAAAATAAAAATGGATGAAACTGATGCATTTGTTAAAAATAAATATAATTTATTAAAAATATATAAAGGTCATATAAGAAATATTGGTAGAGATGCTTTTATAGAGAAAAATAGAATGTGGAAGGTATATGATGAAGAAGAAAATAAAAATATATATTTAATGTTTTGTGAACCTAATGATTTCATAATATTATGTAAAAAATCAATTAAAATATTAAAAGAATTTGAAAAAAATAATACAGGAAAGATTACTTGGCATAGACATCCAAATGGATATATACAAGGTAGTAACAATTTATATATACATCAAATAATCACTGGTTGCTACGGAAATGGTCGTGGTACTATGGATATTAGTGTAGACCATGTAGATAGAAATCCACTTAATAATTGTTATGATAATCTCCGTATTGCCACTCGTGAAGAACAAGAAGAAAATACAAAATCAGCAGATGGTAAAAGGAGAGAAAGAAGTAGAACAGCCAAACCACTACCAGAAGGAATTACTAATGATATGATGAAAAAATATGTTATTTATTATAAAGAATGTTATAATAAAGAAAAAGAATTATATAGAGAATTTTTTAAGATTGAAAAACATCCAAAATTAGAAAAAACATGGATAGGAAGTAAATCAAATAAAATATCTATATTGGAAAAACTAAATGAAGCAAATGCAATGATTGATAAATTAAATGCATTAGTCGTAGAATAAAAATTGATTAATTTATTAAATGAGATAATAAATTATTATTTAATGTTTATAATTTTAGTTATATCTATTTTAATTAATATTGTTATTGGATTACCAATTATCGCCATTGGCACTATATCAGATAATGATACACAAAATGTAATTAATCCAATTGTTTTGGTTTTATTATCAATTATTATATCAATTACAATTTTATCTTGTTGTTTATTATCACTTGTATTTATTGCTAATAAATTTACAAAAAATAAATAAAAATTATTTTATAAAATAATATATATTATGGAAATAAATATATATATTATTTTTGCCATTTTAATTGTTTTAGTTTGTATTGCATACTATCTATTAAATCAACAAGAGCAATTTAGAAACAAGAATTTATTAAGAATTAAAGCAAAAGAAAATCAGCCATAAGATTATCTTTTAGATTATCTTTTAGATATTGTTTATAAAGAATAAAATATATTGTATTTTAATGTCAAATGAAACATCAGGAACCGGCGGTAGAGGCGGATTAGTACAATTAGTTGCATACGGTGCAGAAGATTTAGTATTAACTGCAGACCCAGAAATAACTTTTTTTAATAATACTTATATGAAACATGTTAATTTTTCAATGGAATCAATTAACTTATTATTTAATGATATTCCTGGTTTTGGTAAAACCAGTTTTATTACTATTAGAAGAAGCGGTGATTTATTACATAAATTATATTTAGAATTGACTTTACCAACTCAAGTAGGTAGTTTTTGGACTAATAGAATTGGTTTTAATATAATTAATCGTGTTGAATTTTATATTGGAAATAAAATAATTGATAGAATGTATGGGATTTGGATGCATATTTGGACTGAATTAACTCATACTAATAGTAAAAAAGCATTATTAGTACCAATGATTGGTTCAACTGCAAATAATGGAACTAGTAATGGTTTGTCATGTAATGTAGCACATAAATTAATTATACCCTTGTTTTTTTATTTTTGTAGACATCCAGGTTTATCTATTCCACTAAATGCAATTAGAAATAATCAAAATATAACTTTAAAATTTTTCTTTGAAACAAAAGAAAATTGTATTCAAAATGGAGATTTACCAGCTGATGATTTTACTGATGCATCTATTTGGGCTGATTATATTTTCTTAGAAACTGAAGAAAATAGATTATACGTTCAAAAACCATTAGAATATTTAATTGAAGTTAATCAACATAGAGAAACAAATTTAGTAGTTTCAGGAACTAAATTAATACAAATAGGTTTTAATTTACCATGCAAAGAATTATTTTGGATTATTCATAAAACTGATGGAACAGGTGATAAATTTACAGATTTTACTGATAATGATATACCTATGGTTAGTAGTATGCTAATTGATACTCAGCTAATATTTAATACTAAAGATGTATTTTCATCTGGTCCTCGTGATTATAATTATTTTAATTACGTTCAAGCTTATCAACATCATACAGGTATTCCAGATTTAGGTATAAATTGTTATTCATTTGGAATTAATCCTGAAGAACTTCAACCATCAGGATTTATAAATTTTAAAATTTTATCTTTAGCATCAATTGGTATTACTCCAAAAACAAATAATGGATTAGTTCATATTTTTGGTTTATGTTATAATATTTTAAAAATACAATTTGGAGAAATAAGTTTAGTGTATAATTATTAAATAAATTAATTTAAACAATATTTAGAAAAATATTTATATTCTATACTAATGAGTGGAGCATTATTACAATTAGCGGCTTTAAGTTCGCAAGATGTATATTTAACAGGGAACCCAGAAATTACTTTATTTAAAAAAAACTATATGAGATATACAAATTTTTCTATTGAAACAGTTCAAGTAGCTTTTGATGGTTCAGTTAGTTTTGGCAATGAAACATATGCTAATTTAGAAAAAACAGGTGATTTAATTTCAAGAATGGTATTAGTTGTTAATTTACAACAATTAACTTCTTCTAAAAAATGGGGTTATGTTGATAAAATAGGACATGCTATTATTGATAGTGTTAGTATATACATAGGTGGAGCTGAAATTGATAAAAGATATAATGATTGGATTGATATCTATCAATCAATAACTAGAGATAAAAGTCAACAAAATAATTATAATATTATGATTGGAAATGTCCCTTCATTAAAAAAATTAGATTACTCACATGATAGTTATAATTTATTTATACCTCTTGAATTTTGGACTGGTAAATTAACAAGTTCAGCATTTCCAGTTTGCGCTTTATTAAATACAAATATATTTCAAGTTAGAATTAAATTTAGAAATGCAGCAGATTGTATCAATTATTTTGGAACAACTGCTCCATCTAATGCAGAATTACCAGTTATTAGTAATAGTTATTTATTAGTTGATTATGTTTATTTAGAAACAGAAGAAAGAAATTTATTTATTGCAAATAGACATGAATATTTAATTGAAGTTGTTGATAGAATGTCAACAACATTATCTGCAATTAGTACAACAGTAAATTTAAATTTTAACAAATTTACAAAATATATGATATGGTACGCTCAATTAAATAAATATTCTTCAAGAAGTAAATTTATGTCATGGGCTACAGATGATGATTGGGAAGCAGCTAGAAATGAGTTTGCTAAATTAGTATGGTTAATAACTAGAAATGGTTTAACCAATACTAATCCACCTACTATAAATTTTGGAACTCAATATGTTAATATTGGAACTCAACCTGCTGCAATTGTTGGCGGTAATGCATTATTATTAACATTAGCTGCGAAAGTTAGCGCTGTTATTTTATTTGCAACTTTAGATGGAGGTAATTCAATTGCGGATGCTACTACTAATAATGTTGCATTAATTACAAATACAATAACATTTGAAGATATGTCGAATACTATAAATTTATTTCAAACAGGAGCAACTGCAGCTCAATTAAATTTCTTAAATCTTCATACAAATAATATTATTGATATATTTAATTATGGTAATTTTATTAATAGAACTGATAACCCTATAATTAATTCATCATTCCAATTAAATGGTAAAAATAGATTTCAAGAAAGAGATGGGTTCTTTTATAATTATCTTCAACCTTATTATTATTTTAAGAATAGTCCAGCTGATGGTGTTAATATTTATACCTTTAGTCTTAATCCAGAAGATATTCAACCATCTGGAACTATTAATTTAGGCCTAGTTGATTCAAAGAGTTTAATTGTATCTTTAGGAAAATATAATAATACTTATGATAGTTATTTAAGCTATTTTGGTAGTGGTAATATTAGAATATTCGCATTTAGTTATAATAATTTGTCTATAGCATCTGGAGTTACAATATTAACCAATAAATTATAATATTATAAAAAAATTGAAAAAAATATTATATTATTATGATATTAATAGTTATGCTTGAGATTGATAATCTAGCTCAAATAACTTTTGATAATTTGAAAAGTGCAATTGATAATACAATTTCTAATAAAATTTTTGTCAGAAATTGTATTCTTGAAGATATGCCAGGTATTACTAAAGAAGAACAGCTTGCAGTGATTAATACTTTATTTTTTAATCCTTCATCGCATATGTTAATTAAAACAACTAATCATATTGAATGGACACCAGTTAAATTGTATCTAAATGCGTATTATGTAGTCAATCTATATGGTAGTTTTTGGATTATTTCTAATAATTCATATTATGGATTTGTTGTAAAATCATATATTAAATACATACAATATATTGACATCTTATTTGAAGCTATTAAAAATATGAATGTACATTCGCTTCCTCAAAATTATTGGTGTGCTAATCACGAACTAATTATGGCAATGCAAGTCTTAGAACAAGATAGTTCAAAGAATATTATACTAATTAGACAAGATAAATTTATTAATTCTAATATGAAAATTAATCATTATTTGTATAAAAATAATGATAAATATTATTATTTTCCTTATTCTAATACATGTGTTTATAAACCAATGCTTTACAAAGGTTAACATTGTTAATTATACTAATCTATCTAATTGATTAGCACACTTTACTGTAAAATCAAATATACGATTTAATCCTGAACCTGTTATAAAATGGGAATGAAATATAGTATCTCCGGCGCCAATTAATATAACCTTTCTTTTACCAACATTAAATGTATCAGATATTTTAATTTGATGTCTCATATAAACACCCCATACATCAAATTTAATCAATAATTCTTTATTACTATTATTTTTAGTTAAAATTGTATATAAAAAATCTCTAAAATTTGCATCCTTAATACCTTGTATTAAAGTTGTTGCATCATCATATTTAAAATATTTATCCTTTATTTTATTAAAATAAATCAAATCATTTGAATTCATTATATCTATATCATATTTTGAATGAAATGTTAATGATTTATCATTATAATGAAAATCCATTGACCCAAAGAAATAATTAATTATATGATTTTTATCATTTTCTAATAATACTAAATTATCTTTTTCTTTTATTGTTAGTTCTCTTTCTATATCTAAATCTTTTGTTTTCATATTTCTAATCCATGTTGCATCAACTGATTTTATAACATCATGTTTTAATCTTCCACCAGTACAATCAAATACTACATCAATTTTACCTTTATCTATAATTTTTTTATAATCATTCCAATCATAATCTTCATAAATCATAGGAATATTATAATGTTGATTAGCAATAGTAAATAATACATATTCTAATAAAAATATATTAACCATAAAATAATCTTTTGAATCATCCCAGCAATAAACTTTTGGTATAACTAATGATAAATATTTTGATGCAGTTGAAAATACACGTTGTCTATTATATGGTTTTCTAAATCCAGGTTTATCAATTCTACTATCATACATTACTATATTTACTTTTGGTGATGAATTCATTGTTGTATCATTATAATATAAATATAAATAACAAGCTAAAAATAATCCAACAGGACCAGAACCTATAATCATTACATTTATTACATCTTTTTTATTATGAGAAATTGTTTTATATAATTTTTCTTTATCATTTATATTAGTCTTTATTAAATATCTTGATAAATAAGACACTATTTCAAATATCTTACTATAATTCAATACATTATACATATTATTATCTAATTTTTTTAACTCATCTACCTTTAATGTTTCATAAGTTGGATTAACATCTACATCTTCAGGTATGTTATTTATTTCTTTATAATTTATTCTTCTTTTAATATTGTTTATAACTGTCTTTCTATATTCAGGTGTTATTTTATATACCTTTTTTAAATCTCTAAAAAATGGATGTGATTTATCAGATGTATCATCTGACTTTTTTGGTTCAAATAATTTTTCAAACATTCTATTAATATTAATACTAATATTTGAATATTTATCTTCTGATGCCATTATTAAAAAGATAGAAAATTATTTATAAAATTATTTAGGAATGCTATATCCAGCGGCTTTCTCATGTCCGTTTCCACCGTAAAAACGTGCCATTTCATCAACATTAACATTATCTTTTAATGATCTCAATGAATATGTTAATAGTGTATCTGTTTCAGAATGTAATATTCTTAAAATATCTTGTTCGTCAAAATTCTCTTTAGCATATTCTATTAAATATTTATATAAACCAGTATTAGAACATTTAACATCTAGTATATTCAATCTATCGAATATATCATAGTCGTAATTTTGAAATATTTGTGTAGCTTCTTCTTTATATGAATTAACTAATATTGAACCAATATTTATAAACTTAGAATCATATCCATCATTAGTCAATAAATCTTTTAAAAAAATTATTCTTGTTTCATCATTATAGTTTTTAAGATAACTATTTAATCCTAAACAATAACTTTCAGTATTTGGGTCTGAAAAATCCCATACATCTTTACTACCAATATAATAAACTACTGATGGATAATTAGAATATTCATCAATATCTTTATTATAAAATTTATTTACATATAACCATGTTAATTTACAACCAGATAATTTATTATTTTCAGGAAATCCTTTTTCTGCATATAATAGAATATTATAATTTGGTAAGAATGGTTTCTTTTCTAATAAACTAATCATTGGATTCTTATGATGATCTATAATTATATAATTATGATTGGTAGATAATTTATCTATAATGGTAATTGGGGTTAAATCTAAAAATACAACATTTGATTTTTCAGGTAAACTATTTATTAGATTGATATCATCTTCATGTTCTACATTATTATGAAACCATTTATAAAATTTAGAAGAAGGATAATAGTGTTCCCAGATTACTCTAGATAATTCTCCATCATTGCAAGGAAAGTGATAAAATACATGATATGTCATTATTATTAATAATAATATTTTTTTTATATAATATTATATAATATTAATGGATATAAATGATTATAAAGAACAAAATATATTATTACAAAAAAAAATAATTAAACTAGAAAGAGAATTAGATGAATTAAGAGAAACTACTGGAAAGGCTGTATTTAAAAAGAAAATGATGGAATTTATTAGTCAAATTGAAAACAATAATATTAATGATATACATAAAGAATTATATTTATATATTGATAATATTAAAATAAATTTTGAGAAAAAAATTAAAGATAATATTATATTAAGTTTATGTAATTTTATTTTGAATGACACAGAATTATATCATATAAATGAACCTAAATTAATTATTGAAAAATTAAATAAATTAATGTTATTAATATAATATATTTCATATTTATATTAAATATAAATATGAAACTTTCATATAATGTTTAATATCTTTTAAATATTTATCATTTTTTTTATATAAATATATCTTAGATAAATCTGGTCCATCAATAAAATTTTTAATTTTTTGTTGTTCTTTTTCTTTTTGTAATCTTTGTTTTTCTTTCTCAATAGCTTCTTCATCATCGCTCTCTTCTTCAGTATTATTCGAAGAATTATTCGAAGAGTTAGATGAGCTTGATGAGCTTGATGAGCTTGATGAGCTTGATGAGTTTGGATTACTATTAGTGTCTGATAATTTATACAAAATATTATTATCATAATGATTATCATAATGATTATCATAATTATTATTACTAAACATATGCGCTTCTTCATCTAAAAATTGAACGTTGTCTATATTATTAGCACTTTCTTCTATTATGTCATCTTGAAAATTGTTTATATGTTTAACAATATATGATAAAGTTTCATAATTATTATTATAACCTTTTTCTAAAACTTCAGATAGATATGAATGAAATGCTTTAATTGATGTTAATTTTTCATCAAATAATTCGTGGTCTGTCATTATTATTATAAAATTATATTTATAATAATAATTAAATCAATTTTTATTACAGAATAACCTTTGAAATCAATTTTTATTCACTATGTGTATCATCATCATAACTAGAAGATGTATAATTATCATCAACTGATGATGTATCAGATGTATCATCGCATTTACAATTTCTATAATGATTAATACAATCTAAACAATAATGATATTTTCTTAATTCTAATTTAATAATTTCTTTTGATATATTATTACTTTCTAGCATATAAATTAATATTTTGATAATATCTTGCAAATCTTCAATCATTATTATTACTTATATTAGATTTTAATAGATTTTTAATCGTCTACAAACTCACAATCATCACTTTTAGGAGGTGGTTTTTTTGTATATTTAGAATAAGTTTTATTATAACTACTTTTTGGTTTATAGGTTGATACAGAAGTAGATTTCTTTGGTTTATTATCATCTAGAAAAGCTGTATTTGGTTCATAATTATTAATTTGGAATTCAGTTTTATATCTATAAAATGCTTTTCTTTTATCAGCTAATTCTTGAACCGATGGTAGTTCCTCGAGATGTTCCCGATAATAACATACTTTAGCCCATGTATCTTTCAATACTGGAAATACTTTTGCAAACCAGTCTTTATCTCTTGGAATAGTAACTGTATGTGCATTATTAATTTTCCAATATAAAATTCTATCAAAGAAATGGCTTTCGGCAATTTCTGGATAATCTTTTTGCCATGTGCTAATACTATTTAGAGCCCATGCATCATATTGATTTTGGTCCATATTTAATCTTGGAGGATAAACCCAAAAACCTTTATAAATATGTTTATCCCCATCAAATTTAGGTTCATAAATCTTGGGTAAAAATTGTAAAACATATCCTTTAGACATAGTATTGTCAACTGTCATTAATCTACCATCAACATCTTCTGTAATTACAAATTTATGATTAACATCTCTCAGATATGTTTCTCTATCAGGATATTCAACTAAAGCACACTGAATAAAATCACAGAATTCTAAATCACAACACTCTAATTGTTGCTGTACTTGGCAATAATAATAATAAGGACAAATATCACCTGCAATAGCACCTTTATTGGTAATAGGTCTAACAAAAGGACATTTAATTTCTAACATATATCCTAATTTTGGATTGAATTTATAATCTAATGTTGATTTGGATGAAATACCATCAGGAGAAGCATCAAGAAATTTATGCTTATCACTAGGAACACAACCAAATTCAGTTACCTTAGAATTATATAAATGTTCGTAAAGTGATGTAGCAATTTGTTCGTACTTTTTCCCATGAAATACAAAATCATTGTCTAAAAATGGGAAATTTGGATCGCATTTCTTACAAATGAAACTTTCAACTGACTCATATGGATTATTATCAATTGCAGTTGCAGTATCTGATGCTGTAATACGATTATAACGATAATCAAACCATTCTTTGGTCCGCTGTTCTGGCTGCGGAGTCTCATAGAGAGTTTTGAATTGGTCTTGAATTTTTTGAGCTTTCTTTAGGATTTTAATTTCATTGTTATTAATTTCATCAATCTTTAATATTTTATCCCATTGACGCAAATTAATATCAATCTCTTTTTTATCAAATTTATAGTTAATATTAAATAATCTACCAATAATATCAGTAATTAAAAAATATGGTATTTCAGAATATTTAACTGATATTTCACTATAAACTTCTTCACTTAATTTATTAATTTCATCTTTATTATAAATTTTTGAATTATCAATTTTTGATTTAATTAAATCAATTATCTCATTTACTTTATTCATTAAATAATATATAAATATGTCTATATATATATTATTACTCAACTTTTATTAAAGATATTATAATTTAATTCTTCTTGCATTTAGGCTTTTCTTCCTTGCATGGTGGTTTAGGAGGACATACAATTGGTTCGCATATGGGTGATAATTTGAATGCCATAAAGACAGCATTTTGTCCTAACAATTGACCTCCAGCATTAACCATGGTATTGAGAGAAACAGCTGATGGTTGGTAAGAATTAATAGTAATTACATCACCCTTATAGAGAGTAATAAATTGTCTAACTAATAATCTGGCGGCACCTGAATCTCTACCTGCAACTGCTGCAAGATTAGGTGAACCATTAACAAATAAGGCTAATTGTGATGGTTCATTAAATGATACATCCGCAAATAAATCATAGACACCATCTTCTTGAATGGTAAATTCTCTAACACCTTGAATATGGTTAACATTATTCATTAAAACATTATTCATCCAAAATAATGATTCACCTAATGTTAATTTTTGACGAGTATCATTAGTTGTGGCAAAATAAGCTGATGAACCTGCAATTTGTAAACATTTCTTATGTAATAAAAATTGTCTGAATAATTTGTAGCATTTTTCATGATATTTATTTAATTTTACACATTCCATTGGATTACTTCTAATGGGTGCAATCTTAAAGACTGTGAGGAGAGCAGATAATGATTGAGCTGCTCCACCTGCATATTCTGTTAATATGATGCTACCATTAGCTGAAGTATGGTTCTTGATAGTTATAATATCACCTTTCTTTAATTCTACTAATGTTCTTGTTGTTAATTGACCGGCACCTTTATTTGTTCCTTGAATAGTGTAAGCAAGTGGAGTACCATTAATTGTTATAGCAATTTGGGCTTGAGTGCCAGTAGTGCAAATAAAGAATATCTTATAAACACCATCTTCAGTAATAACAACTTGGTCTGGGTTTAATGCATCCCAAGTAAGACCATTGACATCATTATATTCATTAAATACAACATTTCCTTCAGTTGCAACTGTCTGAGCTGATTTATTAAAGAATGAACCATGAATATTGAAACCCTTTAACATTAAATCAGTATCTAAAAGCATCTTTTCCATTAATTTATTAAATAAATAATGTTTCTTCTTTGATAAGCATTTATCATCCCATTCAATGCATTTAGGTGTTTCGAGGGGAGCAATCTTCATGATTAAGAAGGTAGCATCATTGCCACCATTAAGACCGCCAACAAATAATTCAGATGTAACAAGTGAGGTTGATGATTCGCTATTACGCATAACAACAACATCATCCTTCTTTAATGGTATCATAGCACGTAAGACTAATTGACCGGCACCACTATTGTTGCCATATCTAGTCAGATCTTGAGATAAACCATTAACAAATAAAGCAAATTGAACGGCTTGGTCGGAGTTAATAACAAAGAAGATTATATAGATTCCATCTTCTCTAACAAAGTATGGTGAGCCTAATACTGGGTAATCAATATGATATTGAAGTTGGACTTGGTCTGCCTTTACGGAGTTATTTAAAGCAATAGCATTACCGGTATCACTATTAGTATTAATGTAAGCTGATGAACCAGCAACCATTAATTTTTCGTCATTTAAGAGACGGTATTTGTAGTAATTATAGATTTCATCAAAGCTGCATTTATCCTTATGTGAACCACATCTGGATTCAGAGCTTGAAGATGAAGATGAGGATGATTTACGGGAGCATTTGCGGCTACATTTGCGGCTACATTTGCGGCTACCTTTGCGGCTACCTTTGCGGCTACCTTTGCGGCTGCCTTTGCGGCTACCTTTGCGGCTGCCTTTGCGGCTACCTTTGCGGCTGCCTTTGCGAGAGCATTCACTAGATGATCTTGAGCTTGATGATCTAGATGATCTACGAGAACCTTTACGACGTTCACATGAGTGTTTATGTTTAGATTTATCAACAACAACATGAACTTCTATTTCTGAATCAGAACTAGATGAGCTTTGAGAATGTTTGCGTTCTGATTCAGAGGTACTAGAACAACGGCGTCTTGAGTGTGATTTATGAGGACCCATTATATAACATTATTGAGAAATTAAATATTTGAAAAAAATAATATATTTATTTTGGAATAAATGAAAATTCGAAATATTTTTTCTTAATATTTTTTTTAGTAAACTTTTTTATTTTTTTTAGTAAACTTTTTTATTTTTTTTAGTAAACTTTTATATTTTTTTTAGTAAACGTATTTAAATATTATAAAAAGATATTCTATTTAAACATAATTAAGAACTATGCCAAATAATGGAAATTTTTTAAAGGTTTTATATGATGGAATTGTAAAAAACGAAAATACTCATATTTATATACTTTTAAACACGCTTGCTTATCTGCTTTTTAAAAAACAGGTTGGAAATACATTTAGTCTAGAGTTATATGAAAAAATGTATGATAAGAATGAGCCAACATCATTTATTTCAACTATGAAAAATAAATACAATCTTGATGTTATAATATTAGAAAGAGTTTATATTCAAAAAATTATTAATATGAATATTAATGAAAATATATCAATAGAAAACATAATTACAACTCTTAATTTAAAAAATATTCAATTTACCAATTATGTATCTCATTCAATGGATATAATTAAATCATCAAATATAGATTTATCTAAATCGTCAGTATTAATCATGTCTTCTCATCTAGGAGAATACAATAAGTATATTAATAATATAAATAATGTAGATATATTTGAAATAAATAATGATAATGCCATTTTATCACAAATGGAATATGATTTAAATTATTCAAAAAATAATAATTCTATGAATATTAGATGTCAAGATTATATTCATCATAATGTTATTACAAAATCATATGATATAATTCTTTGTAATTTTCCAAATGGTTTAAGAAATATTATTCATGCAAATTGTTGTGATAAAATTAAGAGATTGAAAATAAGAGGAACTAAATCAGAACCATTAATATTACAACTTATAATGATGTCATTAAATAATAATGGTAAGGCGTGTATAATTGTTCCAAATACATTATTAAACAATGATTCAAAACAACATGTTGAAACAAGAAATTTTTTAATTAACAACTTTAATGTAACAAATATTATAAATTGTGATAATAATCAATCTATTTTATTTTTTGAAAAGAATGGTTTGACAAAATATATAACTCTTAGTAAAATAGAAAATAATAATATTGTTAAATTATTTGATGTTTATTATGATAAAATTATTAAAAGAAATTATAATTTATACTATGAAAAATATATTAATATTGATTGTAGTATATCCTTATGTGAAAATAAGAAAAAAATAATTGATTTTGTAGATATAGTTGAAATACAAGAATGTTTTAATAATAATTGTAATTATTTAAGAATACCAAAGTTTTTAAACGATAATCAAAAAGTGGAAATATTATTTGATAACATTGATTTGAATACAGATAATCTAAATGATTTAATATCTTTAAAAGTCAGAGATACTAATATAATTAATCAAAAATATTTTAATTATTACTTTTTATATGTATTATCTCCATTATTAATAACTACTACTATTGGTAAATCTAAAAAAATAGATATAAATATATTATTAGAGACTGAAATTAATATACCAAATATGGAAATTCAAAATAATATTGTTGAATTTTTTGATATTAATTATTCAAATATAAATCAAATTAAAAAACAAATAAATTCAATTAGATTATTAAAAAATAAATTTATTGAAAATATTATTAATAAATATCCATTTGTTAAATTAAGTGAATTATGCGATGTAGATGTAAAACCAAAAGATAATTGTAATATATTGTGCGTACAAAGAAATAGCAAGGCTGCCGGAAATACATTTTATTATGATAATATTAATAAGGATGAACCACTTAATACAAATGTTTATTATTTGAATAATATTAAAATCAATACATCATCATTATATATATTATTAAAGTATAATGAGGCTAAGTTGAATAAATTAGCCTCAATAACAAATACTATAAATCTTAGTAAAACAAATCTTGAAAATTTTGAAATTAAAAATGTACCACTCGATACTCAAGAAATTATTAATAATAAAATAAATGAATATGATAATATGATTTCATTCTTAGTTAAGAATGTTGAAAATCTTATAAATACTAATATATTTTCATCATTATGAATTTATCCTGGACCAGGTGGACCAGGTGGACCTTGTGGACCAGGTGGACCTTCTGGACCAGGTGGACCAGGTGGACCTTCTGGACCAGGTGGACCTTGTGGACCTTCTGGACCAGGTGGACCTTGTGGACCTTCTGGACCAACTGGACCAGGTGGACCTGGTGGACCTTGTGGACCTTCTGGACCAACTGGACCTTCTGGACCAACTGGACCTTCTGGACCTTGTGGACCAACTGGACCTTGTGGACCTACTGGACCTTGTGGACCTTCTGGACCAACTGGACCAGTCGAACCACCTAAAGCAAGAATATTCCAATCAATTGGATTATCAATTGGAACTGATGTATTGCATGTAATTGCAATATAACTAGAACCATTATAATAGACTACATCATATGGTTCGTAGTTTTCACCTTCAACCCATTCACCCCTCCAGATAAATGTGTTTCCATTCTTTCCTCTTTTACCAGTATGTCCTCGTGGACCACGATGACCTCTTGGACCAATATGACCCATTGGTCCTCTAGGTCCTTCTCTACCGCGAACACCTTCAGGACCAATATCTCCACGAGGACCACGTTCACCTCTATCACCTTTGAGACATGCAAAATTAAATGGTTTAACTAATTCGTCTATATCACTATCATGTTTTGAACCATGACTTGAATGATGGTTTGAACTATGTTTTGAACTATGTTTTGAATTATGTTTATGTTTAGATTTAGATTTTTCAGTTGAACTTACTTCTGAGTTAGTAAAAATTTCACTATATTCAGTTTTACCCATATATATAATAAACGTAGAATTTAAATTTTATTATATATTTTTTTTAAAATAAATTTATTATATTATTTTTAATCTTCGGATGGTATAATATCCTGGACGATATCTTTAGTTGTCATAATACGCATTCGACAGCAATATCTACGTACTTTTAAACTTTTTAATAATTTCTGTATCTCTTCCGCTTGTTGCTCTTCTGATAAATCAGTATTGGCACATATTTCCGCCTTCTTTTTATCATACTCAATCGCATGGCTACCAATAAAATATCCACATGTAGGACAAACAATATAAATCATTAATATATATTATATTATATCTTTTATATTCTTTTAATCAATTTTTATACATCCAATTTGAATAGCAGATTGCAGAAGTCATTATCTAAAACCATATACTAAATAGTTTATATATATAGTAACTACTCTTAAAAAATTCATGTCTATAGATTGAATATCAAATGAATAAGAAAAAGTTGGAGATAGAGATCTTGAAAATGCAAGATAAAAAGTACTTCCACGAGTTTTTGATATAGTTATATTGTTATAATCTATTGAACCAACAAATTTATTTATTCGGAAATAATTATAATTATAATTATTTGTTATATCACTTAAAGTATAATCAGTATAACCACCATTGTAATTGTAATTTTCCAAATTAAATACTCTTAATGTATTATCAGGTAATTCTGGTATTAATAATTGGATGGTAGGGGGTATTGTTGTAGTAGCTGGTGTTGTAGTAGGTGGTGTTGTTGTAGCTGCTGTTGTAGTAGGTGCGGTTGTGGTAGCTGGTGTTGTTGTAGCTGCTGTTGTGGTAGCTGGTGTTGTGGTATGTGCGGTTGTGGTAGGTGCGGTTGTGGTAGCTGCTGTTGTAGTAGGTGCGGTTGTGGTAGCTGCTGTTGTAGTAGGTGCGGTTGTGGTAGGTGTTGTTGGAGTAAGAGCGTTGGCTGCATCCGTTGATACATTATATAATAGTTTAGTTCCTACATAAAACAAACCAACTCCTAACAATGCTACAACTGTAAATATTATAAATACTAGTAATATGGGTTGCATTATTATTATATTATATTATAATATAATATAATAAAACTGTACCATATGATTACCGTTAGTTATTATTAGTGTACTGTTAAGTAATTTTCATTAGCGTCGACGTGTAAATATTAACGGTACTTATAAAAACTATTGTTAATCATATTTTATAATTTAATCTGTAATAAAATAGTTGAATATTATGTGAACTATGATTATAACAAATAGCTTTTATCAGTATAACTTACAATAATCAATTGTTCTTTTAGATATCTATTAACCACGGTTAATAACTTTTAATTTGTGTCCTACATTAACCGTAGTTCTAATCAAAGATTATTAATAACCTTCGGTTGGCTTGTGAACTATGGTTAATCAACATCTATGGTTTATATCCATATACTAAATAAAAAACATTTGTGTTAACATTTCTTAAATTTGAAAATATATTTACTTGATTTTGTCTTATAGCTTGCTCGCTTGGTGAATTACCTATGAATAAATAACCTGCATTTGGTTTTGGTATAGTTATGCTTGAATAATCTATTGAACCAACATATTTATTTATTCTGATAGCATTATAATAACCAACTGTTATATTACTTAAAGTATAATCAGTATAACCACCACTGTAATTGTAATTTTCCAAGTTAAATACTCTTAATGTATTATCAGGTATTCTTGGAATGGTAGGAGCAGGTGTTGTTGTTGTTGTGGTGGTAGGTGTTGTTATGGCAGGTGTTGTTGCATTACTATAAACACCTATAAATGGTGTTTTAAATGGTACTATTGGTATTGTTGTAGTCTCATTATTTAATGGTGTATTTTGAGCTGCACTTCTAACATCATCAGCAGTTACTGGCTGACTAGTACTATCGTAGTATGCAAGATAAACAGTATATCCTTGTGCAAATCTGATTGATTGAGATTTAGTATTAATTGACACCCTAAACGAGTTATATGGTAATAATAAACCCGCTAAATTGAGATCATCAAGTTTCTCACCTTGAAAAGTTGTATCAGACCAAGTTTCTAATTTACCTGGAGGTAGTGGAGTTGTTGTGACTGGAGGTGTAGTAGTTGTTGGTCCAGTTACTGTTGGTATATTTGGTTTATCTGGTTCATTAGGTCCATTAGGTGATGATGTTGTTGTTGTTGGTGTTATAGCATTGGCTACATCTGTCGATACATTATATAATAGTTTAGTCCCAACATAAAACAAACCAACTCCTAACAATGCTACAACTGTAAATACTATAAATCCTAGTAATAAAGGTTGCATTATATTATATTATATTATATATTATATTATATATTATTAATCATATTTTTAATTTAATCTGTACTAAAATAGTTGAAGATTAAAGTATGGTTAATAATATAATTGAAAAATAAATCCTAAATAGTTCGGATTATAACTAGTTTGATGCAGGTGGTTCAGTATAACTTACAACAATCATTAATCCATTCGTACCATTACCTGGTAGAATAGGACAAGAATTACTAATATTACTTGCTTGAGAATTATCTATATAAACTTGAAACATTGGATCACCTGCCGTACTTTCTAATAATAAATAAGATGGGAAATTACAGTCTCGTAAATAATTAGTACAATCATTATTAGTAGCTTGAACTTGAGAAGCTGTAAAATATACAATTCTATATCCAGGTGAAAAATAACATGAAGCAGTTGGACTATTAATACTATTATTTAGTTGTATAATATAGGGTAGAGTAATACCTTCTAAATTAGTAATACCTATTGGTTCTCTAAAATATTTATCCTTACATATCGCAAGACCATGAGGGATAGGGATAATAGGAGTTACTGGAGCTAATTCGTTAATGGTGTTTTCAAAAATAAATAAAGCACCGTCGCCATTATATGGCATTTGTTCTGTTTGATGATAAATATAACTACCATCATTTGAATTTACTGCATTTACACAATTTGCTTGAATTGAATAATATGCATATACTTGATCCATATTGTTATTTTGAGATGGTAATGCAGCTTGTAATAAATATAATGGTAACATTATAATAGTATATCCATAAAGAGGGAAAGTTACTGATTGGATTAAAGTTATTGGAATATAATTATTAGCTAGTTGTTTTAAATCTACTGTTGATTTTAAAGTTTTAAAATATGGATCTCCATACAATTCTAATAAATGTCTAAGTGGTCTTGTTGTTTTTGTTGTTGTTGTTGTTGTTGTTGCATTACTATAAACACCTATAAATGGTGTTTTAAATGGTGCTATTGGTATTGTTGGTGTCTCATTACTTAATGGTATATTATTAGCTGCACTTCTAACATCATCAGCAGTTACTGGCTGACTAGTACTATCATAGTATGCAAGATAAACAGTATATCCGGATGAAAATCTGATTGATTGAGATCTAGTATCAATAGACTTTCTCAATGAGTTATATGGTAATAATAAACCTGCTAAATCGACAGAATCGAGTTTCTCACCTTGAAAAGTTGTATCAGACCAAGTTTCTAAAGTACCTGGAGGTAATGGAGTTGTTGTGACTGCAGGTGTAGTTGTTATTGGGACAGTTACTGTAGAACCAGTTACTGTAGATACAGTATTTTCAGTTGGTATATTTGGTTTATCTGGTCCATTAGGTCCATTAGGTGATGATGATGTTGTTGTTGTTGTTGTTGTTGTTGGAGTTATAGCATTGGCTACATCTGTTGATACATTATAAAATAGTTTAGTTCCAACATAAAACAAACCAACTCCTAACAATGATACAACTGTAAATATTATAAATACTAGTAATATAGGTTGCATTATTATATTATATTATTTTATATTATTTTATTATAATATAATACCTACTAGTAGGGTAAAATAGTCCCAGTTTAAAATATTAATTTTTAACATTACATGTTATTTTAAATACATCACCACGAAAACCTCCTACTATTTCAGCAACAGGTAATGCAGATGCATCTATTTTTGGTCCAGTAAAATCAAAGTCTGTACCTACATTCATTGTATTTTCTTTTGTCGTAGAAAATAATATACATGAAGGATTGTTATCCTGATATAAAGCACCTACGCCATAATTATATGCTTGACAGTCAGCATTATCAATACAATATTGTTTACATTTATCTTCAGAAGCTTCATAAACTTTAATATAAACTGGAGGAAAAGCAAATTTTGTAATATTTGCATTAACATTATCTAAATTAGCACCGCATAAACCAGGAGACCCAGTAAAAAGTTCCTTAGGTGCTGATGATGTTGAGGGTGAGGTTGTTGATGAGTTTGATGGTGTTGAAGTTGATGATGTTGATGTTACTTTATCAATTAATTTATATATTAAAAAAATTAAAATACTGATTAAAATAGCAAAAACAACATATGCAATAAATCTTCTTAATGAAATTTGCATTATTATATTATATTATATTTAATTTATTAAGCTTATAACCTCGCCAATACCCTTTGTTGTCCCATCTCGAAAAAACATTATCATATTTTCTTCTATTAATTCAGGATGTCTAGCAAATGTAAATGAAACTATTGATGAATCACCTGTTTTTAAACTATTATTATCAGTTATTAATTTTACATATGCTGATTGTTTAATTGGACCACAATGAACTACAGGGCAATATCCAGTTTCAATTGCTGATGAATGATGAAGTATTTTAATTTTAGCTACAAAACTTGATACTAAATTATTTTTCCAATTATTAATACTATCAATTAATACAAAACCTTTTTTAATACTATTTCTTGGAATTGTTATATCTAAAAATTTAATTGCAAAACATCCTTGAACGTTTGGACCTATTTCGCTGATGTCTTCTCTTAAATTATTATGTATTGAGCGTATCATTACAGGAACAAATTCCCCATTATAAGGACCCATAAACATCTTTTGTTTAACCTTAATAGTTCCATCTTTTATTACACCGCTTACTACTAATCCAATACCTGGGACTGAAAAATTACCATCTAAATATACAATAGTACCTTTACTTGATTGATTAATAAATTTATCTCTTGGTGGAATTTTATAAATAATTTTATGAAGATTATTTATATTGTATCCATTCTTATTTGATACACTAATAACTGGAACTATATCTTCATTATTAATATTCTTTATATAATCATTTGTTAATTCATCTGATTGATTATTTATAAAATAAAGAGTTTTATCTGGTGCATTTCTTTGTAATAATTTTTTTAAAGTTGTTTGCAAATCTAAATAAATTTGTTCTGGCGCCATATCTATTTTTGTTATAATTACCATAAATGGAATACGGACACATAATAATAAACCAATGTGTTCTCTAGTAAGTTTAGTAATACCAGTATTAGCACCAATTACAACTATACCTCTGTCTGGAAACATACCAGTTATACCATGAACTGTTGTTTTAAGATATTTTTCATGTCCTGCCAAATCAATTAAACTAACAACTTTACTATTAATTGGTTCAATTGTATTAAAACAATCAAATGACAATACTGTGCGTGGTTCATATTTACGATTATGTTTTGTGTTAATTAATTTAATTTTGTAATTATCTACTTCATATTTAATAACATTTTGTGAAATACTACTAGTACGACCAGATTCTAACTCATGATTATGATGGAAAACTGATTTTCTTGCTTTACCACGCCCATCATCTAATTCACCAGTAGTTAATACACCAACTAATGAAGATTTACCGGCATCAACTGGGCCACATACTACAATAGAAATTTCTTCTGTATTTATCATTATTAATAAATAAATATTCTGTTTATATATATATTAATGGATTACAAGAATAAATATTTAATTTACAAACAAAAATATTTATCTTTGAAAAAACAATTAGTAGGCGGGACAAGGTTTCTTTCAATTCCTAATGGTGGTGGTGGTGAACCAGGAATAGCTAATCAATGTATTTGGATTAGTATAAGAGATTATTTAAATTATCACCGTGGTATGGTTACTACTGTTATTGGACTTAAAAGACAAATTGGCTTAGGACCAGAAACTGATACTATTGAGTATGATGATTATAATCAGGTTCTTAGAAATGCTTTAGAAAGATTAGCTGTCTCATTAAGAATAACATTATGTTTTATTTATACCAGACACGACGGAACTATTGCACCATATTGTTTAAATCAAGATGGAACAATGAAACCATTTAGAATTATTAATCGTGGAACAGGTAATAATGTATATATTGCTACATTTGGAAGACATTTTGAATTAATAGTTGATGGACCTAATTATCAATTAGAACGCCATCGTAATTCAACTATTAGAGAAGTTAATCCTTATCAACCTAAAGTAAGAGTTAAAAATAATTATGTTGTACCAACTCAAGTATCAGATTATGAAGAAAGACAAATAGTCCAAGCTTCAATTAATTTAGTTGAAACAAATCAAAATATAGATTATTTTGAAAATCAATTAAAAGATATAAGAAAAGTTATAAATGATAATCAAGAAGGTTTAAGAAATATTAAAAGTATTGATTTAGATATTGAAGAAAAAGCTATGCTAATTTCATCATACGAACAAATGATTAAAGATGGTAATTATACTATTGATACAATAAGAAGCAAATTAGAACTATTAAGACAAGAACAAGCAACTCTTGAATTAATTATTAATTAAGATGTGCGAAACTGTTTCCTATTTCATTTCTACATACAGGGCAGATATGATTATAATTTTTAAGATATGTTTCTAAACAATTTTTATGAAAAATATGTTTACAGTTTATGTCAAAATATTCTTCATCTTCATTCATTTCTTCCATACAAATAGTACAATTTTCATTCATATCTTTGGTAATTTTAAATATATTTAACTTATTTAATGTATTTTCATCTGTTGTTACTATTATATCCTCCATAAAGTGTCTATTATTTTGAGGTGGAGGAACTAACATTTGTTCGAATACAAATGTATTATTTGGAACACCTAATATTATGTTTAATAAATTAGTAACATTAATAACATTTTCCGTATGATTATCTAATGGATTATAATAAGAAATCTCATTTGCTTCCTCTAATGGTGGCATATCATTATAATCATTATCTTCATTATCTTCATTAAGAGGTTCTTCATTCAGAGGTTCTTCATTAAGAGGTTCTTCATTCAGAGGTTCTTCATTAAGTGGTTCTTCATTTTGTTCTGTGTTCTGTTCTGGTTGATTTAATGGTATAATTAAAGGAATATTGAATTGAATAGGTTCATTTACCATAGAAACAAATAATTGTTGTAAAAAATTTTGAGGAGCAACATTATTTATAACATTAGTATGTTGATTAATACTAACACTCTCTATTTCACTCATAGTTATTAAAATATTAAAATAACTATAAAATGTGTAAATTATATTGTTTAATTCTTCTGTTGGATATCCCATTTCTATAAGTTTTAACTTTAATTTTCTTATTATAAAATTTTCATCAGTTGAATAATCCATAAATTGTATTCTATGAGCGAATAATTCATATAATAACTCATCATCAGATAAATTATTCATTATTATAGTTAAATAAAATATTTTTTTAACTATAATAAATTGAAATTAAATGAAATTAATTGAAATTAAATGAAATTATTTTATGCGTCAATATTATAATTATTATTTTTATATTTTAATGATGGAATTGAAATAATTTTACCATTAACTGCATCATATTCTACTTCATTCTTTTTTGTTAATTTTTTATTTTTCAACATTGATACAAATTGAGATTTTAAATGTTTTTTCATTTCTAAATCATCTATATCTAAATTATTTACAAATTCTTCTAATTTAATTTTTTTATGAATTATATTCATTTTATTCCATGGTTTTTTATATACAAAATCTTCTGTATAATTTCCTTCTGTTTCTGTTAATGCCTCAGTTAGAGTATTTTGTTCTGTTATATCATTTTCTTGAACTATATTACATATCTCTTTTGACATTTTATAATTTGGAATATTAATATCAATTTTATGTTTTTTAGCATATATCTCTAAATTTTTATAATAAATACATTTCATATTATTTTGTAGCGCTTCCATTTAATATTTAAAGATATTAATTCTTTAATTAATATCTATCAATTTTTAAATGTATTATGTGAGATTATAAAATTAACAATCTTTGCTTAAAAAATAATGATTATTCTTTAAATGTTATGTTGAGTTTTATGGGAGCATGGTCGCTTCCCATAACATCAGTTAATATTTTAGATTTTTTAACTTTATTAATAATATTTTTAGATACTAAAAAATAATCTATTCTCCAACCTACATTTTTTGCCCTAGCATTCATACGATAAGTCCAATAACTATATTCTTGTTTTGTAGGATACTTATGACGATATGTATCTATTAATTCAACATCATTTAATATTTTTTTAAAACTTTCTCTTTCTTCATCTGTAAAACCTGCTGTTTTATGATTACTTTTTGGATTTTTTAAATCTATTTCATCATTAGCTACATTTAAATCACCACATACAATTAATGGTTTTGATTTTTGTAGATGTAATAACCATTTCTTAAATGCAGGATCCCAAACTGTTGTTCTAAAATGTAATCTTTGTAATGCTATTCCAGAATTTGGTGTATATACATGCACTAAGAAGAATTTTTTAAATTCCAAAGTAATTACACGTCCTTCAGTATCAATATTAACATCATTACTAGTATTATTTAAACCATAAAAAATATTCTTTGGTTCTTTTTTTGAATAAATAGCTGTTCCTGCATAACCACCCTTTTCAGAGCATGTGCTATAATATCTATATTTATAACCTTTAACTTTTTCTTCCATTAATTTTTGAGTATCAATTATAGGACAACTTAATTTTGTTTCACTCATACATAATATTGTTGGGTCTTCATTTTCAATCATATCAAATAAATGATTTTTTTTAATAATATTTCTTAATGAATTAACATTAAATGCAATTATTTTCATTATAATTATATATATTTGAATTTTAAATAAATAAATTCAAAATTTATTTAAAACATTATAATTATAATATTTAATGCTCCATGGTTTATTACACAAACGAGTTTTAGTTGGTATATTTTCAGACTATCAAAAATGTAAGATTATGTTAGAAGGATTAGTTTCTAATAATTTTGCAGATAGAAAGAATTTAGAAATTAAAAGCTATTATGATAATAGTATAACTACAGGTGAATATAATGAAGAGACAGATGATGAAACAAATGAAACATCTGAATTATTAGAAGAATTTACTGATAATAATACAACTGATACGCCAAAAAAACCAAAGGAACCTAAGGAACCTAAGGAACCTAAGGAACATAAGACACTTAATGAAGAAGAAATAAAGAAAAAAGCAGAAATACAAAATTCAATTTACGAACTTAAAAGAAAGAAGGAGAAATTAGAAGAAAGTAAACGTGTATATGAAGTAGATTTAGATTTATATAAGAAATTTAAAAAGATAAAAGAAACAAACAATAATTTCGAGATACCAGAAATGTTTACTGACAAGTATGAATTAATGGAAGGATTAGAAAAAGAAAATAAACTTTGCTGGGAAAATTTTCAAGAATTATATGTTCCCAAAAAAGTTTCAACCAATTACGACAAATTATTTAATTAATTAACTTTGTTTTATATTAACAAATTATTCAATTAATATTAAATAGTATAATTTAAATGTTCTTTCAGATATTGGATAAAATCTAATCCAGCAATATCTTTCATAAATGAATTAAGATATTTTTTAAACTTTTCGGATTTTAATAAGAGGTTTAATGTATGTTTAGCTCTATAGTTATGTTTTTCTAATAAATCTTTATAATCTGATAAACTTATATGAGAATAATAGTATGCTGTATAATTACCGTAAGCAGCTAATAATTTATAAACATATACCTCTTCTAAAATTGGATTTAATACAGTTCCAGTTGGCGGTGGTATATTATGATATAATTCATTATAAAAATATTGTATATCTTTATTTAATAAAAAATCATCTAATGAATTAGTAAACATATCATTTGTTATACTATTATATAATTGTGTTTCTTCATTTCGTGTATTGTCATCATTGACTTGTTGTTGTTGTATTAAAATAAATATAGTTAAGAAACCAAATAAGGCGACCGATAAATCAATTAACACTTTATATTTATCATTAAGATGTAAATCAAATCGTAAATATACAAATATAATAATTATACAGAAAACAGCATATCCAATTAAAAATGTTGGGACCATATAATAATGTTTAGATATAATATCTAAACATTATTATATATAAAAATAATGTATAGACCTATTGACGAGGAAGCAATATTAAAAAATCTATCATCATTAGAAGATAATGCAAAACAAATATATCTAAATAATTATGAGCCAACAATACATGAAATTAAAAGTGTTTATGAAGATATTATGAATTTTATAAAAGATAAAAAAAGAATTATATATGGAGGTTTCGCCCAAAATTCATTAATTAAGGCTAAAAAAAAGGAAGATGCTTTTTATAAAGAAACAGATATAGCTGATGTTGAATTCTATACACCTGACCCAATTGGTGATACTATTGATTTAGTCGATTTTCTTCATAAAAAGAATTATAAATATGTAGAAGGAAAAGAAGGAGTTCACCCTGAAACTTATAAAATATTTGTAAATTTTATAAATTATTGTGATATTAGCTACATGCCTGAAAATATTTATAAAAACTGTCCTACTATTGATATAAATAATATTCGTTTTACGCATCCGCATTTTATGTTAATAGATGCTTATCGTGTATATAGTGACCCAATGACTAGTTATTTTAGATTAACTAAAACATTTACACGTTTTAATAAATTGATGCATCATTATCCATTAAATGAAGATATGTTATATAATAAATCAACACCTACTTCTAAACCTAATGAAAAAGCATTACATTTTATCAGACATAAAATAATTCAAACCAAAGGGAATAATAGTAAATATATTGTTGTAGGACACTATGCATTTAACCAATTAATGAAAATGGCAAATGCTCCTAGTACATATTTAGTAGATTGTACTTATTATCAAATTATTTCTATAAATTATAGTGAAGATATTCAAAAAATTCAAAATATAATGAAAAAAGAATACCCAAATGTTGTTGTTAAAAAATATTATCCATTTTTTCAATTCTTAGATAGATCAACTGAATTTTTTATTAATGGTGATTTAGTTTTAAGAGTATATGATGCTAATGAAAGATGTATCGTTTATAGAGAATCAGATAAAAAGAAAACTTTATTTGGAACTTATCAATTAATATTTATGTATAATTTAATCCAATATAATATTAGTAAAATAAGACATAACGAACATAATAAATTAACTTATGGTAGTATGTTAATAAGAATGATGAAAGCCCGTGATAAATATTTGGAACAACATAATAAAACAGTTTTAGATAAAAGTATCTTTCAAGAATTTACTATGAGTTGCATAGGTGAACCAAAAGATTTATTAAGAGAATCATTCTTATTAGCTAAAAAGAAACGCGAACAAGGCAAGCGGATTAAATTTACATATAATCCATCAGGACAACCTGGTAAAAAACCAAATTTTAAATTTGATAATTCAACTGGAGAATTAGTATAATTATTACTAATATAATTATTATTATTATTCCTATAAATACCTTAAATGTTTTATTATCTGTTAAAATACGATCATTTTCTAAACTACTATAATTTTCCCATAATAATTTTGTATTATTTTTTGAACTTTTATGAAAATCTAAATGGTCGTTATGAATTGTGCTTTCATTATCAACAAAATATGTAAAATAAGGATACTTATAACAATATGTTTTTAACTCACTAAATATATAAATATCTGAATTATGTTCTCTATTATTTAATATTTCGAATTTATTATCTTTATATATATTTTTAATAAATTCTTTAGCAGATTTGTTTTTAATAACATACGAAAAAGCACCATAAATATAATTATTATTAACTAATTCATAATTATTATTTATTGAATTAGCATAAGTATAGCCTAACATTAGAATATCCCAATCATCTGGTGCTTGATTAATTATTTCTGATATTTTTTTATTCCAATATTTTGAATATTCTAATGAAATATCATCTTCAAATATTAATGCATATCTATAATTAGTTTCACTAAATTTCTTAATAGTATTTAAATGAGATAATAAACATGCATATTCATATTGTGTTATATTCTTATTATTTAATTTAAAATTTGACAAATATGTATATATATATGGAGACACATTATTTTCATTGATTTTTAAATGTGATAATATTTCATCTAATGTTTCTTTTTTCCCATCTATTGCTGATATTCTTTCATTTTTAGCGGGAAAATATTTTAAAATATCTATCATATTATTTCTTCTATTTTCTGCTCTATCTAAATTAATCCAATATATTATATCTATCGAATCAAAATATTTATTTATATTATCTATATTAATCTCAGTCATATAATATATATTATATATTATATTATATATTATAATGAGTTATCAATTAAATGATGAAGATGTAAATATATCTAATAAAACTAATGTTGGATGCAATTTTGATAAAGGATATACATTTAAAAATAATAATAATAGTTTTAATCATAAAGATAAAATTGGATTTCGTATCATGATTTTATTAATGTTTATTATAGTTTGTTTTATTTATATATCTGGATTTGAAAAATATAATAAACAAGTAAAAATAGCATTAATGATTGCATGCATTATTTTAATTGTTGATTTAATATTAGAACCAATTCATATTATTTATTTAATTAGTTATTTAATTACAATACACGTAAGAAATCCACCATATTTAAATTTGGATGAGTATTTCCCAAATCATACATTATTTGAAAATAAAGAAACTTTTTCTAAAATACAGAAAGAAACTATGAATATATATAAACAAAAAGATAAATTAGCATTAACTAAAAATACTTATGGTAATGATTATATTGGTGGTGGAGACACCCAAAAAGATAATGATGATGGATGGAGAATTTATATTGTAAAACTTGGAAAAAATAATTTTGCTAAAGATACTATGCCAGAATTAACTAAAATATTAGAAAAAGTTCCAGAAGTTGTATCTTGTGCTGTGTCTATTTTACCAGCCAAAAAAGCAATTCCAATTCATGTTGGTTATAGTAAAGGTGTTATAAGATATCAATTAGCTATGAAAGTACCTAAAGATAGAGAAAATGTATTTATTTGTGTTAATGGTGAAAAATATAGTTGGACTGAAGGTGAAGGTGTTTTATTTGATGACACATATCCACATAAGGTCTATAACAATACAAATGAAGATAGAATAGTTTTATATATGGATGTTATTAGACCTTTTTTAAATCCATTCTTAGATGTATTAAATAGATTTGTTATTCATTTAGTTACAAATTCATCTATTGCTAAAAAAGAAGTAGCAAGAACTGAAAAACAAA